>JAABUX010007454.1_pt1 | contig 12853 bp, 28 predicted proteins | sample 5561851 | NCBI WGS metagenome assembly JAABUX01 (sample SAMN10711883, study PRJNA513361) | rock metagenome | isolation source: Antarctica rocks | place: Antarctica: Victoria Land, Richard Nunatak red sandstone | collected 2016-01-03 | reverse complement strand
CCTGAGCGATGCAGCACACGAGCTCGCTTCCGAAAGCTTGCACGGATCCTTACAGGCTGTGAGCAGCTCTCAGCTGAGATGGACGAAAAAGAATTGCATGCATGTGACGCCCCCGCCTTGGAATACGCATGATGCAAAGTCGGCCTTTAGACGGGGCTCAGCGGGAACACTGGCACTCGACAGCTTGCCGATCACAGCGGCGGTCTGCATGGGTATCCGTAGTTGACCAGCTCCAGCAATGGCGAAAGTTGCGAACATCAAGGGGCTGCAGGTGCCTGCTCGTGCGGCGATGACCGCTCATGATCCCCTGCCCCCGTCCCTGCCCTGGCACACCTTCGCTCTGGAGGTGTGAGCCGGCATGACGCTGTCTCGCCGCTGCAGAATTTCATCTCGGAGATACGCGCTGCCGGCAACAAGGAGGCGGAGAAGGTCCGCGTCGATAAGGAGCTCGGAAAGATCCGCAAGAAGTTCGCAGCAGACAAAGGCCTCTCCGGTACGGCTTTCTGACGAGCATGACCGCCATATTGCGTCGTCATGGCCCCCCACCCCCCTCGCGTTTTCAGGTCCCACCGGCGCGGGGTTGACAGGCATATGCGTTGGATCCCGCGCAGAGTATGACAAGAAGAAGTATGTCTGGAAGCTGCTGTACATCTACATGCTGGGCTACCCGGTGGAGTTCGGCCACAAACAGGCCTCCGACCTCATCGCTGCACCGAAGTGCGCCCTGGGTGCATCCGGATTGATGTGTACACCGCAGCGACAACTGCCGCAGTAACCATTGCCGCTGTGCTGCAGAGCACCGCTGGACCCAAAAGCTCCGGACAGACTCTGCCTCTGACCCTTGCCTTTCGGCCAGTATCACGTCTGTGCGAATGGCGACATTGTGTCTGACTGCAGCGTCTGACCTCGCCTTCGATCATGCGTGCAGGTACGCAGAGAAGCAGGTCGGGTACATGGCATGCTCCATCCTGCTCAACGAGGTGCGCTCCTTGGTGCATCACGGCTTGATCAGGATCTGGCCCTGCCGCGTGCTTTGTTGTTGCTGGAACGGCCCAAGTCAGCCCTCGCACTGTCACATCTCTTGCTGTGCACCGCAGAGGGACGAGTTCATCCGGCTCATCACCAATTCCGTGCGGAACGACCTCATCTGCCGGAACGAGGCGTTCCAGTGCCTGGCGCTCAACTTCATCGGCAGCGGTGGGTCAAATGCATGTGGATGCTGCATGTGATCCTCGACAGCACGATGCTGCCTACCCAAGACATGCCCGTACCCTCCCCGGGCTGTGCCAATGTCAGGGCCACACAGCGTGCACCCCAGGGCTTCTTGGAGGCATCGACCTCCTGACAACGCAGTGAGCGGACTGGCGTTTGCGTCTCTGCGCGCTTATCACAACCTTGACCTTGAGCCTGAACGCCATCCGGAGCACTTCATCCCGGCTAGTGTCAACCCTTTGCTTCGACCGCCATCTTGGTCGCAACCGCAGCCTTGTTTCTGAATATAGCCCCAATTCTGCGACCCTGACGTCGCAGTGGGCGGCCCCGAGTTTGCGCTGCTGCTGCTGACCATCGACTTCCACTCAGCTTCAACCAATCTGCTCTTGGTCCATTATTTCTGTCTCAACCAGCCTTTGACCCTGAACCCTGACCCTGACGGTCGCAGTGGGCGGCCCGGAGTTCGCGGCGCTGCTGCTGCCGGACGTGCAGGAGCTGCTGACCAACGGCGCGGTGCGGCCGATCGTGCGGAAGAAGGCGGCGCTGGCGCTGCTGCGCCTGCTGCGCAAGAGCACCAGCGACATCGAGGAGCTGCTGCAGCACGACGTGCGTGCTCGCTTGCGCACGCCCCGGCCATGACGCCTCGCCCTCAACTATGCGTGGTCAGGGATTGCTCGGTCGTCACGTAAGGAGGCGCTGACACGGTTCGTGCGGGAAGGGATTGGCAGCAGATGGCCAGCCAGCTTTGGATGCGTTCGTGCGCGATCCAATCGTGGCTGTGGTGAGAGTGTGTGTAAGGCTTGGGAGTGTGTGTAAGGCTTGGGCACCGCAGCAGCTGAGTGGGAGTGTGTGTAAGGCTTGGTCACTGCAGCAGCTGAGACGCGCTCGGCACGGCGCCTGCAGGTGTGGTCGGTGAAGATCAACGGGCTGTTCGAGGAGCCCAACATGGGCGTCCTGCTGGGCACCGTCACGCTGCTGCTGGGCATTGTGTCGCGCAACTACGAGGGCTACGAGGTCGTGGTGCCCAAGGTGCGTGCCTGCGCCTCTTGCATCGGTGGTGATCAAGGCAGGCTGCTTCGGTGGGTAACCGAGCACGGAACGGAAAAAGAAGCTGACCAGACAGGCTGCCCTGCATTATATGTCCTGGCACGTGTAGATGCCAAAGCATGCATAGCTCCAGTGACAGCCAACATGCAGGTCTGTGCTTGAGCTCAGACACCAAGGGCAATTTGCACGCTGGTGATCAACAGCATACTTGAACTTGAACGCTGCGCACCTGGCAGCTTCCCTACAGGCTACTTGCGATGAGCATGGACGGCCCCTGACAATGAGGCGAACACCATTTGGACCCGCCCGCTCCACCGATTCTATCGATTGTGGGCTCAGACCCTGCTCGCTGTGCTCGCAGATCGTGCGACTCCTGGAGAAGCTGCGGGCGAGGGACGTCAGCCAGGACTACACGTACTACGGCATCGCCAGCCCCTGGCTGCAGGTCTGCAGACAATTGTCAGCGTGTGGACTGCTTCCATCAGACGCTGCTTGCAACCACAGCACAAGGCACGGCAACGGCGCCTGTCACGCATTGGTGTTGCCTGCCACTCCCCACTCAAGACACAAGAGATCGTGTCATGCTCGTCATAAACAAAACTGCCTTGCGCGCTGCGCACAGCGCTCGGACAGGCATCAACGGAGCTTGTGCGGCTCGTGCAGGTGAAGTGCCTGCGGGTGCTTCAGTACTTTCCGCCGCCGCCGGACCCTGCCGTGCGCCGCAGCCTCACTGAGATGCTGCAGAAAATTATCAAGGGTGCGTGTTTGCACCATATTAGTGCCTTGTCACGATGTGTGAAGTCGCATGCGCGATAACATGCCGAGGCCGTGTTCAGCCTGCTCGATGCGCACATAGAGTGGGTGCGGCATGACGTGTGGAGCCCATCGTGCTTAGCACGAATCAGACGCTCAGCATCGCTGCCGGGTTGCGGTGCCTGATATAGTTCACTCAGCAGTGACATGTCCCTGCGAGTGCCTGCAGGTAACGAGGTGCCCAACAAGAACATCAACAAGAGCAACGCGCAGCACGCGATCGTGTTCGAGGCGGTCGCGCTGGCGCTCGCCATCGACGCGGGCACCGAGCTGCTGTCTGCAGGGGTGAGTGGCTCCATGGCAGCGCTGGCGGTGGTCTCGGTTGCTGTCCAGCATCACATGCATTACTGGCAAGAGATTGCGGTGTCATGTTCATGACATTGCACATGTTTCTGAGTTGTGCTATCTGTCGGTACGAATGCAATTTGGCCAGCAGTTCAGGCGAAGATTTCGCCTGTAGGCATGTTATACCCTAAATTCCGACGACAGGTGGGCCTGCTGGGCCGCTTCATTGGGGTGCGGGAGCCGAACCTGAAGTACCTGGGCCTGGAGAACATGGTCCGCCTGGCGGAGGTGCCCGCCGTCATGGAGACCGTCAGCAAGTGCGCTCCGCCATGTTTACCAGCAATTACCGCCCGCTCTCCCGACCCTGCCACCCATGAAATGGGCCTATTCGGCATCTCAGTTGTACGCTTCTGTTGTGTGCGCGGCAGAGACGCTTGCTGTGTTCAGCAGGCATCGCTTCATGCCTCCCCTTGTGTCATGATGCGAGGTTCATGCACTTCAAATGACCGCCATGAAGCTGGGAGCACCGCCCTTGACCCTGACACCCTAACTCTGACCCGTCACCTGACCGCGACCGCAGGCACCAGAAGGCGATCGTAAGCGCGCTGAGGGAGGGCGACATCAGCATCCGCCGCCGTGCCCTGGACCTCATGTTCACCATGTGCAACGCCGGCAACGCCGCGGAGGTTGGCTCCAATGCTCGCTGGCTCTTCATGAGTCGATGCCCATATGCCGGCCCAAAATGTTGCCCTCCCGCCGTTGCTCGGCAACAGAACCTGCAATAAATCAGTCAAGCTGACGCACCAGGACAGCAAATGGGCTGATGTCTACCCTGTGGCGGCTTTGTTCGCTCAGCACGACTCGGTTGTGGAGTCAGGTCAACGTCATTGCACGCCTTGTGTGTAAACCTACACGCTAACCACATACATCAATCCGTGCAGGTTGTCGAGGAGCTGCTCAAGTATCTGATCGTGGCGGACTACAGCATGCGGGAGGAGATCGTGCTGAAGACGGCGGTGCTCACGGAGCGCTTCTTTCCCAGCCTCGAGTGGTACGTCGACAGCATGCTGACGCTCATCGAGCGCGCCGGCGAGGTCGCCAGCAAGGACGTCTGGTGCGCTTACCGATCCGCCCTCACCACCTGCTTTGCTTGCCATCGTAATCAGCAAACATGTGCCATGACGCTTTGCTGTATGTTAGTGCGGGGTCGGCACTGGCCTAATGAGGAAGGGTCGGCAGCAATACTTCGCACGAGTTCGGGTTGTTCAAGCTATGAGAGACCTTGGGTTTACGATTCTGTTGTTGAGGCGAAAGTCAGCCTGGTATTTAAGCAAAGCTCAGAGTGGAGACTGAGCAGCCGGATCTGGAATGGCAGGTTCTCAACGGTGCAGCTGATCACGAACCACGAGGAGCTGCACGTGTACGCGGCCGGGAAGGTGGTGGAGGGCCTCCGCCGCGGCGCCTCGGGCGACGCGCTGCTCGGGGCGGCAGCATACCTCCTGGGTGCGTGCCGACAGCAGTCATCAGCTCAGTCAACAACCGGCCGCGCAGACTGTAGCGACCGCGGAGTGAGATGCGTATGCCAGAGGCAGCATTGTGCATGAGTTCGAGCAATCGTGACCCAGCAGGCTTATTTGTGTGGGCGTAAGTGCGTGGTCGTTGGCGAGTCAGATGCTGCAACCTCGAACACGATGTGGGTCGTCATGGGGTCATCCCACGGCGTCGCACTGAGGATATCATTTTGCGGAGCAGGCGAGTACGGGCACCTGCTGAAGGACCCGACGCTGCGGGAGCAGTTCGCGCTGCTGCAGCTGCGCTTCCCCAGCGCGACCACCGAGATCAAGGCGTCGCTCCTGTCCGCTTACCTGAAGATGCAGGTGACCACGGCCGCGGGCTGAGCAGATCGTCGGGCGACCCTAACTCTGACACTTGCACGGCACGCGTCCCTCGTAAAGCTCCAGTCCGTTGTTTGCCGAATGGCATGTGCGTTTTGGTTTTGCAGCACATGCACGAGTCACAGCTGTGTGAGCTGTGTTCACAAGGCGTCAAATTAGAAATGCATGACCTTGACCTGGGGGTGCAGGTGGCAGCCAACGAGTCAGACCCGGAGCTGGCCAAGGACATCCAGGCAGTGTTCACCAGGTGGGTCACGCAAAGCCCACCCCCGGCTGCTTCGTTGCATTCGCATTTGCATGCTGAACCATGAGCAGGGCGACAAGGGGGGCTGTACAAGCAAACTTGATACCCGCGCTCACGTCGGGCACTGCTCTCGAGACATGTCTGCAGTCATTGTGTACCCTGTCCGCAGACCACACGCTCAATGGACCACAGCCAGCAGATCTGACTCCGCTTCCGAACTGCTCAGGATACGGCATGCTGGTGTCTATGCACATGCATTAGTTTGTGCTTCGCCGACGGCGGTACTTGCTGGTGCGCAGGTACCAGAGCTTCATGGACGCGGAGCTCCAGCAGCGGGCGGTGGAGTACGGCGGCCTGGCCACGCGCCCGGCGGTGGCCAAGCAGAACGTGCTGCCGATGCCGCGTTGGGAGCACCGAAAGTCGCTGCTCATGCGCCGGCTCGCCGAGAAGCAGGTGAGGAGGGGTTTTCTGCATGCTGGTCCCGCCGTGTCCTCGCTCAGGGTTTCTGTTTGGCTATGCGTGTCACAAAGGTAGCTCTCGTCACTCAACTTATGTGGGTACGTGACCGACCCCATGGCTGAACTACAGCGCCAGCGCAGCACGACTCCAATTGTTTGTACTCTGCTAGCACCACCGGCAAATCCTGCAGTAAACCAATCTGTGTGGACACTTTTATAAGTTTGACTACCGCTCATTTGATTGTCCGTTTCGAAAATTTGTTGCTGCTAAATATGCGGAGTCGGCTGCATGCTACCACACTCTTGACGTTGGTACGTCTGTCTCTTTGCAGGAGGACGGAGACGAGCACCGGGAGCGGCCGACATGGATGCAGTCCAACGACGGCAGCGGCACGCCGTCCTCGGAGCGGGCCGTCGTCTCCGTTGGCATCGCACCGGGAAGTGCGACCGCGGCGGTGAGCGCTTTCTCCTGCACTCAGCTCATGTTCACGGCTCTGTGAGACCTCGGCAAGCCGTCACCGTTGGGGAATGGGTCACATTCGATCACCTGATCAGCCTCTTGATTGTTCCATGCCGGTTGTCTGCGCTCTTGTATGCGGGAAGCCTGGTTATGATTCGATGCCCGCTCTCATAGGATGCGGAACACGCGGCGGAGGCAAATGGCGTGGCAGAGCCGGAGCCTGAGCCTGAGCCCGAGCCCGAGCCTGAGCCGGCGCCGCCACCACCGCCGCCGATAGAACTGGACGACTTGCTCGGCTTGGATGACGGTGGGGAGGAATCAACGTGCAGACGTGCACCTTTCAGGAGCTGCTCGATGTTCTGCCACCACAAAATCCTTTGCCCGGGCGCTGCCCACGTTGTGCGGAGCTGCCTTTACGACTGCATGTGGTTGGAGCGGGTCGCAGGAGCTGGGCTGCATTCCCACGGCGATGGACCTGCGTCACTTGTAAATATTGATGCTTCCGTGTCTGTGTGCCCGCAGGATCGCTCGCGAATGGCCACGCGCGAAATCCACTAGACATGCTTCTGACGGAAGGGCCGGGACCGATCCCGCAGCAGCTGGCACTGCCGCCGGCGCCGTTGCCGCCTGCAGACCCCTTCCACAGCCGAATAGCCCGACAGGTGCGTCGTTGTGTGCTGCTGTCATTGCCTGATCTCTTGGTGCTTGGGCAACGCGGTGACATTCTGCTGGCATTGTGTGCAGCACAGCGCACTGCAAAACCATGCACCGCGGCTGTGGCAGGGTACTCTCATCACAGTCGGAAATCCAAATCTCTCGCATGCTAGCATTGCCTGCTTCGCTCAGCACTTTCTGCTCACAGTAGAACCTTGACAGAAGCCCAGGGTACCCCAAGCTTGACACTTCAGCGAACCAAGCTCAACTCTCCATCCGTCTTTCTGCACGCCAGGAGTCGACAGCCAGCGTCGGCAGCGGCGGCGCGCCGTCGTCCGCGGCGGGCCTCGCCGCGGTGGCAGTTGCCGGCACCGCCCTGCAGACTTCAGCCCCGCAGTCCCCAGCGACGGCGGCGTCGTCGCCGTCCACAGCCAGAAGTGAGCAATGCAATGGGCTTGAGACCAGCTGTTATGCTGCAAATGAAGCTTTTCAGCAGCTAACAACGGTCAATGGGCAACTGTCAGCGCAATATCCACGGTCGGTGAAGTCCCGAAGCTGCAGTTTACAACTTGCTCACTCTCCGCCGCATCATCACTGTCCAGCACACGAAGAGGGCGTTTGAGCCCATGGGTTGCAACGAACTTACTTGACAACGCACATGCTTGTGTTGCGACCATAATGCTTGATGTTGCTGACCCTCGATGTGGCCTGTGTAGGCGCCTTCAGCGCGGCGCCGCCGCCGGGCCTGCCGCCGCCGGCGCCGGTGGTCGACATCGCGGCTGCATACCAGAAGCTGCTGCTCGCCGCCTCCGGCGTGCTCTACGAGGACACTTATTTGCAGGCGCGTGCTCCGCTATTAGCGCAGGACCCTCTCTGCGGGTCAATGCTGCCGTCTTGCCTGGCTGGCGCCTGCAAGGGTTCCGTCCTGACACTTTCCAGGTCAGCGGAATTTGGCTACTCCGAGCTGCCCTCAAAGCGTTTCATCCTCGTGAGACCGCTCCGGATGCAGCGAATGCAGGCATAGACGTGCCGCACCTCGTCGTCGATGCGGACTTAGACGTTGCCGCATCGTCGTTTGCCTACGATTGGCGCGCTGCGTAGTTCCCTGACAGGGATGCGTGATGGTGCAGGTGGGCCTGAAGGCCAGCTTCATGGGGCCGCACGGGCAGCTGGTGCTGTTCCTGGGCAACAAGAGCCCCGCGCCGCTGACCGGCGTCGTGTTCGCCGTGCCGCCGGTGCCGCAGCTCGCCTTTCAGCTCGGGCCCGTGCCGCCCGTCATCGAGCCGAAGAAACAGGCGCGCTTTGACACAGGAACAAGGTAGACAGCTGTGTCGGGCATCTTCGGGCGCTGTCATGTGCAGATCCGTGCCATCCTGCATGCAGCTGTTACTGCACTGCGGACTGAACCGGACGATTTCAGACCTGAGCTATCCCTCATTGTTCCTCTCCACCTCATGGCCTCATCACAAGCCCATGCGGGAGCTTAACTTCAAATCTTGCTTTGGCGTTGGCAGCCTCGCTCATAATTGCGTCATGCCCACTGCTATGTGTCCAGTGTTGCGCTCATAACCGGCAGCCCGATCACTGTTTCACTCCGCCGCTTACACGAGCAGGTACAAATCCCCCTCAACGTGACGGCAATCGCGCCATTCGTGGCGGAGCCGCGGCTGCAGCTGGGCTACCAGGTCGAGGGGCACGCCGTGGGCCAGTCCCTGGCGCTGCCGGTGGCGGTCACCAAGTTCTGCTCGCCGCCCGACGCGCCGCTGCCGCGGGACCTGTTCTTCTCCCAGTGGCGTGCCCTCGGCGGTGCGTCGCCGTGCCGTCGTGCTGTCTGATTGTTGCTTGTAATCTGATCTGGCGAGCACGCCATCCAACCCCGGACATGAGTTTCGTCTGTTCGTGGGGATTGGATGAGCTGGCAGACATTAACAGTATAACCAGCTTCTCGGTCGGAAAGACCCGCCATCAGCAGGTCATGATGTGCCTGCAAGCCAGCAGCAAGCCTATCGTCACTGTTTCATGACCCTTCGCGTGCGTCAGTTCGCGAAGCACTTTCGATATCGCCTGCACATGCACTGGCTGCCAAACCGCGCTGCCTTCGCTGTGCGCTGGTATGTGAAACTCTCCGAAGCTGTGCCGTGCCAGGTCCGCCGGTGAAGCTCAGCGAGCGGGTGGTGAGGACGGCGCCGCTGCCGGCCAAGGCGCCCATCTCGGCGCTGCTGGCGGGCCTGCGGCTGGGTGAGCTGCCCGGGCTGGACCCTGTACCCGCCAACTTCGTCGCTGCGGCGACCCTGGCGCTTGCGCCGGCGATGGCGCCCCCTCAGCAGGTTCGCATGTGAAAAACCCCTGGCCATGAGCATCAAGCCGATCGTGAAACGTGTCTCCACAGAGCGATGACCGCCGCGGCTCTGCGTGCGTTGTCTCAGTGCGCAACCTCCGCACGGAGGAGGCGGTAACCCTGTGATGGCTGCGCGGCGTGTCTCCTGCGCGGAGCATTTGGACCATGCACAGGGCTTGGGGTTTTTTCCCTTTTTCAAGGTCTCTTTCGACCTCGATACATGCGTGGCACTCGCCGGCACCTCAACCAGCGCAATGCGGCTGACTAGTCCACCCGCACGAACGTCCCATTCGTGCGCCGAATGCCTGATCTAAAACTCCGAATGCTGCGCAGATTCCGGTGCTGGTGCGCATCGAGGTCGACACCAGCAGCTTCCTCCAGTTCCAAGTGACAGTCGCGACGCCGGACGCCGCGGCCACCGCAGCCATCAGGAACCTGCTGTGCGCGCAGATAGCGATGCTCGCCGCGTGAGCTGGCTCGGGTGTCCGAGCCTTGTTGTCGCTGACTTTTCGGAACAGGCGCTCGAGTCAAGCGTGCACACCTTATAACGCTGTCATGGCCGGGTCGAGGTGTCTGTGGTGTGGGAAAGTTCCAAGTTCGTACGCATTGGTGTTCGAAGGTTTACCAGCGTCGAGTCTCGTTTTAGTCCTGCGGTGATGCTTCTTTGGTCTGTAGCATTTACTGGTGCAGGTATGTGTGGATTCAGACCGTAAACAAAGTTACGTCCCGTCCGACTTGCTGCGCCAGGCTGGGGAGCCTCTGCTCGAGCAGCTTGGAACAAGCTCGAATTTTCTTTGAAAGCCTGTGAGGACACCTCACCAGGCCTGGTCATGTACCCCTCGATAATAGGCTCGGACACGAAATTCTGTCCATGGCCGCCCCGGTCGAAGTGCCGGTCAGCATCTCCGGTGGCCAAGCTGGCTTAAGGCGTGGGTCTTATGAGCCCAAGATCGCGGGTCCGAATCCCGCTCGGAGAAGATAGCGGGTTCGAGTCCCCGTCCGAATGGGCATTTCTTTTCAAGTTGATCATGCGAACCTACAATGTGTCAGGCCACCACACTATATAATGACTGCAAACCTTATTGCCGGTGGTTGCCCTCTTGACGGGGTACGAATGTAGCAGCGCCATGACACGCAACAAGCTGAAGGTCTGCAGCTGTCGCTACACCAGTATATGTACTAGCCCGAGACCATGACGAGCATCAAGCGACCCTGGTGAACACCACACTGCCATCGTGCTCGGACTGCGCAAACTGGAAGCCATGCCTCATGCTGTGCAGCTGTAGCTTGCGCTCGTACTCACTCGTGCCATCCGGATCCAGCTCCTTTCCATAGCACTGCCCCTCACCGGAGTCGAGCTCCAGGTGAAAGCTATACACCGGCAGACATTTGTCGCTCTCAGGGTTCCGGGCGGGCAGCAGCACAATGCAGTCTGCGCCACATTCCCTAAACCAGCGGAAGAGGTGGTCCATGAGATCCCCCGTCACGTCATTGTGCCGGCCCTGGTGGGCGATTTGCACAGACCATGTATAAATTTCGAGGCGGCAGCCCACCAGGTGGGTTGCTGCGTCGGTCAGTATCAGCTCCCGATCGCTCCTGAGCTGCACCACGGCCCCTGCCGCGAGAGCCGGGCATGAAATCTGGACGCTGCAATCGCCGGCATCGATGAGGAGGTGGCGCAGCAGGGGCGGCGCTTGCGGCGGCACGACGGCGTGCAGGTCTACTGGTAGATTGGACTGCGAATCGTCGGGAAAGGGCGCTTCTTCGAACTCGATCGTCAGCGTCCGCAGCCGCGTCAGGTGATGGAGTGCGGTCATCTGCACGATCGATGGGGCTGGGTGTCACGGTGAGGGTGGCAATGACAGTCAGAGATTAAAGCCTGGGATCTGAGCAGGACTGCAGAAGGGGCATGGGATCACAAGGTTGCTTGTTGCTGCTGCATCACGATGCACCACGCACCAGGGCCACGACCATGCATGGTCACTGACAGGATGCTGCTGTTGTGGTCCCTAGATACACCCAGAACCCCGACACAGCCAGCAACCAGGTGGTATGAACAGCGCTCAGCGGCGAAGACCGCACCGGGAAGTCGCCTTCGACGAGGTTCACTATCAGTGACTCCAGGGACGCCGGTAGCTGGGCCAAAAGCTCGCCGTTCTGCCAGCAGTCCTCATGTGATATCTCCAGTCGCAGCGACGCCTCGCGCAGGGACGAGCACTCGCCGAGGCAGTGCGGGTCGTCAGTGATGTACACGTTCGGTATGATCTGCACATGGCGCAGCCGAGGGTGAGCCACCGTCACACCAGGCTAGCTCAGCATGTCACCCCGGTGCTGATCCTGTGTGAAGTTCTGTGGCAATGCTAGCCAAAGAGCTGTCTTTACGCGTGTCACCTCGAGTGCAGGCATGGGTTCTGGCAGCTCGTTGCCGTAGCCGGGTACGGCGGACCAACCGTGCAGACCGAATGGCGGCATTCTGGAGAAGGTGATGCTTCGCAGCGGCACCGACGTCATAGCCAGCCAGGCATTCTGGCGCCTCGTCATGAGAGCATCAAACGCGAGCTGCACTGGGTGGCTCATCATTATCTCTTCCCACATCCTGCGCTGCCGAGTACTGGACCGTCTGCAGTATTAGTCTGTGCGCACCATAGACACCCGCAGGATATGCATAGGCTCGTCCCGCCCTCTCAAACATGAAAAGGGTGCTCACACGCTCGCAGAGGCAGAGCCGTACGTGGTGCATAGTGTAGAGGACACTGACGGTGCAACATAACTGCAAACCTGCAGACGCCTGACAGGCGGAGCCACGGCGCGAGGCCGGCGCCCGAGTCCTCGAAAGCCTCCTGTAGGATGCGCTCGAGCAGCGCCTCTGGCAGATCTTGCCAGCACGGCCCGGTGTTGCAGCCTGCAATGGTACTGAAGCTGTCATGCTCAGATTCACGCAGCGCGGCTCCGGATGGCCTTGCTAAAGCTGCCCGGTCCCAATGGGCCTGAGTGAGAGGATCTGCACATGCTCGTGGGGACGGCGGGGACCAGGAGCACGCCGTACCGGCACGTCGCTGGGTGGATCTTGTATCCTCCATGGCTCAATCAGCACGGTGGGATGCACAGCCTGGTGCAAGTTTGCTACTGCCAGCTCAGCTATGGTTCTAAGCCGTGGGTGAAGACGTCCAGTGAATACTTGGATGACAATGCCTGGGTTTGCTGAAAGTTGCCCTTTCGACTTCCGAGGCTCCGACAGAATCGAGGCACGTGATACCAGGCAATGTGCATGGCTGACACAGCACGCTTGCTGGCATGCGTATTGTCGAAGTGGCAGAAAGGAGCGCCCACTCGGACATGCTCAACCATCGTTAACGTTCTTGCGCAGCAGATAGCATGACTCTCAGCAGCGCACACAGACGAAAGCGGTTCGTCCAACCGGCGCAACATAGCAGCAAGCGCTTGAGG
>JAABUX010007452.1_pt1 | contig 12855 bp, 13 predicted proteins | sample 5561851 | NCBI WGS metagenome assembly JAABUX01 (sample SAMN10711883, study PRJNA513361) | rock metagenome | isolation source: Antarctica rocks | place: Antarctica: Victoria Land, Richard Nunatak red sandstone | collected 2016-01-03 | reverse complement strand
ACGGGGAGGCCAGAAGAGCGACGCTGACCGGCTGGCCTGGGCCTCGGCCCAGGCCAGCCGGTCACACAGCGGGAGGTGGGCCAGTATTCATCAGCACTGCTGGGCCAAAATTCATTGTCACAGCCAAACTGGCTACACCGGGCGGAGGTGGACATTGCAGGCCCATGTAACGAGTTGACCACCTACCAGGTGTTCTTCGCCCTGAAAAAGGCCGAGCGCAGCAGCGGACAGGACGTGGTGATGGTAGTGGAGTCGGCCTATGCACACGACCCGCGGCGGACGCCGAAGGTGGTGGGTCGCACGAAGATCGCCGGGCTACTGGCAGCAACGGTGGAAGGAAGGAAGCTCCACACGCAGCGAAGGGGCAAATAGCACTAGGGCGCCCGCAGGCGCCCATAGGCAGTCACCCGGCTACTGCTTGCGGGCCGCGTTGCGCGGCCACCGGTTGCCCGGCCAGGGGACGCTGTCTCAGCCGATCCGTCGTCCCGATGAAGACAATATCGCCCGCATCCCTCTCAGGTTCAAGGGCTAAGCGTGCAGGCGATCCGGCACCAGCAATTCACGCTTGCCCCGCCCACCCAAGAAATCCACCCTGGCGTGTTCGACCCGGAGCACGCTCATTGCATCCACCGCCCTTCCACCTCGACTATCGCCTCTCCGACTGGCCAGACTGTTCGCTGGAGCTGCGCTGCCCATGCTCGCCACGGGTCACGGTGCCGGCGGTCAAGCTGCTCGCCACCCAACACGGCAACCACACCTTCCGGGCCGTGCTGGCGACGCTGCGGTGCTCCAAGTGCTGCGGCAGACCGGCGCCGGTCTACTTGGTGGCCGGCCACACGCGCACCTTCATGCACGGGCCGCCGCCGGATTGGGCGCTGGAGCTGGTGCCGCCGCCCAGGTAGTCCGCACACGCCGCACCAAAGGTGCATTGGTCCATATGTACGCTCTCCAAGGGTCAGCCTGGGGTAGCCGAGGGGTCATTGAGAGGAAACCGAGGGGTGAGACGGGCGGAGTGGGCAGCCACGCCTCCCGGCGTCGCCGTTCGCAGCAGGCCGCGCTAGCGTGTTGCCCATGTCAGACCCTGTTCACACCCGGCTTACCCGCAAGAAGCGCATCCGCGAGTACAACGCGCGAGGCGAAATCTATTCCTGGCTTCGCGCCCATCATGGCGACGTTGCCCGATGCAGGGATGTGGAGCGAAGGCCCTGGGCAGTCCTGATCCGGGACATGGTGGCCGATGGCATACGGCGCGAGGACGGCAAAGAGCCGACCGTGAAAAATGTGTCCCGCGTCTGGGAGCGTGTCTGTCGTGACATTGAGGCCGACGCGAAGGCGGCGAGGCCGACGCGTGAGTTCCCCTCCCGCAACTCGCGGGACTGGCGGCCACAGGTCGTGGCACAGCCGCCCGTGGTGTCTCCCCTTCCGATCAGGCCCCCCGCCCGGCCCGCAGGCACGGCGCTCCAAACGAGCGCTACAAAACCGGCACTCAGATCTCCGGCCGAGGTGCAAGCCATGATCGACGAAGTGTTCGAAGACTCCGATGCCTCGGATCGCAGGAAGCTCGGATGGTGAGAAAAGGCCGGGGCCGACGCCCAAAGCGTCCCGCCTCTACCAGCCGCGCACCAGGGGCAGGAACAGCCCCTGGCGCCACCTCCCAGAGGTCAGACGCCAGGGGTAGAGGCCCGAATTGCGGGGGACGAACCACGCGGACCCGCACGGCTTATCGCACCGTCATGTCCTGGTGGATCGGCAGGAAATGTCCGGTTTGGAGGCGGAGTGTTGGTGCAGACCTTCATCTTACCCATCCAGCTACCCCGCCATGACGCGAACACGTCCCTCGGTGGTGATGCGAGAACGACCGACTTCCGTCACGGCACTAGGGTTAGCCTACTCGACCGTCCGCTCCGCCTTCCCGCACACTGCACAACGCCACTCCGCCCTAATTGGCTGCCAGCACAGCCCGCCCTGCGTCAGCACCCGGCCCTGGCGGTCCCGCAGCGGCGGCTCGCACCGTGTGAAGTCCTGTGACCTCGACACCTGCACGAAGTCGCACAGCGGCTTGCGGGTGCATTCAGGCCACGACGGCGCGGCGGCGAGTGCGACGCTGGGGGTGGCGAGCGCGCCCAGGAGTGCGAGGCGGCGGGTAAGGGTCATTGCTTGGTCCCCAAAGTGTCTATCGAGATGCTCGACCGACACTTGGGGGATCAAACTCGCGTTTTGCTGCTTTTTGTCACTTAATGTGATGTCCAAAAAGAGTAGTAGGGCAGGTTGGCAGGCGGAGTGTTGCAGCCCCGCCTCAGCCTGGCAGCCTACCCGCCTCACCACGCCGCCGTATCTGCCAGCAGAGCCCGGTCCGTCTGCGGCGCCAGCACTATTTCCGCAAGCTGGAGCGTCTTGGAAAAGTATCCTATACCTTTCTCTCCCAGATCGGACAGTTTAGAGACATGATACGCAGTGGCCAGGTCGTGGCGGACCGACGCCGTTGCGGTGGCGCCCCATCCCAAACGGCAAATCATTGGGTGAGTTATGCTTGACTTCTTCAAGACATTGAAAGGGCTGCACCCTGGCGAAGCCATGGATGCCACCTTGAGAAAGGTGCAGCTCCGGCGTTGGCGGAGCCGCGACTGGCTTACGGTCCAGTGCGGCGGAGAGACGGCCCGTGTGCGAACACGCCCGGCGACATCCGACGCCGAGGCGGTTTGGCAATGCTTCATAGGCAAGCAGTACGAGGTTCCCGGCGTCAGAGATTATCCGTCCCATCACCGCGATGCCGTGCAGAGGGCCTACCGTGGGATTGTCGGCGCGGGCAAGGTGCCGCTGATCATAGATTGCGGGGCGAACATGGGCGCCAGCGCGGTCTGGTTCGACATGCGCTACCCAGGTTCGAGGATCGTCGCGGTGGAACCGGCTGCGGCCAACATGGAACTGCTCAAGCTCAACTGCGCGGGCCGTCAGAACATCATACCGCTGCAGGCGGGCGTGGGCGGCAAGGACGGCTCGGCGTTCTTGCAGGACCATGGCTGGGACCACTGGGCATACCGGACGGGAAACACCGAAAGCAGCAGTCCGGTCGAGATCGTCTCTGTGCAGACGCTGGCGAGGCGGTATTCAGACACAACGACCGTCCCGTTCATCCTCAAGATCGACATCGAGGGTGCGGAGAAGGACCTGTTCGACTTGGCCGATGATGCAACTGCGTCCTTTCCGATGATCGTGATGGAGCCGCATGATTTCTGCCTGCCCGGCGAAGGGACGGCGCACCCCTTCTTCAAATTCCACGCCGACAAGGGGCGTGACTTCGCGTTCAGCTACGAAAACATATTCTCGCTTGATATGAAGCAGCTTGGGAAGCGCGCCGCCGCGTGACCTCGGCGACCTCTAGCAGCGTTACGCCAGGCACGGGCGGCCGGCAGCGGGCGCTACGCTGCTTGAGTCCTGCCACCCAACCCATGCTGGCGGTCGCCGGGGTGAGGTGCAGGATGTTCATGCCGTGGTGAACGACAGGAACTGCCCGGTGGGCGTCCCGTAGCCGTTTGCATTCTGCGCGATGACGACGGCCCGAGGCGACGAGTTGGCCGGGCGCCCGGTGAAGGTGTAGCTGTTGGTCGAAACCGTCGTGTCCGCCAGGCTGCCATAGACGCTGCCAATACCTGAACGCGCCAGCATGCGGTAGCTGCTCCCGGTAGCCGTCCAGCTCATGGTGACGCCGCTTGAGGTCGCCCCGGTGTCCGCAGTTTGCGTCGGGGTGGCAGGCAGCGCGCCCGGTGCTGCCGTCACAGTGAACTGCGCACTTTCATAGACCTTGTTGCCGCCGGTCGCTGCATCGTAGGCCCGCACGGTATAAGCCCCGGCGGTTTGCGGGATCAGCAGGTTCAGTGCGCCAGGCATCACGCCGCTGGCCCAGCGCAGGCCTTCCTCGACAGCGCCAGCCACCTTGTAGAGCACGAAGTAGATGGAAGTCTGCGGCGGGGTGTACGTCACCGCCGACAACGGTTGGCCGGCCGCGATGGTTGAGGGCAGGCCGGTAAGCGTGCCATCTGATGTCGGCGCCGCTGCCAAGTAGGTCACGCTCGCCACCAGCGCGGGCGCTGGTGTCGGCGAGAACCCGCACAGCCCAAACAGCCCGTCTGCTTGTGGGAAGTCAGTGCCGGTGTGGGTCATCAGCGCCGCACCATCCCGGTAAAGCGTGACGGTGCTGCCGGATAGCTCCACGCTGATGGACGTGGTCGGCGCGGGATGCGGGGCCTGGTCGTCCTGCACAAGCCCGCTGACGTATGCACCATTTGCGAAGGCGTAGATGCCCCAATGTTTGTTGGCATAACCGGCCCACAACCAAGCCGCCGTGGCGCTGGCGCTAGTCGCCCTCAGCACGAACAGCACTTCATAGTTGGGCGTGTTGGCGGCAAAGGTCGCCGTGTAGAGGCCATCCTTGGTATTGCCCAACCCAGGGAATACGCCGGACGTTTTGATAGGCGGCAGGAGAAAATTACCCGATCCGTCCAGCCCATACCCGGTGACGCTCCCGTCCAGGCCCACCATCACGGCGTTGCCGGTCGGCACGCCGGCCGGGCCAGCAAAGGACAGCAGCGGAACCGGGCTGGGTAGAGGCGGTGCCGTCGCCGGCACGGGCGCGGCGGCTGTGACGGGGGAGCCGGACACCCGGAGCTGCCGGCCTGCCGGCAGGCCATCGCCAGCCTGCCCGTCATAGATGCCCGTGGCGATGGTCCCCGCGATGTCCCAAGGCATCCGGGTCACGACATCGACCGCCACGCCGTCCGCCGGCACCGCGGCCAGCGCCAGGTCAATCTCCGTCGCTGACACGATGGACGCGCCTGAGATCGCCAGGACGTTGGACGGTGCGCTGCCGCTATAGGACAGTGGCGACACGTAGGCCCCGAACTGCTGCGCCAAGGTCGCGGCACTTGGGGTGGACGCCGTAGCCCCGCCCTGCTGGGCGGCGTTGGTGATGGCCACCAGCACGGGGCTGCTGTTCGCCACCATCAGCTTGATCAGGCCGCTTCCTGCAGACCGGGTTGCCGCGGTGACGATAGGGCCGATGCCGCTGGCGGCGACGCCGTGCAGACGCGCCACCTCGCGGGCGTGCTGGCGTCCCATCAGCGCCATGCCGGCCTGCGTCGGGTGGATGCCGTCAGGCTGCAACGGGGCATCCATCGTCTCGACGTGCGCGATCCTAGCCGGCTGCGCCGCAGCCAAGGCTTCGGCCGCACCCCGGATCACCTGGATGTTCTGCGGGCTGCCCGCAGGCGCCGGGTATTGAGTTGACGGGGTGATTGAGGGGATGGTGGTAAGAACCTGGACGAACGGCACCGCCGGGAAGCTGCTCGCCAAGTCGCCGACGATGGCTGCATAGGCCGCTTGCCAGGTGCTGGCGGGTACGGCGTTGCTCGCATCGGTATGGCCCTGCACCCAAACGAAGCTGCCGAACCGGCCGCCCGCCGCCGTCAGGACGGCCTTCAACTGGGACTGGTTGTTGCTGCCTGCGCCGACCGCCCAGGTGGAGATGGCAGCGCCGGAATGGGCGTAGCCTACCAGCGCGCACGGCACGCCTTCGGCCAGACCCAGCACCCGGAGGAACTCTGCGGCGTAGGCGCTGGCATAAGGGCCGCCATCGGCCGGCTCTTGCCAGGAGGAGGGGATTGCCAGGTTGCCGTCATAGGACGCGAAGGCGGCCGACGTGGGAGAGGGGACGATGCCCAGGCTCGCCAGCGTCGTGCTGGCGTCGTTGTTCACGGGGTAGATGGCATCCGTGGCAAGGGACTGCCCGCTGATCGCCGTCACCTCGCCCACGCTGAAGGCTTGGGTGCCCAGCACGGCATGAGCAGTGTCGCCATTGGCCCGCACGTCGATCAGGTAGCGCGATGCGCTGGCCGGGACGCTCGGGGACAGCGCCACCGTGCCGGCCGGCTCCGCGCCCGCCAGCGCCGTCCAGTCCTGGCGCACAGGGTTGCCGGCGGCGTCGGCATCCCGCAGCCGGCAGTCCAGCGTCACCACCGGGGCGGACAGGGTGACGGATAGCCCGACCGTGCCCGCGCCCTTGCCAAACGCGCTGCCCGTGCGAGTGTCACGCTGGTAAATGCGGCTCAGGGTCGGCTGTGCCACGCCCAGCGTGCCCGTGTAGGCGCCGCCGCCAGTCAGGATGATGCTGGATATCAGGGCCGCGAGCTGCGTCATCGTGTAGCTGGTGCCGGTCACATCCGGGAACGCCGTGGCTGCAACCGGGGCGGCCGTGCTGGGCACGGGGACCACGCGCAAGGCGTTCACCTGCGCGACCGTTGCCAGCCCCGAAGTTGCGCTCGTAATCGCCGCCGTCACCTGCGCCGGGGTCGCGCCGGCCGGCAGAGCAGCCACCGCCGCCGCAATGTCCGCATGCACCTGCGTGGGCAACTCCCCCACCGGCTGCCCAGCCAGCGCCGTTGTGATCGCGGCCTGCACCTGCGCGGGCGTGGAGCCTGCTGGAAGCGCCTGGACGGCGGCGGCGATGTCGAGATGCACCTGCTGCGGCAGCTCGCCAAGGGGGATGCCTGAGATGGCCGTGGCGATGGAGGTTTGGACCGAGGCGAACGATGGGAACAGGCCGGGCAGATGCGACATGCTTTGTTCCTCGGCCTAGATCACCGCGGCCGGTGCCGCCAGCACGGCCAGGATGGCGGGCTTGTAGGTGGCCAGCACCTCACGGTCGCCAGGCGTCAGTTGACCGGCAGGCGTCACATGCAGGTTGCCATCCAGGCCCGCCGCCACCGTGATGCCGCGGGTCGCGAACTGCTGCACCAGCTCGACCGGCGTCATGCGCGGGCGGGTGGCGGCGTGTTCGTGCAACTCGTCCACCTAGACCATTCCGCTGGCCCTGCGGTCGATGGCCTTCTTGGGCGGCGGCATCTTATGCTTTCGGCAAAAACCTTCGCGCTCGGCCGCCGTCATCTGCGAGAACTGCTTCGGCGGCTCCGGAACCGGCGGGCTAAACGTGGCAGGCTGGCTGGCCCGGACCCCCGAAGCGAACGCGCCCGGGAACCGCTGGCGGAGGTCGCGCACCGCCGCGCCCGGCGGCAACTCCGCCTTTGCCAGCTTCAGCAGATCGGGGTCGAGCAAGTCCAGCGCCTGTGCGGCAGCAGCCAATTCGCCGGTTCGGTTGTCCATTCTTTCCATTCCTCTCTAAAATACTATCGGGCCATGAAGTGAATGCTGGCAGATCGGGCAGGGCGTGCCGTGTTCTGAACGCCGGCCAGCAGCAGCGCACCCGCCGCCACGTTCGCCACGTCGTCATGCCCACCCGGCCCGTGGTCTATCGAATCGCGCCCGCTGCGCGCGGTGCGCCGTTCCAAGCCGCAGAGCTGCGAAGCCAGCCGCGGCACCGCCAGCAACTCGGCACGCCCACCATTCAGCAGCGGCAGGAAATCTCGGTACAGGTCCGATTTGGGCTGTTCGGCCAGGTCGTAGGTGATGCCATGCACGCGGAACCGCTCCCGCGGCCATTCGCCTGCGTATCTGTCGCCCTGGACCCGCTGCACCCGGTAGGACTTCAACAGCGCCGCGAAGTCCTGCGTGACGGCTTCCGGGGAGAAGGGCGGGCGCACCTCCCGCACGGCGTCCAGGATGACGCGGACGCCTTCCCGGTGCGCTACGGCCAGCGTCATGCTGTCCGCACCCGTGCCGCCGCTCGGGTCAATGAACGCCACGTAGGACCATGCCGCAACCGGCGCGATCTCAAAACGGCCCGGGACCGTTGCGGCATCCACCACGGCACGCGGCACGAAGTCGGACAGGTCGGACCTGAACTCCGCCCCATACTCGGCAGCCGCCGCGTCGGGATCGTCCTGGTAAGCCTCCTCGACAATGGCCGGGTCCAGCGCCGGGTTCATGTCCAGCGTTGGAGCCTTCCAGACCAGCACCCGGGCCGCGTTCTGCGCGTAGTGCTTGGCGAACGCCTGATACAGCACGCCACACTTGCGGTAGGGGCTGCTGGCATTCAGCAGCATGGCGCCCGGCAGGGTGGCGAGGCCGGGACGGAGAGCGGCGAAGATTTCCACGTCCGGGTTCGCGCTGTCATCGCTGCGCCAGAACGCCGTCTCGTCCGCCAGCACCGCCGCGAAGGTGTAGCCGCGCGTCACCCGGAACGAGGCGGTCGCAATCTCGATCACAACCCGGTTCGTGAGCGTGATCGTCTCTGCGGTTTCATCCTCGATCAGGTCCGCCAACATCGGCACGGCTCGCAACAGGCCCAGCGTGAACCGGAAGATGCTGCGGGCCTGCCGGCGGTCGGCAGCGATCACCGCGATGGTCGCCATCTCTCCCGGCGCGAGGTGCGGGGCATAGTCCCGGAACGTGGCAAGGTAGGTGGCGATCAGGGCCAGGACGCGGGACTTGCCGCCGCGGCGGCCGATGACTAGCGCCGCTTCCTTGAACGCCGCCGTAGGCGCGTCCTGGCGGCCCGTGTGGGCGCGGTAGAGGTCCAGGGCGTCATCATCCATCGGCAGGGCGAATAGCGCCGCCAGGAAGGCCCGCCAGGGGCGCCAGGTGCCGCCGCGGAAATGCGGGGCGAACAGCGCCGGGTCGTCCAGGGCGTCGAGGATGTTCACGCCGGCACCGCCTGCCGCGCCAGGTGGGCCTTGAGGGAGGTCGGCTTGTCATCCGGCATCGGCACCGCCGGTCCCAGGGCCTCCATCATCAGACGCAGACTGTTCACCCACGCGAGATACGTCCGGCTGTCCAGCTCGGTCAGCTCCCGGCCTTCGGCGGTGCGGTTGTCCATCAGGCGGATGTGCAGCCGCAGCCACGCTGCCCGGTCGATCATCGCCCGCTGCGTTGCGGACGGCTTGCCGCCAACGTGCAAGGCCAGCTCCGCGCGCACTTCACAGATGAGCCGGGCTTCGGCGCTACGCCGGTCCAGCTTGTCAAGCACTCCGCGACGGGAGTAGGGGCCTATGCGCCGCATTCTGCGGGTATAATATGCCGCAACGTGCTGCAACTGCAAGCATCTTGACCAACAATGCTTGGAATAGATCAAGTAAATATCCGCAGTTGTTCGCCAGTGTTCGCCTCTGATTGGGCCTATGCTGCTGTCATGCCTGCCTTGACCCGCTGTACCGTGCTGACACCCACGCCAACCGTGCGCGCTGCCTTCCCGACGCCCATGCCGGCCACCAAGTGGTCCCGGATGGCGGCTTCCGTGGTGTTCGCCACTTTGGGCCGTCCGATGGCCTTGGCGCCCTTCCGAGGGGCTGCTTTGGCGCGATCCATGCCGGCCTTGACCCGGGCAACGATCATGCTGCGCTCAAACTCTGCGAACACACCCATCATGCCGAACATAGCCCGCCCGGCCGGCGTGGTGGTGTCTATGGCTTGCTGGTGCAGGAACAGGTCCACCTTGGCCCCGTGCAGCTCTTGCATGGTGGCGATCAGGTCCGGCAGGGACCGGCCCATGCGGTCCACCGCCCAGCACATCGCCACGTCAAACCGGCCCCGGGTCGCGTCCTTCAGCATCCCATCCAAGCCGGGCCGCTTGTCCCTCTCCTTGCTGCCGCTGATCCCTTCGTCGGCGTAGGTGGCGACAACCTCCCAACCACGTTGCGCGGCAGCCGCCTCTAAATCCCGGCGCTGGTTCTGCACCGTCTGCTCGCCCGTGCTGACCCGTAGGTAGATCGCCGCCCGCAGTGCCTTCGCCATGGTGTCCGCTCCCGTCCTGATGCCCTCGACGATGGCAGCAAGACATACCGAAAGCTAGTGGTTTCCGCATGGGTCGGCGGACGTGTGCGAACCCCTGCAAACACTGGCGTTCGGCGGGCCGGTTTCAGACGGGGTTTCGGTATGGGGGTTGTAGGCTGGTTTTGCGGACCTGATGCGGCGCAGATTGTGCTGCATCAGGCCCCCCGTCAGACGGACTCACTCCGCGATAGATCGGCTCCCGCGCGCCCGGCCCGTCCAGGAGCCTCGGTAAACGCGCCCGTTCATGCTGGTGGCGTGCGCGGGCGGGTTAAAAGCATCCGTTTAGGCGAGGGGTGAGGTTTGTTCGTTGGGGTCCAGGAACCCTTGATCAGCCGCCCAACTCACTGACGCACTGACGCACTGACGCACTTTCACTATAGAGAGCAATGCGTGTGTGTGCGCGCATGTATGTGCGCGCGCGTTACCCCTACAGTAGAGATATGCGTCAGGTGCGTCAGTGCGTCAGTAACCCAACCGAGAGCGCCGTTGTGGGCTAGAACCGGGGTTTGAAAGCTGACTCTCTCGGAACTCTTCGCCAAATCAACAACTTAGGCGCTCAAATTGTAACTGGGGCAAATCCCCGGGCAAAGACGAACCGCCTTCCAATCTATATCACTAAAAGAACGAAGAAAGCCGCATAGATTCAGGGTGGTAGAGTTACCGACCCACTCTGACCTTTGTTCTGCTGCAACTGCGTGCCCGGGGTTTTGCCCCAGTTACCTCAAATTGGTGGAGGGGGTTGGATTCGAACCAACGTAGCCATTACAGCAGCGGATTTACAGTCCGCCCCCTTTAGCCACTCGGGCACCCCTCCGCCGGCACCGCGCTTGCCGGGGCAGCGCGATGGCGGCGGACTATCCCCGAACCACGCCGCTTGTCAATCGGGACGCGTAGCCGCATCCGGGGACGCGTAGCCGCATCCGGGATGGCATAGCCGCATCGCGTTGCGCGGCGTATAGGGACCGCCATGCCCAGCAAACCTCCCAGCCGGCCCGGCGGGCCCCGCACCCCCCGCCCCGGCGGCGGCTCTGCCGGCCCTGGTTCCGGCCCTCCTCGTTCCGCCAACTCCGGACCTGCCAACAGAGGAGTGAAGCCCGGCGAAAAGCGCCCACCCGCCCGCACCTCCAGCAGCTTTACCCCGCGCGGCACGGCGCGCGACACTCCTCGCACGGCCAACGCCGACGCGCCCCCGCGTGGTCCGAAGCCGGGCAGCCGGCCCCCGCCGCGCGACCGCAAGGCCGGTCCCCGGCCTAGCCGCCCACCCGAACGTGACGAGGCCCCACGCCTGGGCCAGCCCCGCCCGGCCCGCATCGCGCCAGACCCCGCCCCGCCCGCGCCGCCGGAGCCTGCCGCCGCCCCGCGCGAACCCATCCTGCGCGCCGCACCCCGGCCCGAAGCCGCCCCGCCCGCAGCCAGCCGCGCGCCCGCTGCACCCCGCGGCAGCGTGTGGCTGCACGGCCTGCATCCGGTGGCCGCCGCCCTCGCCAACCCCAACCGCCGCCTGAAGCGCCTGCTGCTGACCGAGGACGCCGAGGCAGCGCTGGCCGCCCGCCTGCCGCATCCCTGGCCGGTTCCCGTCGAGCGGGTGGACCGCGCCAAACTGGACCACCTGCTGGGCCGCGACACCGTGCACCAGGGCGCTGGCCTGCTGGCCGACCTGCTGGCCCCCTCGGCGCTGTCGGCCGTGCTGGAGCGCCCTGGCCCGGTCCTGGTGCTCGACCAGGTGACCGACCCCCGCAACATCGGCGCCGTCCTGCGCAGCGCCGCCGCGTTCGGCGCCGCCGCCGTCATCATGCAGGACCGCAACGCCCCGGAGGAGACCGGCGTGCTGGCCAAGGCCGCATCCGGCGCCCTGGAAACCATGCCCCTGCTGCGCGCCGTCAACCTGGCCCGCACCCTGGCCGCCTTGAAGGCCGCCGGCCTGTGGGTGATCGGCCTAGATGCTGGCGGCGCTCCCCTGCGCGGCGCCCCCCTGGCCGAACGCCGCGTCGCCCTGGTGCTGGGGGCCGAGGGCGCCGGCCTGCGCCGCCTGACCCGCGACACCTGCGACGAGGTGGCGGGCCTCGCCATGCCCGGCGCGATGGAGAGCCTGAACGTCTCCGCCGCCGCGACCGTCGCGCTGTATGAGCTGACCCGCACCCCCTGACCCAGGCTTGATGACATGTTCGATGCCGAGCACACCGCCGCCCTGCTGATCGCCGCCCGCCGCGCCCGCCGCGTGCTGCCCCTGCTGGACGTGCCGCCGCCGAGCTTGCAGGACGGCATCGCCACGCAGCTCGCCATCGCCCGCCACCAGGGCGCGGTGCCGCCCGCCGGGTTCAAGATCGGCGCGACCACCACGGGGATGCAGGCCTACCTGGGGCTGCCCGGTCCGGCCGCCGGGTTCATGGCGGAGGCCAACGTGCACGGCAGCGGCAGCACGCTCGCCTACTCGGCGTTCGTGAACCCTGGCGTGGAGTGCGAGCTGGCCGTTCACCTGTCCGCCGCGCTGCCGCCCGGCCCCTGCACGCCGCAGCAGGCAGCCGCCGCCGTGGATGGGGTGATGGCCGCTATCGAGGTGGTGGAGAACCGGTATCCCGGGATGTTTTCCCTGGAATCGCCTGGCTTGCAGGCGTTCGGTACGCCGGGCGTAGTGGCGGACAGTGTTTTCCACGCTGCCGCCGTGCTCGGCATGCCCGACCCCGGCTGGCGCAACCTGGACTTGGAGGCCCTGCCGGGGCGCATCCTGGTGGACGGCGTGGAGCGCGGCGCCGGCACCGGCGCGGACCTGCTGGGCGGCCCCATGCGGGCGCTCGCCTGGCTGGCGGCGTCGGCCGAGGCTGCCGCGTTCGGCGGGTTGCAGGCCGGGCAGGTGGTGATGCTCGGCAGCGTGGCCCTGCCGGTCTGGCTCGACGGCCCCGGCCGGATCGAGGTGCGGTTTCCACCTCTGGCACCGGTGCTGCTCGATTTGGTGTAGCATGCCCAAGGGGGCATGACCCGATAGCAAGCCTTTCTTAAGGAAAAGCCTTCTAAGCTCGACTTTGGCCTTTTCAGGCTGGGTAGCACGCGGCTTCGGTGAGGCTGTCGAGGAGCGCGCGTGGGATTGTTGCCATGTTCTGGGCCTGCGGGGACGTTGAGAAAGCCTGTGCGATCCAA
>JAABUX010007451.1_pt1 | contig 12856 bp, 9 predicted proteins | sample 5561851 | NCBI WGS metagenome assembly JAABUX01 (sample SAMN10711883, study PRJNA513361) | rock metagenome | isolation source: Antarctica rocks | place: Antarctica: Victoria Land, Richard Nunatak red sandstone | collected 2016-01-03 | reverse complement strand
GGTATTTGGCCGACACAATGAAAGGCGATTACCTGTTCGGCTCCACCGTCAGCGTGGCCGATTTCTACCTGTTTGTCATGTTGCTCTGGGCGAAGAAGTTCGGTGTTGAGCCACCCGCACCCCTGGTCGCGTTTCGTGAGCGTATGATGACGCTCCCCTCCGTCCAGAAAGCAATGAAGCACGAGGGGCTCAACTAGTAATCCAAGGGCGGGGCGACTGCGGACTGCCGCGGTCGGCCCACCTGATCCAGTAAAACCCCGTTTGCGGGGGGAGAGTGGCTGAAATTGCCGCGGGGGCGGCAGCTACGGTCCCGACCGCTTCTTGCGCGACCTCGGCTAGCCGCTGGCCGCATAGCGGTTGGATCGAAATCATACATGGCTAGGATGTGGGTGTGTCGTCACGTTTTCTCGCTGAGCTCGCCCAACAACCCCGGGGCGAGCATCCGTATTTCGGGCGGTGTCACGCTAGTCTCGTCTGAGCTGTGGTTTTGCTGCCCGCTGTGGGCCGACTGAAAGGGGCTGCAATGGCGGCTTGTGCTGCCGCACTCTGCGTCAGCCTTTCCAGAGCGCCTGCTCCAGACCGGACTGTCCGCCCCCGGCCAGGCTCGGATGGTGCCGAGGTCGCGCTAGGCCCCTCTTCAGCGGCATTGCGATTGAGACCCTCGCGCCGAACATGGCATGGTCAGGCCCGGTGCGACGGCGCAGGCGAACGGCCGAACGTTCACGACGCCTTCCTGACATTCCAGAACAAGGGTGGGCCGTCCAGCACGCCGCTCACGTTGTTCTGGAACACGGTCGAGAAGAAATATTGCCCCAAAGGCACGTAAGGCAGGTCGATCAACGCCTGCTGCTGGATCCGTGCCGCCAGCGCCTTCTGTGCCGCCACATCCGAGGTGTCCAGCCATTGCTGCCGCATCGCTTCCAGCGCCTCGCTCTTGGGCCAGCCGAAGGTGCCGCTTTCGCCGGGGCTGCGCAGGAAGGCGTTGTTCGCCGGGGTCGCCTGGTCAAGGCCGGCCCAAAAGGTGCCGAAGACGCTCCAGCCGCCTTGGCCCACTGGCTCCTTGCGGGTGCGGCGCTGCACGACCGTGCCCCAGTCCAGCACGGGAGTGTCAAAAACCTGGGGCGCTACGCCGCGAACTGGATTGCGTGGTGGCCGAGGCGTCCGTCCAGCACTGCGGCCCTGACCTGAAGCACGCGGTGTGCGCCGCGGGGCGACCAGCGCATCTGCCGTCGCTTGTTCATGCGTGCGCTAACCAGGTTATTGACTGTGCCTTCCGCACGTGAGGTCGAGATCGGCTTGCCAGCCCGGGAGCGCTGGCCGTAGTCGATCAGCGCTCCCTTGCTGTTCTCGATGTAGCTGCGCAGCTCCGTGCAACGCGCGATTAGGCGCCTCGCCCCCGCTCCCATTGCGGGGTCGTTCAACACGCTGGCGTTCTTGGCCCAGTTCATGATCCGGCCCAGGGCCTCGCACGCCTCCTCGTGGTAGCCGTTCCAAAGCAAGTGGCGCAGCCGCTCGACATCGATCTGCGCGCGGCCAAGCGGGGCGAGGGGCGGCGGCTCGAGGGCGCACAGGCCGCACATGACCTGCTCGACGTGCTGCACGCGCATGGAGAGATGAAACCAGTCGAGGATGTGCTCCACCGGGCCGCCCGTGGCCGAGCACACCAGCGCCGGCAGCGCGGGGTCGCCGTCGCTGATCGCGGTGACCGCGTCGCCCTCCCGCCAGCCCTGACCCTGCAGCGCCGCACGCAGCAGGGCATGGGGCTGCTCGGCCACGCTGCGCACCAGGGCAAAGCGCCGGGTGGCATGGCCCTCATGCTCGACCTTGCCGCAGATCGCCTCGAAGTCGCGGGTCTGGTGACCCGACACCGCGCGCACGTACGCGTCATCGAGCATGACGACGGGCCGGCTCGCGTCCGCCGCTGCGGCCTGGGCCGACTTGTCTGGGACAGCCATGACCTCCGCTGCTGCTTGCCGGTCGGCCGCTTCGAGCTGCAGGGCTACCGCATGGGTGCGGGTGCGCAGGCTCTCGTGGTTCGCCGGAGAAACGGGCAGCAGGCTTTCCAGAATGCGCGCACCATCCCGAAACGAGGTGCGCGCGCCCAACTCAGCCTGCACCCGCTCCAGCTCCGGCGTGCAACGCGCCATCAGCAGCGCGCAGACCGGCGACACCGTTACCCCCGCCAGGGGCGCGGGCTGGCGGCAGCGGCAGGCCTTGAACCGCGGCGCCTCGACCTCGACCGTGCCGAACAAGGTCTGCAGCCGGCGCGTGCGCCGGTCATGGAGCGGCTGCAGCACCCCACAGGCCGCACACACCCGGTGGTGGGCCGCATGCTCCGCCACCTGGCCGCACAGCATGCTCGCCTGCAGCTTGGCTAAAAGCATCTTGGTTTCAGCGAGCATAAGGCCGATCTCCGCGAGCGTGCTGACCACCGGCCGGCTGAACGTCACCAGCTCCGTCGTCGTCACCTCCCCCGCGTTGGTCCTCGCTTCCAGCCGCACCGTCCACTGCATCCAGCCCCGCCCCTGTAGTCAGGCGTCAGCCAGGCTCATCAGCTCAGGACAGGCAAGCACGCTGCCCCAGGTTTTTGACACTCCCCTGGCCTGGCGCGACCTCATCCAGGTTTCGGATCGCATCGTGGAAACCGTTGTAACGCTGCGCAACGGCGACATGCACGAGATCCATCGTGAGCCGACGGCGGATGGCGGCTATGTCGCCACCTTCGACGACATCACCCAGCGGCGCCGGGTCGAGCGGCGCATCCAGCACATGGTGCACCACGACGCCCTGACCGGCCTGCCCAACCGCGTGCTGTTCGCTGACCGCCTGGCCTGCATGGTGGAAGGGCTGGGCGGCACGGCGGAGCTAGTGGCGGTGCTGTGCCTGGACCTGGACAGGTTCAAGCAGGTCAACGACACCCTGGGCCACCCGGCCGGAGACGAGCTGCTGCGGCATGTGGCGGCGCGGCTGCGGGGCGAGGTGCGCCCGATCGATACCCTGTCACGGCTGGGCGGGGACGAGTTCGCGATCATCCTGAACAGCTTGCGAGACCCTGGCGAGGCTGCAAGCTTCGCCGACCGGGTGATCCGCGCCATCTCCGCGCCGTTCCAACTGGCGGCGCAGGCGGTGACGATCGGGGTCAGCATCGGCATTGCCCTGTGCGACGGTGCCGCGGTCGGCGCAGGCGAGGCACGGCCGGACCCGGATGGCGTGCTGCGCTGCGCGGACACGGCGTTGTATTGCGCGAAGGCGGAGGGACAGAACGGCTACCGCTTCTTCCAGCTCAGCATGAACACGCGGCTGCACCGCCGGCACTCGATGGAGCAGGATCTGCGGCGGGCGCTGGGTGAGGGCCAGTTCGTGCTGTACTACCAGCCGCAGTTCGACCTCCGCACAGGCCGGATGACGGGGGCAGAGGCGCTGCTGCGCTGGCGCCATCCGGAGCAGGGCATGATCCCGCCCTCCGAGTTCATCCCGCTGTGCGAGGAGACCGGCCTGATCGTGCCGGTGGGCGAGTGGGCGTTGCGGGCCGCGTGCGCACAGGCCGCGCAGTGGCCTGGGGTGCGGCTGGCGGTGAACCTGTCCCCGGTCCAGATCCGGCGTCCGGGGCTGGTGGCGCTTGTGGCGGAGGTGCTGCGCGACACCGGGATGGCAGCAGGCTCGCTGGAGCTGGAGATCACCGAGGGCACGCTGCTGCACGACACCGAGCACACGCTGGAGACCCTGGGCGGCATCCGCGCCCTGGGTGCGGGCATCGTGCTGGACGATTTCGGGACGGGGTACTCCAGCTTGGGCTATCTGCGGCGCTTCCCGTTCGACAAGCTGAAGATCGACCATGGCTTCGTGGCGCATGTGATGGAGGATGCGGGCGCTGCTGCCATCGTGCGGGCGGTGGCGACGCTCGGGCGGTCCTTGGGGATGCGGGTGACGGTGGAAGGGATCGAGACGGCGGCACAGCTGGCCTGCCTTGAAGAGCTGGGGTGCGATAAGGGGCAAGGCTACTTCTTGGGGTGGCCTATGACAGGGGCGTGCCTGGCAAGACTCCTGGCCGCAGGTCACTCCCTCTCCGGACACCGAGTGAAGCTTCGGATCGTAAGCTGAACCCAGGGCGTCGTCATGGCATGCCAATGCTGCACTGCAGAACATCCATTATGGAAGGCAGCCGGCAGTTTCGGCACAATCCCCCGGCAGCCCTGGAGCGCCGACCGGCACCGGGCGGACGCGGGGACTTGGGCGTGAGCAGTATCCAAGCCCATACGGAGCAGGCCTTGAGACGACGAGGATCTGTCAAAGCCGTTGCGGAAGACGAGCGGATCGGACCCCGGCGCACGTCGCAAATGGCTCGGCTGGCGCGGTGACCGGTGCCGAGATGGGACGAGCAGGTGGCGCCGCCGCTGGGGTCTGTGAAGGGGTGAGATAGGTGGTCGCGCCCAAAGGGTGCCTCCTCAACCATCAACCTGACAACGCCCTCCGGGGCGCCGAGGCCGGCAGGGATCAGGGGCAAGACGCGCATGGGCAAGGCAGACCTGCAGCAAGGGGGAATATCCTCCCCCTGTTGCCGCTCGTGCTTCGGAGCGGACCCGCCCCCTGCTGGGGTCCTGCCGCCCGTGCATAGGCTGCACGCCGAATTCTACGGTTGCTGCCCGGGTCAGGCCGCATCGCCTGCGCCGCGCGGCCTGTGCTGCCCAGCAAGCACTGCGGCAAGTTCCCCCGCCGGCATCGGGCGGCTCAGCAGGTAGCCCTGGACGAAGCCGCATCCGGCGGCGGTCAGCGCCTGCAACTGCGCGTCGTCCTCGATACCCTCTGCCACGACGTCCATGCTCATGGTTTGGCCCAGCCGGATGATCATTTCCACGACTGCCCGCGTCTGCGGCTGCGCCAGCATCCCCGCCACGAACGACCGATCGATCTTGATTGTGTCCACTTTAAACCGGCTGAGGTAGCTGAGGGACGAATAACCTGTGCCGAAGTCGTCCAGGGCGATCCTGACCCCGAGCGCACGGATGCCGCCCAGGACCTCGCCCATCAGGTCAGGCTGTTGCAGAAACACGCTTTCCGTGACCTCGAGCTGTAGCCGCCGCGGGTCAAGGCCCGTCGCCTCAAGGGTGTCCTGCACGTCCTGGACGAATGAGGGGTCGAGCAGCTCCTTGCCCGACGTATTCACGCTTAGCCGGAGCTGTAAGCCCAGGTGCCCGTCAAGCCACTCCCGCACTTGGAGGCTCGCTTCCTTCAGGACCCAGCGGCCGATGGGACGGATCAACCCCGTCTCCTCCGCGATCGGGATGAATTCGGCCGGCGATACCAGCCCGCGCTGCGGGTGTTGCCAACGGATCAACGCCTCAACCCCGGTTATGCCCGCCGTGGCCGCGTTGCAGATCGGCTGGTAGTGCAGCACGAACTCCTGCCGGGTCACGGCATTCTGCAGGTCGGTCCGCAGTTGCAGTGCCGCGACGGCGCTGGCGCGCATGGCCTCGGTGAAGATCGCGTAGTCGCCGATGTTGTGCCGCTTGGCTTGGAACATCGCCAGGTCAGCGTCGCGCAGCACCTCGTCCGGCAGGTGGTGATGGTCCGCTGCCTCGACCACGCCGATGCTGCAGGAGGAGAACACCTCCTGTGCGCCGAGCCACAGCGGACGGCGCATGGCCTCGATGATCTGCCCGGCCAGCGCCAACACCACGCCGACCTCGTCAAAGCCCTTGACCAGCAGTGCGAACTCGTCGCCGCCGACCCGTGCCAGCATGTCCTGCAGGCGGGTGCATCCCTGCAGGCGCTGCGACACCTCGACCAGGAGCTGGTTGCCTGCCTGGTGGCCGAGGCTATCGTTGACCAGCTTGAAGCGGTCGAGGTCGATGAACAGGACAGCGCATTGAGCGACCGGGACGGCCTCGCGCCGGCCCATCGCGCGCCGGAGGCGGTTCATGAAGAACGGACGGTTGCGAAGCTTGGTCAGGTCGTCGTGGTAGGCGGTATACAGGAGGTGCGCCTCGACCGCCTTGCGCTCCTCCATCTCCGCTTCCAGGTCGTGCGCGTGCTGCTGCACTTCGGCGAGCAGCGCCTGCTGGCGCCGCTGCAGGCCTTTCAGGTCCTCGATGTCCGTCATGGTGCCCAGCCACTCGACAATGTGGCCCTCGCTGGCTCGCACCGGCATGGAGCGGGTGCGGTGCCAGACGTAAGCTCCGTCTGCGGCACGGTGGACCCGGAACTCGGTGTCGAGCATCCCGTGCGAACGCGCCTCCGCCCAGGCCGCCAAGGTTGGCTCCTGGTCGTCGGGGTGGACCGCCGCCATCCAGCCGTGCCCGTGGCTCTCCGCCTGACTCTGGCCGGTGAAGTCCAGCCATTGCGGGCTGACCCAGGTCCAGTTGCCCATGTCGCAGGAACGCCAGACAAGCTGCGGCATCCCCTCGACCAGCGTGCGCAGCTCCCACTCCGCGCGCGCCAGCTGGTCCCCGGCCTCCTTCTGGCCCGTGCGGTCGCGCACGATCTTGACGAAGCCGGCGTCGGGTATGGCCAGCGGCATCATCAACCCGGACCCCCAGAAGCGCGAGCCGTCGCGGCGCAGGTGCCAGCGTTCGTCCTCGGCGCGGCCCACGGTCAGCGCCCGCCGCTTCTCCATCTCGACTACGCCCATGGCGCGGTCCTCCGGCGTGAACACCACCTCGATGCCGTGCCCGGCAATCTCGTGCTCCCGGTAGCCGAACAAGTGTTCTGCGCCGCTATTCCAGACGGTGATAGCGCCTTTGATGTCCGTGGCGATGATGGCGATGTCAGTGGCGCTCTCAACGACGAGCCGCAGCAACTCCTCGCCGACCGGGGCGCCTGCCACGGTTGTCCTGCCCTGTTCCTCGCTCACGCGCAGCCTTTCTGGTGTGGGTCAGCGGTGATGCGCACCAGGGCACCGGCCTGGTTTCGGAGCGGCTTGCAGGACCCGAGGAGTGGCGCTGCTTGCGACACCCGGCCCACCGTGCGCATCAGCCGCCCTGGTTGGGCAGCGCAAGCACATCCATTTGTGCGACACTGTACATAACGAGTGTTGTGGCGGCAAGCCCTGAGTTCCAATCCTGAGAGGCCATTGGCACCTCATGGCGCATGCACGGCAGGCGTAACGTCAGGACGGGCAAACCAGCAGTCTTGGGCGTGGTTCAAAGCCAGGTCACAGGGCGAAGCTGGATTGGTGCTGGTAGGGCGGATGATGGCACCCTCACGCTTTCAGCGGTGGTGCGAGTATGGACCAAGGTGTTGGCGCTGCAGCGAGGCTGCCCGGGAGTGACCGCAAGGACCTGGCCATTCAGGCGTTGGCCGGTTCGGAGACGGTCAGTGATCTCGCCGCCCGGCACGGGGTGAGCCGTAAGTTCATCTACCAGCAGACGCACAAGGCCCGCACGGTATTGGACGACGCCTTCTTGTCGGCCACGCCGGACGGCGAGGTGCTGTTCGAATTGGCGGTCACCAAGGCCTGGCTGCGCCAGGTGATCGTCGGGCTGACCCTGATTTGCCGCAGCGCGTATCGCGGCGTCGTCGAGTTCCTGCGCGACTTGCTGGGCGTGCCGATCAGCGTGGGCTGCGTCCACGACGTGCTCGAGGCGGCCACGCGGCAGGCGAACGCGATCAACCGCGACCAGGACTTGTCCGGCATTCGTGTGGGCCTGCACGACGAGATCTTCCAGGGTGCCACGCCCGTGCTGGCCGGCGTCGATGCGGCATTGACCTACTGCTACCTCCTCGCCGCGGAGCACCGTCGCGACGCGGACACCTGGGGTGTGCACCTGCTCGACGCCGCAGAGCAGGGGCTGCGGCCCGACTACACGATCGCCGATGCCGGGCAGGGCTTGCGCGCCGGGCAGAGGGCCGCCTGGGGCGACACGCCGTGCCATGGCGACGTGTTCCACATCCAGCGCCAATGCGAGGGCCTGGCCAACACGCTGGCACGGCTCGCCAAGGGCGCCACGTCGCGGCGCATGGCGCTGCAGGCCCGGGATCGGCCGCGCCGGCCAGCGGGATGCAGACGGCGAGCTTGTCGTCCAGCTGAAGCTGGCCCGTCATACGGAGGCTCGGGCGTCATGCCTCGCCCGCGATGTCCGAACGCTCGTCCAGTGGCTGGGCCACGACGTTCTGGCCCTAGCCGGCTCGGCCCTGGCTCCGCGTCGAGAGCTGTTCGACTTCATCGTCGAGGAACTCGTGGCCCGCGAGCTCGAGGACCCACGGCGCATCCGCCCGGTGCGCATCGCGCTGCAGAACCAGCGCGATCGCGCGCATGTTGGCAGGGGTGGAACCGGCTACGCGCGCAGACCGGAGGCAAGTTCCACGCCCTGTTCGACGCCGTGCGCCGGGCCATGGCGGACACGCCGCGCAGCAGCTCGCTGGTAGAGAACCTCAACTCACGGCTGCGCACCTACTTCACCCTGCGCCGCCATCTCGGCGGAGCGTACCTGGACCTGCTGCGGTTTTTCCTCAACCACCGCCGCTTCCTGCGCAGCCGGCACGCCGAGCGCCAGGGTAAGAGCCCGCGCGAGCTGATGACCGGCCACGGCCATCCGCACTGGCTGACCCTGTTGGGCCTCGGACCGCTTCAGTTCAAGCGCGCTTGAACACCGGGAGGCCGGCCGCCTCTCGCACAGGACACTCTTCCGATCGGAACCGGCTCTCACAGGCCGGCGGTCTTCGCACGCCCGTGTGACCCAAAAATGGCCCATTCTGAACCACGCCCCCGCCGCCAGTATGAGCTGGCCCACCGCGCACGGCAAATGGGCTGGCCGGAGACGGCGGTGCGCGTCATCGACGACGATCTCGGGATGTCCGGCGCGAGCAGCCAGCACCGCGCAGGCTTCCAGCGCCTGGTCGCCTCGATCGGCATGGGTGAGGTCGGCATCGTGTTGGTGACCGAGGTGTCGCGCTTGTCGCGGCTGAACAGCGACTGGCACAGGGTGATCGAGCTTTGCGCAGTGTTCCGGACGTTGATTGCGGACGAGGATAGAGTGTACGACGCCCAGAACCCGAACGACCGGCTGCTCTTGGGCGTCAAGGGCACCCTGTTCGCCGCGGAGCTGCACATCCTCCAAGCGCGGATGCACGGCGCGCTGATGAATAAGGCCCAGCGCGGCGACCTGGCCGTGGCACTGCCGGTCGGCTACCGCCGCCGGCCCGACGGCGCCGTCGTGCAGGACCCGGACGACGCCGTGCGGCTTGCGGTCGCGATGGTGTTTGAACGGTTCGCCGCCCTGGGCAACGCCCGTGCGGTGCTGCGGCACCTGGCCGAGCACGGGCTCAAGATGCCGCGCGTCCTCCAGGCTGGCCCCGAGATGGGCCAGGCCGTGTGGGTCCGCCCGGCCTATGGCATGATCCACCGCATTCTCAACAACCCGGCCTATGCCGGCGCATTCGTCTATGGGCGCCGCCGCCAGTGTCGCGCGTCAATCTAAACCACGTTGTCGTATTGCCTCATCCAGGAATGCTCCCGAGCCGCGGCCCGATTGCCTCACCAGAACGCTCCCGTAGCACCACCGCGACGTCCAGCGCCAACACGCTCTGACGCTCGCCGTCGACGTGCTCTCTTTGCTCCGTTACGTCACGCTGTCCAATGCAGCCGGCGCAGGCTCATCCCCGGCCGGCGTGGCCCCGAACACGAGCTCATGCGCCTTGTCCCGACGCCAAACCTTGAGCCGGCGCTGCAAGGTCCGCACCAGCCCAGCCGGGTAGGTTCCAGGCTGTTCAACCTGAAGCCGCTCCAGCAGCTCGCGTGCGGTCCGCCACGGCTCGGCCTCAAACCAACCCTGCAACTGCGCCGTCACCGCCACGAGCGGGTCCGGACGACGCCGGCCACGCTTGGCCTTCTCCTTGGGCCTGCTGGTCGGGCGCACCTCGCCCTCCCGCCACGCCGTTCGCAAGCCCGACAGGAACTCCTCCAGCGTCGGCGCGGTCGGCGCAAGCTTCTCGCCGGACACAGGACGGTCAGCAATCTCCACAAGCCGCTGCTGGCCAGCCCTGATCGCGTTGAGCAGCTGGACAGGGTCCAGAGTGGCTGAGATCGCCGCTACGCGCTCGCGCGTGGCCGCCGTCGTTCGCGGGTCCGACACCAGACGCTGGTGCGGCGTGGCCGGCGCATGATACCGCTTCGTCACCTTGGCGCCGTCACGCGACTTCTCCGCCAGCTTAAACGAGGGCTGGAAGAAGTTCACGAACAAACGTAGCGATCGATACAGCTCAGCCAGCGCTGCCGCAGCCTCCAATCCCTCATAGCGCCGGTAGCCCACCGTATGACGCACCACCGCGCCGTTCTTCTGCTCAACCCACGCCTGGTCGTTCTTGCGATACGGTCGGGAGCGGGTGAACTCGACCCCCGCCCCCGTGCAGTACTCCTGCACCGTCTGGTTCATGAACACGCTGTCGTTGTCCGTGTCGAACCCAAGCAGGGCAAACGGCATCACCTTGCGCAGCTCGCTCAGCACCTCCGTCAGCAGCTTCTGCTCGCGCACCAGCACCGGCGCGCACTCCGTCCAACCGGTCGCGATGTCGGTCAATGTCAGCGTCTGCACGTAGCTGCCCTTCGCCGTCGGCCCGCTATGCGCCACCAAGTCCGCCTCCATGAACCCAGGCGGCGGATCGTCCCAGTCGCCGAAGGTGCGCACCGCAACGCTGCGCCGGATCGCCGCCGACGGAGGCGAGCGGCGGCGTGGCCGTCCTCCCGTAGCGCCTCGCGCTTCCCGTAAAGCCCGATCCATCGTCGCAGCACTCATCGTCAGCAAGCCCGTCAGCACCTCGGGCGCCAACTTAAGATGGCCGTGCCGCTGCATCGCCGAGACCAGGATCGGCACCAACGGGCGCAGCCGTTTGCCGCAAATCCGGTCCGATGCCTCCCAGACCACGATCAGCGCCTCGCGCGTAGCCTGGTCATACACCCGCCGCTCCGGGCGCGGGCTGGACCGTCCGCTCGGTGCGCCGGCACGCAGCAGGCGCATCGCGCGCTTGCGGTGATGCCCCGTCAACGCCGCGAACTCGTCCAACATCCGGCCACGATCCGCCCGACTACCCAGGGCATACCGCCCCGCCAATGCCACAACCAACTCGTCCCGTGTCGTCATGCTGATAAGCCTCATGCTCGCCCTCGCCGGCGAACACCGGCGGGGAGCAGATTACATGAGGCAACCGGTCAGCCGACGGGAGCATTCCTGGCGAGGCAGTGCGACACCGCGGCATTGCTGGCTTTGGTAATCTGGCAGCTGGCGCCCAAGGTGGTGCTGTCTCATATTGCGGCTTTGGACGGTGGAGAACAGCGACCCTCCACTGAGGTGCGAACCTCCTCCGTTAAAGTCCCGACCGATAATCCCGTCGTGGTCCCCCGCGCGCGTGAAGACCAGCAAGCAGTCCTCGCTACTCCAGCACCTCTCGCTACCCCAGCACCTCAGGCCGCGGCGGCGCAGGGAGGGGCGGCGCAGGCGGGGGCGGCACCTCAAGTAAACGCGCCTGCCACTCTCGTGATGCCGGAGATGATGACGGTGCCCGGTGGTAAATTCCTGATGGGCAGCAATGACGATCCCTCGGAACGGCCGGCACATACGGTCGCTGTGGCGCCATTCCTGCTCGCGAAGCACGCCACCACAGTGCGCGAGTGGCAGGGGTGCGTGGAGGCGGGGGTGTGCACACTTGTTCCCAAAGGGGAGCCGGACGAGCCCGTGACGAACGTGAGTTGGGACGAGGCAAGCCAGTACGTGGCATGGCTGTCCAGGGTAACCGTCGAGTATTACCGTTTGCCGACCGAGGCGGAGTGGGAGTATGCCGCCCGTGCCGGATCGCAAACGCGTTACTCCTGGGGCAACACGTTCGTGCCCGGCAAAGCGAGCTGCAAGAACTGCGGCGGCGAGGCGGTCAGTTTGCGGCAGCCACCGCGGGTCGATGCCTACCCTCCCAACCTGTTCGGCCTTTACGGCATGGGCGGTGGCGTGGCGGAGTGGGTAGCCGACTGCTGGCACCGTAACTACCAGAATGCCCCACACGATGGGGCCATCTCTTGGGACATCTCGGACTGCCGCGAGCATGTGCTGCGCGGCGGGTCGTGGATGAACGAAATGAGCGAGTTGCGCGTGTCCAGCCGCAATTTCTACGACGCCTCTGTCCGCTATCCCACGCACGGCTTCCGGATTGTCCGCCTCCTCCCGCAGCCCAAGTGACTAATTCGACTGCTCCCAACCCTTTCCGGAAAAGCACTGCTATGCCGACCATCGATCGTAGGAACCTGCTTCGCGCGACCACCGCCACGCTGCTGGCTATCCCCCTATTGCCTGTGCCGCGCCGCGCTGCGCTCGCCGCGCATACGCCTGCCGCGAGCGACGCCTATCTCTACTTCATCTGGCCCCAGGACGGGACGCGCATCCGTGGGTCGTTCTGGTGCCGTTTCGGCCTGCGCGGCATGGGCGTGACGCATGCGGGCGACGACACCCCGAACCTGGGCCATCACCATTTGCTCGTGGACGTCGACGAGCCACTCAACATCGAGGAGCCGATCACGGCTGACAGGAAGCATCTGCACTTTGGTGCTGGGCAGACGGAGACCCGGCTTGAGTTGCCACCTGGGCCACATACGCTCCAGCTCGTGCTGGGCGACGCCGAGCACTTTCCGTTCGATCCGCCCGTGGTCTCGCGCAAAATCCATATTGTAGTCCTGTAGCCGTCACCGATCTTTCCCGTGATGATCTGCTTTTAGGGGCGCAACTCCGTAGCGAAACCATAGATCTCGCTTCCACTAGTACCTCTGCACAGTGGATTTGACGGTTTGCGCGTATCCTGGCTGTAGGGCGGGCAGTTGGCTGCGGTCCACCTGGACGTTGATGGCGCGTGCTGCGCCGGGGGTTCGCGAGATCAGCCC
>JAABUX010007450.1_pt1 | contig 12856 bp, 10 predicted proteins | sample 5561851 | NCBI WGS metagenome assembly JAABUX01 (sample SAMN10711883, study PRJNA513361) | rock metagenome | isolation source: Antarctica rocks | place: Antarctica: Victoria Land, Richard Nunatak red sandstone | collected 2016-01-03 | reverse complement strand
CCTCCTTCGTGCTCAGCACTGCTGCGACGATCTGCCCGGTGCCGGCGTCCAAGCCGACGTGCAGCTTGCGCCAGGACCGGCGCGCTTTGGCACCGTGTTTCTCGACCAGCCACTCGCCGGCGCCGCACAGCTTCAGGCCCGTGCTGTCCACCAGCAGGTGCAGGGGCTCGCCGTCCCGACGCGGTCGCGGGCGTGGCACCTCCAGCGTCTCCGCCCGGCGACTCAACGTGGAGTGGTCAGGCACGGCCAGATCGAGCCCGAGCAGGCCGATGACGGAGCCGATCAGGCCCTCGGTCTGGCGTAGGGCGAGGCGGAACACGGCCCGCAGCGTGAGTGCGGTCAGGATCGCCAGGGGCGAATACCAACGTTGCCCACCCGGGGTGGTGCGTGGCGCCGCCCGCCAGCCCTCGATAGCTTCGTCCGTGAACCAGACTGTCAGGCTGCCGCGCTGGCGCAGGCTGGCGTCATACGCGCGCCAGTTCGTAACCTTGTGCTTCTGCTTGGGAATGTGGCGGCGGCGGTCTTGGTTCAGCTTGAACGGCAAGACGAGTATCCCGGGTCAGGTCAGGCCAGAGCCTCCTACGCCGCGCCGGTTCCGGACGCCAATCGGCGGGTCCATGCAACAAGGTCGCGTGGGCGCCAAGACGGCCTTTATCGAGCCGGGCAGTCCCTGGGAGAACGGCTATGTGGAAAGCTTCAACGAAAAGCTGCGGGACGAGCTGCTCAACATGGAGGTGTTCAACACACTCCTCGAAGCCCGCGTTCTGATCGAGCAATGGCGGGTGCATTTCAACACCATACGCCCTCACTCCTCGTTGGGCTACCGGCCGCCTGCGCCGGAGGTCATCGTGCTGGGCATGCCAATGCCGCCCGGCCGTCCCGGTCCGATCGGGTCACCGCCGCCGCCCGCTACCATGCTGCACTAACATTCTGCCCGAACCACTCGATGGGGGCTGGTCAGTAGAGCGGTGCCACGTTTTCGCTGGCGCCATCATCTAAAGTGGCCAAGAGCCGGTTTTTGACACTCCCGTCGTGACCCCAATCGTGGCGGCTAAGTCCTGGCGCGCTGCCCCGGTCTTGGGCAGCCGGTAGTTCTCAACCAACCGGCCATACCGCTCATACCATGCAGCCGGCGCTATCGCCTGTAGCCATTCCGGCGCGACGGCGGCTAGCTTGTTCAGCGCGGCCCGCAGCGTCTCGCCGATGCGCTCCAGCCGGTTCAGCGTGCGCACGGCGGCGAGCACGTGGGTACTGTCGGTGCGCTGGCGGCCGCGCGCCTTGACCAGGCCCTGCTCATGCAAACGCTGTAATAGGGTGTCAAGCAAGAGAAGCTCTGCGCTGCCGAAGACTAGGCGCGTGCGGAACTCGCTCAGCATCGTGTGGTCGAAGCCGGGGTCGGTGAGCGCCAAACCCAGCGCATACTTCCAGTCGATCCGGCCTCGCTTGGCGTCGGCGATGTCGCGGTCGGGCAGGTTCTCCATAAACTGCAGCACCACCGCGAGCGCAAGCCGGCCCGAGGCTGCCGCCGGCTGGCCGCGGCGGGGGAACAGCGCCGCAAGCTGGCGATCCTGATACACCGGGCCGAACGCGTCAGCGATGCGCAGGCAAATCGTGCCCTTGGGGAACACGGCGCGGGTCACACGGCGGGTCTCGTCAGGCACAGCGGCCGGGTCTTGCGGATGCAGCGACATGGGCGTCAGCCTTTGAGGAAACGAGACCACATCATCACCACGGTATCAGGCCCCGCATTTTCACAACTGCAGGAGTACCCAACAACCGAACCCACCACAAGCATTACTGTTGGGTCAAGCCTTACATGCGGGTGAGCAAGGCTAATGGCAGCCAGGTGCTAAATCTGCAGCGTGACGCGCTGCTCGGTGCCTGACGGAGGTAGAAAGGGATCGACCTTGCGTCCTCGTACATCTAAGTTGTCATAGCCTGGTCATCATGAGGGTGTAATACTGTTCACTTGGGTCGCCGGTTCACGCATGGTCGCCTATGTTGCAGTCCATAAATTGAGTGCCGTGCACGGCATTCTCTTGCGCTGGGCTAGATACAATGAGGTCATTTAATGGACCACGTTGCCTTCCCTGTCCCATCTGACCCGTTCTCCTCTCCGGTTGCGCGCCTCATTATGTTCTATCTGCCGCAGTTCCACCCCATCCCGGAGAACGGTGCGTGGTGGGGCGCCGGGTTTACGGAATGGACCAACGTGGCCAAGACCCGTCCAGTTTACCGTCGCCACATACAGCCAAGGCTGCCGGCCGACCTCGGCTTTTACGACCTGCGGGTGCCGGAAACGCGGGAAGCACAGGCCGACATGGCGCGTGCGGCGGGGGTCGAGGGCTTTTGCTACTGGCACTACTGGTTCGGCAACGGCCGGCGCATCCTGGAGCGCCCGTTTGAGGAAGTGCTGGATACCAGGCGGCCGAACTTTCCGTTCTGCCTAGCCTGGGCAAACCAGTCTTGGACCGGCATATGGCACGGTAGTCCTGGCAGCGTGCTGATGGAGCAGACCTACCCCGGCCGCAAGGACGAGGCGGCGCACTTCGCTTGGGCGCTGCGCGCCTTTGAGGACCCGCGCTATATACGCGTGGACGGCAAGCCGATCTTCGTAATCTTCGCCCCGCACGACCTGCTGCAGCTCGCCGCGTTCTTGGGCCATTGGCGGGAGCTGGCGTACCACGTGGGCCTGCCTGGTCTATTCTTCGTCGCCATCACCAACCGCTACCAGGGCGGCGTCGCCCGCTACGGCACGCCGCTACTGCAACACTTCGACACCGTGACGCCGCTGGTCCCGCAGGAGTACTTGGAGGATCGGCCCAAGATGGTGCTGGCGCGCACCGCCCGGTGCCTGCGGACACGCAACCTCGGTCCGCGCTTCGCCAGCGCGACCGGCAATCGTCTGTTCCTGCCGGCCCGCTATCCCTCCCGGGCGTGGTGGAACACGCGCTGCACGACCCGCGGCACTTGCCCTGCGTGCTGCCGGGCTGGGACAACACCACACGGTCCGGCCCCCGCGGCGTGGTGTTCGAGGGCGCGACCCCCGAGCTGTTCGGGCAGTACCTGCAAAAGGCGCTGGACCGGGTGGCCACCCGGCCGCCGCAGCAGGCCATCATGTTCCTGGAAGGCGTGGAACGAGTGGGCCGAAGGCAACTATCTCGAGCCGGATGCCGCCGCCGGCCACGCCTACCTCGACGCGACCCGCCGTGCGATACTCCCAACCTGCACTCCGGCACTTGAAGTGGCGCAATGACCGCAGGCAGCCCGGCGCGGCCCAGCGTCGCCGTTGTCAGCCATGTCCTGAACGATGCCATCCGGGCCGGCTTCGAGCGGCTGATGCGCGAGGCGCCGGCCGACCACGACGTGCGCTTCATCCTGAGCAGCGATGATCCCCATGCCGCCCTGGGCGGGCTGGCGGAGGATCAGGTGGACCGGATCAGCCGCGACGACGTGTTCGCGTTGGGCTATCCCGAGAAGTGCCAGGATGCGGATTGGAACATGGCCGGCAACCTAGACTTGGTGTTCCTGGAGTTCCGGCGCCGTCACCCCGGTCACGGCCAGTACTGGTTCCTGGAGTATGACGTTCACTGGGAAGGCGCGTGGAACGTCCTTTTCGAGCACTTCCGCGAGAGCGGCGCCGATGTGCTGGGCGCGACGATGCTGCATATAGACGACGTGCCGCACAAGGAAAACAATCCGCCCTATCCTCGCCATATCGTGCCACCGGGCATGGCCTGGGCGCGGCAGCACGTGCTTAAGGGCTTCCTGCCGGCGTGCCGCATCAGCGAGCGGGCGCTGCTGGCGCTGGACGCTGCTTACCACGCCGGGCTGGGCGGGCACTACGAGGTGAACGTGCCGACGGTCGCGGCGCAGAACGACATGGTAATCGAGGACTTCGGCGGCTGCGGCCACTTCGTTCGGCCGGAGAACCGGGACCGGTTCTACTTTGCGCGCGGCGACAACTACTCCCACTCGCCGGGTTCGTTCGTATTCCGCCCGGTGCAGCGTGTGCTGCCGCGGCCGAACACCCTGTGGCATCCGGTGAAGCCCGGCGCCGTGCCGGCATGGCACCCGCTCCGAGTCGAGGGCGGCCCGGCGAAGGCCGTCCTCGAGTGGGTCAAGCCTCTGGTCTGGCAGGCCGTCATCTGGCTTTGGTTCGCCGTTCGCTGGCGTCCCTTGCTTGACGTCACGCATCGCGCGCCCACCACCCAGGGCCAGGAGTCAAAGGCCGACATACGGTCCCTGACCGGGCTGCGCGGAGCGGCCGCGTGCCTGGTCATGGCGTATCATTACACCGCCGGCGGCGCTAGCTTCGGCCCGCTCGCGCCCTTTGTGTTGCGCGGCTACCAGGCCGTCGATCTGTTCTTTGTGCTGAGCGGCTACGTCATGGCGCTGACCTATGGCCGCCGTCTGCGGACGGGAGGGGGCGGGATGGCCTATCTGCAGTTCTTGGGACGGCGTCTGGGACGGGTATATCCACTATACTTGACCGTCACCCTCGCCTGCCTGGCCCTTGCTCCTCCGGGCTGGAACCGGATGGCCGTCCTTGCCAACCTGGGCATGGTGCAGGCTTGGGGGCTTGCCGACAGCATCGGCGGCCCGGCCTGGTCGATCAGCACTGAGTTTGCCACCTACGTTGCATTTCCTATCCTTTTGTTGCTGACGGCTGCGCGGGGGTCCGCGGTTGCCGCGGTTGCCACCTGCCTGGCAGTCCTGGCCTTCATCGCCGGGCAGGACGCGGCGGTGCTGCATCAGTTGCAGGCCGGGGAGGTATTTCGCCACGGACCATTGGACGTGTTCGGCGCGGCCACGCCATTCCCGCTGCTACGCTGCATTGCCGGGTTCACGCTGGGCTTGGCTGCCTTCCGGCTGGCGCAGGCGCCGATGCTGGCTCGCTGGGCGGCGGTGCCGGTTGCCGGCGACGTTGCCGCGCTGGCGGTGGTTGCGCTGATGCTGCTGCCGGGGACCGATGTGCTGCTTGTCGCCGCGTTCGTGCCGCTGGTGGCCACCCTTGCAGCCGACCGCTCGCGAACTGCCCACGTTTTGGGACGGCCCGTCCTTCACTGGCTCGGCGTCGTATCATACTCGATCTACCTCGTGCACCGGCCGGTCGAGGATCTGCTGCGGCCTGCCCTCACGGGTGCGCTGCAAGCCTTGCACGTGCCGCACGTGTTCTCCGCTTCTGCGGCGCTCATGGTGCCGCCGGTGCTGCTGGTGTCCGCGCTGACCTACCGCTTGGTCGAGCAGCCGTGCCGCATATGGTCGCACCGCCTGCTTGGGTCAGGTCGCGTGGCGGCGCCAGTAATAGCCGCGGCGGAACAGGCCGGCGTGGCGCTGCAGCCGTAAAACCCTTGGAACCAAATCAGGGTTGAATAAGTGAGATGGCTCCGGGGATCTATCGTCTCGTCGAGATGCGACGGTGGCTTTTGATGGGTTCCGGGGTCCGAACTGGATCACGCGATCAGGGCAGCGACGAGGGTGCCGGGCAGGGCTATCCAGCGTCGGCGCTTGTTATGCACGACTTGGAAGAGTCTGAAGGACAGCGGCAGCTTCTCCTGCGAGATACCGCGGTGCGCACGCGGCAAGGACCGCAGCAATGACCAGACCTCCTCGATCATGTCGATGTGCACCTCGCGAAGCCGGGGTCTGGGGAGCAAGCGAACGGAAAACCTATGTAAGCCCAGCCCGACCAGTGACTGCGGGACATTGGCACAACTCCTAAGTTGTGCGACCACGGCTAGAAACCAAGCGGGCCGGGTGCTTTCCAGTTGTAGATGTATGTGGCAGAAGGGCAAGGTGCCGCGACAAGTTATGCGACACGGCCTTACATAGGTTTTCCGTTCGCTTGCTCCTCGGGCCCCAAGATAGACCGAGTATTTTTATAGCGGTCTCTTAGCTCGACTTTGGCCAGTCTTGGCGGCGCTAGCGGGTGTTGGGTGGCGGAGCGGGTTGGTGCGTTAAGCTGGCGTTGTCCCCGCCAAGAGACGCTGCCATGCCCCGCCTGCCATCCCGCTTCGCCGCGGTCATCCTAACCTTCGCCCTTGTTCCTTCAACGCAGTTGGCGTCATGCCGAGGTGCTGCTGACCGGCGCGATCCTGGTCCCAGGCCAGCGCACGGTGACCAGCATCCTGCGCATCACCGGCCTTATGCGCGAGCGGCGGTTCGCGAACCACCATCGCGTGCTCAGCCGTACGGCCTGGTGCCCACGGGCTGCGTCGCGCGCCCTGCTCGGCCTGCTGGTCGCCACCTTTGTGCCTAAAGGGCCGGTTGCGCTCGGAATTGATGACACGATCGAGCGCCGGCGCGGCGGGCGCATTGCGGCTAAGGGTATCTACAGGGATCCCGTGCGGTCCTCGCGTGGGCACTTCGTCAAGGCATCTGGCCTGTGCTGGCTCAGCCTCATGCTCCTGGCCCCAATCCCCTGGGCAGGGCGCATCTGGGCGCTGCCGTTCCTGACGGCGCTGGCCCCCTCGGAACGCTACTGCCAAACGCGCGGGCGGCGGCACAAGACGCTGACCGACTGGGGGCGGCAGCTCGTGTCGCAGGCCCGCCGCTGGCTGCCCCGCCGCGAACTGGTCGTCGTGGCCGACAGCGCCTTCGCCGCCCTGGAGTTCCTGGCCGCCGTCAGCCGCCACCGCGTGGCCGTCATCACGCGCCTGCGGCTCGACGCCGCCCTCTACGAGCCAGCGCCACCCCGCCTGCCCGGAACGGTCGGGCGCCCTCGAACAAAAGGCAAGCGCCTGGCGAACCTGTCTGGGGTGCTGGCCGACCCGGCCACGACCTGGCAGCGCGTCACCGTGCCCGGCTGGCATGGCGGCAGCGAGCGCACCGTCGAGATCAGCACCAACACCGCCGTCTGGCACCACGGCGGGATGCCGGTCGTGCCAATCCGGTGGGTGCTGGTGCGCGACCCCCTCGGCAAGTTCGACCCGCAAGCCCTGCTGTGCACTAATCCGGCCCAGGACCCCATCCAGGTGCTGCGCTGGTTCGTCCAGCGCTGGCAGGTCGAAGTCACCTTCCGAGAGGTGCGCGACCACCTTGGGGTCGAGACGCAGCGTCAGTGGTCAGACCTGGCCATCGCCCGCACGACACCCTGCCTACTTGGCCTGTTCTCGCTTGTGACCCTGCTCGGGAAGAAGCTGACGCCCTGGGCGCGCCGGGCCACAGCCACCAGCGCGTGGTATCGCAAGCAGCGCCCGACCTCCTCGGACACGCTTGCCGCCGTGCGCCGCGAAATCTGGAGGGAACAGGGTCTCGTCACGTCCAGCAGAGCCGCCAACACGAAGAAACTACGCCCAGCCCTGCGCAACGCCATCACCTACGCACTTTGCCAAGCTGCATGATGGCCAAAGTCGAGCTTAGGTGTTGTGTTGTAGATAGGGCGTCACTTGTGAAACGTCGCACGCCCGGTCAGCAACCGGGCCTTGTGAAAGAGGCCGCGGGGCATCAGCTTGCGCGCAGCCAGCCGCCCAAGGAACCCGGCATAAAGCCGCGGCTGCAGTAAAGCTTGCGCGTTGCGCTTCGCCCCCTCCGCTGCCATGCGCGCTGCCGAGCCGCAAAGGCGTTTGTCCAAGACCTTCCGGTTGGCCGGCGACAGCAGGCCATAGTGCCGGCGCAGTGCCTGGCGAATGAAGCTGAAGTCCGCGTCCTCTAACTCGAAAGGGCGGTAGCTGGCGAGTTCGATCATCTTGGCCGCGAGTGACAGCTCGAAGTGGTCGCGTTCCGCCGGGGCTAGGCCGCGGCAGGCGAGGGTGAAGACGGCTTGAAGCGAGGGCGCGTCGTTGAACTCCGCCGAGAAGCGTTTCTCGAACACCAAGTCCGGCTCGCCCCTGCGTCGGCGCAGGGCGGAAACCCCGGCCAACTGCGAGTGCGCCGCCGACACGCGCGCGTTCCGGACGGATACGCTGCTGACGCTGCTGGCGTGCATGCGATAGTCGCCGAGGGTGTCTTGCAGGTTGTGCAGCTTACCCCGCTCCTGCAGGCGCCAGTACAGGTCCGTGTCCTCGGCATGGAATACATAGCGGTAACCGCCCACCGCCTCCATGTCGGCACGGCGAGCCATCAGGAACGGGTGGATGATGTACGGTTCCAACGATGGCACCCAGGTCGGGTCGGACAGCTCCGGCGACGGTACGTTGACAACGCTGCCGTTCGGCCGCCCGTCCTTGTCAATGTGCCGCACCCCACCACCCACCGCGACATACTCCGCGTTGGAGCGCAGGAACTCGATCTGGCGGGCGAACCTGTCGGGATAGGACAGGTCGTCCCCGTCGAACCGGGCCAGGTACTCTGCCCGACACCGTTGCAAGCCGAAGTTGAGCGCATCCACGATGCCGCTATTATCCTTGCGGTGCGACTCGACCCGCGGGTCCCCGGCAGCGACCTCGCCAACGATCGTGGCCGTGTCGTCCGTGGAGCCGTCGTCCACGACGATGACGCGGATGTCGCGGACCGTCTGGTTCTGGATGCTGTCCAAGGCGCTGCGTATGGTGCGTCCGGCATTGTAGGCTGGGATTAGTACGTCAATGAGCGGCACAGGCTCAGACATGGCGTATCACTCGATCCGTCACCATGAGGTCCCGTGCGTCCCGCCCTGCCCCGAACCGTTCCAGCAAGTCGTCGGCTTCGCTTATCGCGTTCTCCCGACCATAGGAGTCGGCGACCTCCCGCAGATGCTCGACCGGCGTGGCGTCGATCACGCCGATCTCGAAGCCGCCGCGACGGGCAATCTCGGACCAAAGGACGTCAATCCCCCAAGCCCAGCGCGTTTCCGGGAAGGGCAGGCAGTCGGCGAACACGCTGTGGTGGAACGCCGTCATCGGGCCGCATTCCACGAATCGCGTCGCGTGCGCCAGACTGTTCCACGCGCGCTGCGTAACCTGCCAGCTCGTGTAGGAGTGGAACAGGTGCGCGGGCTGGCAAATGCGGAAACGCACCGCCTCCGCCACGAACAGGAACTGGTCGAGAAATCCTTCACGGAACGAGATGTCGTCGTCAACCACGATCAGCCACTCGAAGCCGTCAAGCGGCATGCCGGCCATGGCGACGTTGATGTTCTCGAATTTGCCTCGGTTGCCCAACGGGGCGAGCTGCACGGTCACGTCGTGACGGGTGCGCCGCAACGCCGTCAGCATCGCGTCCAGCCCTGCCCGGCGCGCGGGCACGTCCACGCTGGTGACCAGCACCCGGCGCCGCGGCATCTGCGCCACCAAGGCAGGCAGTTTGCGAAACGAGCCGTTGAGGTGCAGCCGCAGGTCGAACAAGCGGTCCACGGTCCGGCCGTGATGGCGCGAGCGCCAATGCCTGCGCCGTGCTTGCCGACCTCCGTAGCCGGATGTGAACAGGCTTTGAGGAGGAGCAGGCTCAGTCATCCGTTCAACCAGCCGGCAGGCCGCGGCGTGCCGGTCCTGCGAACTAAGGGCGGCATTGCGCTCGTGCGGGGGAGCTTGGCGGCAGGGCAGTGCTTGTCTCGACCCACACACGGCATCACTCGTCGTCCTTGCTGGGGTAAAGCCCGGGGCCTCGGAAAATTGCTTCGCTCTGTGGAAAGCATCGGCCTGCCGGGTCAGTTGCGCTCTTTGTATGCCAGCCACACCAACGAAGCCAAGCGCCGATGCCAGCGAGAATGCGTCGCTTCGATCGCGGGGATGTGCGCTGGGGATGGTAGCACCGGCGTTAAACGGTAGGCGTCCCGGTCCCGGCAGCGTACGGGCGGCGAAGGGGCGGCCCACGCTCGACAGGAACTGCGGGACAACGTCCGGCGTCACGCGCCTTCATGATCAAGCGCAGCGGCGCCCTGAATGGCACTCGCGCATTCATCGGTGCCCCGGTCAGCTTGCGGCACATTACCGGATCAGATACGGACGCACTGTCTGCCAGCCTGAGGCTGGCCCCCGTGCGGAAGGATCAGCATGACGTTCCGAAACGCACTTGCCTGGTCGCTATACGGTCAGATCATCTCTTATGTGGTGTTCTTCGGCAGTTCAGTCGTAATTGCCCGGCTGCTGACGCCGCATGAGGTGGGCGTCTTCACGATTGCGATAGCGACCATCGGGGTGCTGAACACCCTCGTCGCGTTCGACATCGGCACCTACGTGGTCCGCGCGACGGACCTGCAACCGCCAATCGTTGACGCAGCGTTCACCGTGAACGGCCTGCTGTCCTGCGCGATTTCGGCAGCGATCTACCTGTTCAGCGTAGTCGAGGGGGGATACCTGGGCAGCCCGAACGTGGCGAAGGTGCTGGCGGCGCTAGCCGTCACGCCCCTGATCAGCATGTTCGAGTTCCGTCCGAACACGATGCTGCGGCGGGAAATGAACTTCCGCCTGATCTCCATGATCAGCATTGCAAAGACGCTCGTGGGCACCCCCGTCACGATTGTGCTCGCCCTGGACGGCTACAGCTACATGAGCCTAGCTTACGGCAGCATCGTCGGCGGTGTTTTTGGGGTGGCATGCACCAACCTTGCGGCGCGCCACCACGCCCGCCTCCGGTTATCCCTGCACGAAGCACGCCAGATGGTCGTCTTCGGGGTGCGCATGATGTCTATTGGTGGCCTGAACGCCGTAGCTTCGCGGGTATCCGAAATCATACTCGGCCACATGCTGGGCCTTACGGCCCTCGGGCTTTACTCGCGCGCATCAAGCATTTCCAGCATGGTGTTCGACAACATCTATGGGGCGATCACGCGCGTCATCTTCGTCCGGCTTTCGGAAAGCTTTCGCAACACAGGCAACGTCCGGGACGTGTTCCTGGGCAGCTTCGAAATGATTCTTGCCGTGATGTGGCCTGCGCAGATGGGATTGGCGGTCCTGTCAGGGCCAGCCATCTACCTGCTCTACGGGGAGCGGTGGATTGGTGCCGCCTTGCCGTTGTCGCTGTTGATGGTGGCCCAGAGCATCATCCTTTGCTTCGGAATGAACTGGGAGTTGTTCGTAATCAAGAACGAAACGGGCCGGCAGGTGCGCTATGAGGCGGCCCGCGCCGTCGTGAGCGTCGTGACGTTTACGGTTGGGTGCTTGTTCAACATCGCAGCCGCAGCCACGGGCCGCGTCGCTGAGGCCGCGTTCGGCTTCACGCTTTACCGGCCGCACATGAGCCGGATGGCGGAGACAAGCCCCGGCGAGTTCTTAAAAGTCTATGCGAACAGCGCTGCGCTCACGGTTGCCGCGGTTCTCCCGTCCCTGGCCCTAATGGTTTCTACGGATTGGTCGCCTCGTACCTCGCCCCCAATCATAGCTGGTTCCGTCCTGCTGGGCGTCTTGTTCTGGCTGGTTGTTCTAGCTCGGCAGAAGCACCCCTTGTTTGCAGAACTGCGGGCAGTGTTCGACAGGCTCAAGCTGCGCTGGGTGCGCCACGCCGAAGTCAAGAACTAGGCATCAAATGCGTCCTGCATTTGCGGATACAGCTTATGCGAAACCCTCATGCCCTTCTCGTGCAGAGATCACCCCGGCAGAAGGCGGCCGCATAGCATGAAGTTGGTCATCGTCTTGCCGGCCTACTACAACTTTCCCATAGGCGGCTATCACGTTTATTACCAATATGCGAACTTGTTGTCCCGCCGTGGACACGACGTCACGATCGTTTTCCCGCGCAGGTTGATGCCGGGCCGCCCGCTTGTGGCCCGCGCACGGGCGGCGTTGTGGGCGATGCGGCTGCGCGTGCGGAACCAGCCGCTGATCGGGTCGTTCCCGCTCGATGCCCAGATCAAGGTTCGGCTGTTGCGCGACCTTGATGGCGGCACGCTGCCCCGTGCCGACGTGCTGGTAGCCACCGCGTGGCAAACGGCGGAGGTCATGGCCGGCTTGCCAGCCCGGTGCGGGCGCAAGATTTACGTCGTTTATGACTACGAGTACCTGATGATCGCCAGCCCAGACGTACGGGCGCGGATCGAGGCCACCTACCGGATGCCTTATGCAATGGTCGCTACCTCGGCCATTGTGGCGGACACCATACAACGGTGCGGGGGTGAGCCGGTTGCCCTGGTGCCGTGCGGCGTGGACTTCGACACGTTTGGCGTGGATGTGCCATGGGAGCAGCGGGATCGCTTGACCGTCGGCTTTCCCGCAAGATCCGAAACGTTTAAGGGAACTGCCGACGCAGTTGAAGCCGCGGCCCTGCTCCGCAAACGTTACGGCAGCAAGCTCAATGTCGCGGCTTTTGGCAGTCGCCGCCTGGACCTGCCGGACTGGATCAGGTGGTACCAGTATCCGTCGTCGTCCGAATTGCGCCGGTTCTACAACGCGCAATCAGTGTTCATGGTCCCGTCTCACTTCGAAGGATGGGGCCTGCCCGGCGTCGAGGCACTAGCCTGCGGTGCGGCGCTGGTCACCACCGACAACGGCGGGTGCCGCGACTACGCGATCGATGGAAAGACCGCACTCGTCGTGCCGCCGGGCCAGCCAGAACGCTTGGCGGGCGCGGTTGGGCGCTTGTTCGACGATGACGGACTCCGCTGCCGCTTGGCGCAGGCAGGCAACCAATTCGTCCAGCGCTATACGTGGGCCGAAGCCGCCGACAACTTCGAGAAAGTGCTAACTGGAGTTGGGATTGACCCCGTTCGGATACTGCTGAGGAAATAGGGCCTGGGCGTCACCCGAAGTAGCAGTCAAGTGCCTCATTCCCTTGCCATGATGGTGCGCGCCCCGCGCGCGGTTGATCTGCTGAGGAAATAGACCCTGGAGGGCTACGCCGCCTTCGGGACGAGCATGACATCGTAGCCCAGGTAGCGTGGTTCAGAATCTGCCATTTTTGGGTCACACGGGCGTGCGAAGACCGCCGGCCCGTTAGGGCCGGTTTCGATCGGAAGGGTGTCCTGTGCGGGGGGTGGCCGGCCTCCCCGTGGTCAAGCGCG
>JAABUX010007448.1_pt1 | contig 12861 bp, 25 predicted proteins | sample 5561851 | NCBI WGS metagenome assembly JAABUX01 (sample SAMN10711883, study PRJNA513361) | rock metagenome | isolation source: Antarctica rocks | place: Antarctica: Victoria Land, Richard Nunatak red sandstone | collected 2016-01-03 | reverse complement strand
GCCCATCCGACAGTCAAAGCTCAGCCGTTGCCTAGCGATCTATGGACGTGTTCGGCTTTGTCCGGCAGCTGACTGCTGCCGAACCCTTGCCGTCGGCTCACGTACTGCTCGTGCCTGATCGTCTCGTGATATGCTGATTTTCTCATCTGTAGGTTTTGGCGCCGCAGTGGCCGGCTGCTGGACAACTCAAGAGACTGTCTTCACCTTCCAAGAAAGCGCGTGTCAGGAGATCTCGAACCTTATACGCATCAGCTGGTCACGTTACTTGTTGATCAGCTTGCGTTTGAGGATTGCAATTCCTGGCACAGAGCACGTGCTCTTAATCTTGGTAGCAAGCACACACGGGCAGATTTGTCGTAGACTGCTGCTGACAGGCAGGCAGATGGGAGGCTCGTGGTGCAGTGCTCAGAGGATTTGTGCTGAAGTGAGCTGCTGACAGTACAAATGGCTGGGCCAGTCATTGCTTCACGCTGCAGAGGTCATCGTGCCCTGTCAGCTGTTTACTGTCTGAGATGTGAATAAGAGGTGCTCGGCACTGCCTGTAAGCGCGGTAGGTGGCAATTTGCAGATAGATGCTTCCTCGACACGAAGCAGCCTGCAACCCTGCTGACTCCACTGCTATGCCCTGCAATGAAAAAATTAGCATCAGGCTGCGTCCCCTACCAGCTATGCGCAACTCGCTAAGTATATCTAGGTGGTCTTGAACGCTGTCCGAAAAAGCTGGATGCGCTCCGCATGCAAGATGCCGTCTGCCAAAAGCCTTGAATGCCTCACCGATGCTAGCGGATGTGAAGCGCTGCCACCATGAGGCTATATACGCCAACCGCAGATCTGCGCTCTCCCTGGTATCTCAGCCTTCGTGCGCGACGCAGCTAGCGGGTGCAAGCTATGCAAGCCGCAGAGAAGCGGCGAGCTGGTCCAGCACGCTGCTGGCGGTGGTGCTGGACTCCGAGTGGATGCTGTCAAGACGGCCCCTCCGCAGCTGATCACCGGCTTCGGTAGCAGCATTGGGAGGGTTGGCAGCCTTGCGTTCCTGCGGGCACGCGACAGCCCACATCAACACAGAAGGCCGACGTAAGTCCAGTGGCATTGTCGGAAGTGGGGTCCACATCAGGCTGGCTCATGCAGGACTTGCATGTGCATGCCGTTTCCATCACTGATACTGCATTATTGGCCAATCTGGGTCCGATACGGCCGGCATCTCTGTTTGACTCGCCACAACAACCTCGGCACAACAATCATTTGATCATCCAAATGGCCTGCGAGAGTACCTCGGCAGTCAGGTCCAGAGGCTCTATTTCGCTGATGCTAGCTGGACGCCCGGCGCCCATGGACCGGCCACCCTGGTAGAAACATGAGTGTCGTTCGGACTCGGGGTCGGCACCAGTGATGAGGTGTGTCACGTCGTGCGAAGCCACTGAATCTGAGTGCGGATCCATCAAGCTGCATAGCCGTGCAAGAGACGCTAGCAGCTGATCAGACCTGCACAGGGGTGGTGTTCCCGCGCCCTCCGTCGCTGGATGCCTGACCGGCCAGTGCTGCTGCCGATGACAGGTCCGCGACGCTGCCGTTGGCGCTGCCCAACGACGCGGACACGCCCCTGCTGAGACTGTTGGACCAGGCCTGTGCTCAGAAAATACATTGTGTCACGCAATTCTGTCATTTTCGATCAATTCGGCGCGCCAAAGCACAGTTCCGAATGAATGCACACTTTGGCCGCACGCTTACACTGCGGAAGACACATGGCGAGCATGCATCAGATCGGATGATGCGTGATGACGCCTGCAGCTGAGCTGCGATTCGGACGGCAATCACCTGCAGCTTTACCGTCAGCAGAGCCGCAAGCCCCGCCGCCAGGGCCGGCCCGTGCTCCGTCGCAAGCCGCCCCAGCTCGCCGCTGCGCACCAGGCTGTCCAGGTCCGCTGCCACGTAATCCGTGCAACCCCGCTGCAGGCCAACCGCTGTGCAGGCAGCACAGGCCATTACGCAACTGAGCGCTAGGAGCCGCCTAGACCGACAGCAGTGGCAGGACAGCGCACGAATGTGAAAACCTGCACATCACTTCGAGCGAAAGCTGTGCGGCAAATGTTGTTTCTAGATAAAACCAGCTGCACCTCAAAGAGCCCTGCGTGCTGAGATGTCTTTCTTGCAGCCGTGTCCAGATGCAATGAATGTTGAGCCAGACGCGCACCAATTGGACCATGCTGGGCGCTCAGGCGCAACGCTGCAGCCAACGCGCCTTCTGCGGACAGCGCTGCTCGTACGGCGGCAGGCTCCTGCGGCAGGCACAACGCTGTGCGCATCGATTTGGATGCCAGCTCGAGAGAATTGATGTCAGGATGACGCAATTGTGCATGACAAATGCTGTTGCTACAGACAAATTTGGCAATGCGCACCTCGAGCAGCGCCATGAGTTCGCTCATCTGAAGATGAGCGGCCAGCGCCCACAGCGGCAGAACGTCGTGCTCCTCCACTTCAAGAGAACCCCTGCAGCATGCGGCAACACATGTGCAGTCAAGACACAACCCAGGATCAGATAAAATAATGACATCGAGCTCACACCCCGCGCTGCTTCTGAAGCGGTTGTATCCATCTGCTGCATGATATTGACGAAGTTGGAGGTGAAAGCACAGTCCAGAGTGTTATGGGCACCGAGACCACATTGCCCACCGTGCTGCGAGCTCCGCGGCTAGCACGAACATGTCATGCTGGCGAGTGGGACTCAGCCCGGCAATCGCGGGCACCACGACTCGCGTCACCGCTGGCTCCTCCACCTGAGCGTCCAGAGCAGAGTCACATGCTCAGCTACGCTGCGGCATCGAGCACAGCCCAGGCACCATGGCGACTTGTGGGCAATCTGTGACTGGCTCAGAGATTAGCTCGCAGCTGCTGCAATGAAGCCACGCGATGCCAGTGCAAACGACGTCACTGGCAGCTTTCTTGTGCATGACCGCTTCCAAAGCTGCACCTCTGAGAGGGTCCCCTCGATGATGGGCGAAGCTGCCTGCATGGCTGCCATGGACGCCGCCACATCTTTGCCTGCGCCATGGAGCAACATAACACTCAGGATGATGTGAGCTCATCCATGTTTGGGACACGTGCTGCACTTGCACAGCTTGGCTTGCCTGCCGAGCCTCGTGCTTTTCGCCCTGCATAAGGCACTGGCAATGTGCCCACAAGATGCCAGCCTTACCTCCAACCACAAAGGTGACGCTGGGCCCGGCAGGAGGCGGGCAGGTCGCCCCGTTGGACAAGCGTATGGGCTGCCTTCGTGCGTGGCCACTGACCGCCGAGCCTGGGCTGGCGGACTGTTGCCTGTAGTCGTCAGGCGACGCGCTGCCGCCTTCGGGGTCCAGGAGGGCCGCGAATGCGCACACCAGGGCGCTCGTGGCGACCGGCACTGCGAGCAATGGTCACATGATGCCAATGCTGTACGCACAGGTTTTTATGGGCTCTGTGCCTCTGCGCTGGTCGTGCAGGTACCTCGAACTATGTGTTCAAAGGGTTGTGGGTGGTTGAGCCACTGTGGAAGGTACACTACACAAACCCAGTCCCTGTACTCGAGCGTAGCAGCCCGCCGGCCCATGATGGGGCACGACACCCTCGGCACCACAACAAAGGAGCCACGTCACACAGCCGCACCGTCGGCGCCGCCATCGTCAGCGTCCTGGTCGGCATCGCCGTCTTCATCCGCAACGCGCGCCGCCTGCTCTGCCAGCGCCGCATCGACCAGAGCCCGCGGGCGGCCGCCGCGGTGCAGCACGGCCGCGCAGCCGGGACATTTGTCCAGCAGCTCAGCTGCGGCGATCGCGGAGTCCAACAGGTGATCCGGCCCTGCAGATACATGTTCATGTCTGCGCAACACCACAGGTGCGGGGTCATCATTGTAAGTTCGCACTAGGAGACAAGAACTGAGTCGGCCTTATGCCACTACCGCTGCTGCATATGGTCGTGCAGGTCGCAATGCATCCTTGTCCGTGTAGCATGTCTGTTGCACGCATCGAGTAGGATTATGGAGATATGCCGTTTACCAGTTGGCGCACAGATTCACAGCAACTGTTTAGCTGCAATGGCCGGTGGATAGACACAGATTTGCTCACCAAGGTTGGCGAGAACCGCCAGGCCCGGCCCCGAGCCTGCGCGTTCCCTCAGGACGTTAGCCACGGTGGGCATGGCGAGGGCCGGCCCCACCGCCCGTCGCGTTACCAGAGCCGCCAGCATGCCCACCTCCTCAGTGTCCAGGACCCCCTCCAGCAGACCCCGACAGGCGAAGGCGTCCTGCAAGGCATGAAAGATATCTGATATTTGCTATGACAACAGCATAGTGAGAGCGCCACAGGCAGACGAGAATATGACACGATTTCACGCGCAGCAGAGTGTGACAAGCCGCCTGCGGTACGATGGCGCCTGCCATCATTGATTGGCTCGTTTGTGTGGCGTCCTCCTGTTTCCCTTTGCTCCGTGCCAGCAGACGGTCCATTTCAAGAAACCCCGATGGAATTGACAGCATGTTGCAGGAGACGCAAGTTTCGCACCAGGTCGTTGGCGTAGGAGCCCAGCAGCGCCACGGTGACCAGCGCGTACAGCTCGTCCGGCCCCAGCACCGCCCGCAGCAGCGGCAGGATGCCCCGGTCTGCGCTGGCGGCGGCCGCCAGTAGCATTGCCGCCCTCTGGCCCAGACCCTGCGCCAGCCTTGCCGACCGCTCAGTCATCACCGTCGCCAAAGACTTTTATGTGCTTTAAGTCAGCAACCAGCAAGAAGACAGATCCTCTGTGCTCGGCCATCTCAGAGCCTGCTGATACAGGAAGCACGTAGTGATGCAAGGTGCTCCTTCTCAGCAACGCCATGTCACATTTGAGCTTAGGCTGGCACCTTCCGCGTGATCAGACGCGCGAGAGCCCCGACAACGCCATCTGTGGCCATAGCCGTGCGTGCCCTGTATCCGATCGCTGTCAAAACCTCCTCGAGCACATCCAGCCCTGCCAAGGACGAGGTTTACATTAGCTGCAGAACCTGAAGCCTACATGCTGAGGAGGCATCTACGCACAGGCACACGTGACAACCGCAGACAACCACTGGCGGCTGCAAGGTGCTCACCGAGAGACAGAGTCAAAGGGTCCGATATGACCGACAGCAGGCGCCCCAGGACGCCCATCTCGTTGGCCAACAGCGCCGTCACAATGCGAGACCGTCGTGCCAGTGGCGCCAACAGCTCCATCAGCCTGCGGTTCAGGAGCACAGGTCGTCTCTGGATGTGAAGCTTTCTTACTAGCGCTTTTTGCTCATGTAAATTCTGCATTCCATGCGCTGCGTCTGTTGCCAATGCTATCACGTGCCGTGAGGCGCATTGCTGTGAATCTCAGCGTCAGCAAGCAGCAGACACCAGGGCAAGGGTGCGCACTCTCGCGCCCATGTGTCGCAGCCTGGGTTCGCGGGCTCCTCCAGCACCCTCGCCAGCAACCTGACCTGCGCAGCACGCAGTCCCATGCGATGCAGGTCTGGCATGACGATAATTGGGCATCCACGCCACGAGTGCACAGACAAGGTGCAAGATAAGACCCATGTGTCAGCAAAGCCTCAGCCCTGAGGTCTGCAGCAATCGCGGCCCACATCACGCAATTGTACGGATACATCAGGGCTCGGCACCCCACCAGAGAGTGGATGCCGCCCGAGGCGAAGAGCTCCGAGGTGCCGGCGCCGGAGCCGGCGTCCGTGGCGATGATTGCGTACAGCGCCTTGAGCACGTCGCCCAGCGCCACCGGCGGCGCCCCCGTCTCGCCCTGCACCAGGATGTTGCACAGCGCCGGCACCGCGCCCGCCTGGATCGCGGCCGCCCTGCGCTCATGGAAAAATCTTGATATGTTCTTATCCTACTAGCCAGTCCGTAACCTTTGGTTTAGCAAAACAAACAAAGGGTAAAATCACCTTAGTTGATTAAACTTATCAGCGGTTTTCCAAAAGAAAAGCGCAGAACAAAGTTATTGGTTCAGGCCTGCGGTCATGCACGGCATTGCCTGGTAACACAGCAGCCCAACTTGCATGCTAGTCAGGGTTCGGTTCAGATGGCACGACAAGGTCACGGTTCCAGCCGTAGCACGGTCGGCATACACATGGGCGCCACGGATGGTTACGCACATGCCACGCAGCAGTGTACGTGCGCTTTTGGGACTCAAACAAAGGCATGCCTGTTCCGCGGGTTGTTCCGCGCGAGGACCGCCAAGGCGGCGGTGGCCGGCGCGACGGTGGCGCGGCGCCCCGCTGACGTGTCCAGCAGACGCACCAGCAGCGGGAAGCCATCCGCCGCCTGCCGACGGAGCGCACAATTCGTAAGCCATCGTGCGGAGATGCACGCACTGTGGGGAGTGAACCGAGCACGGCTATACAATGAGAGCAGTCTCTGCAACCCAGCAGCATACAGAAGCAATTCTGTTGCCATTACGGCCAGTCGCTCCCGGAGTCACCTGAAAGGTGCGCTGCAGGGGCCCGTAGACCTTGTCACTGCTCTTGCCCAGGCCTTGGAGCGCCTTCAAGCCCTGCAGCTGCTTCGCCTCCTCGTCCGACTGCGGACACAAGTGGTGCATGTTATCAGCGTTCCCCGTGTAAACCACCTCCTACCAGGTCAGAGCGGCAGGAAACTGAGTGCAGTCGCTGCGGCAACATTCTTGAGCACGAAACACTTCGTTTGGGAGAAGCCTGTGCGGATGGCCGGCAGCATGAAACAGGTACGTATATCGTAGCATTGGCAGTTCAAATATTGCCTGGCGAGCGAGCCTATATTTGAGATGCACAGCACGCAGAGCTAGGCATCATGGTCCCGTACCTGCAAGTCGGCCAGCACGGTCGTCAGCAGCTGGTGCAGGCCCTTGTCCAGCAGCTCTCCCTGAGACAGCGACATGGCGGCTGCTGCCTGCCCGCTGCCTCCACAAGAGCCAGTCGCAGCACCGCTGCTTGCTTGCTGGCGCTGCAGTAGCCGTCACGACCGGCAGGTGGAGCTGCCAGCGGGCTGCTGCTCCGCCGGGATGAGCCTGCTACCAAGCTGAAGGATCCGCAGTGGTCAGGCTTTGAGCTGGCCAAGCGTGCTGGGCTTCTCCCTCGCTAAGGCACCGGCGGGTCGGCAGTTGAGGGGGCACGCAATTGCGATACAACCGTGCTATAAGCTGCCTTGCAGGCTATGACAGAAAGCTCGCCCCGCGGAGCACCCCCGCATCGCGGACTGATCAAAGCACAAACGCTGAGAATCGCCAATGTTTCGCATCAACTCACGGTTCAAAGCTTCGTCTTGACCAGGTCCGTGTGCCCAGCGCCTGAACTGCCCCGCTCAATGCTGGATACCGATGCTTATACAATCGTTTTTTAAGGTCCAGCAGTGTCGTCTGTCAGATCCTTGCGTTTCCTGCACATATCCCCGGTTTCTGTCGGCCTATGCAATACAGGTCGACCACTCTAGTCGAACTTGTAATCGTGGCGATGCAATCCGGTTGTGCTTGGTGTTTGATCGCAGTCCCCCAGTTCCCAGCATTGTCAGCTGCCCTGCTTCGCCTCAGTCACTGCTAAGGCCGATCCTCCAGAACGGGGGCTGCAGAGGCATCCAGTCGTTGGCCTCGTCGGCTGTGTGCACGAAGAACACAGCAAATCTGCGGCGGATGCGAGCCAGCGGCCGGACAGACCCTGACGCAGATACTGAAAGCTGAACCTGCCATAGCCCCGGAGGCAGGCATATGAACGGGTATGCTCAGCCCTGAGCCAGCACAGCAACTCTTGTTCCGACAAACAAGCGGCGTACAGAGCAAGGGGCAGCTGCTTATTTCGCGAACAGACATTGGCGCCAGCTCGCTGCCACACCACCGCAGGTTGCCTGCGTGACAGTCGGCACAGAGTGTCAGCCGGAGCCTGAGCCTCGACGGACGGTCACGGCACAGCGGCAGCCGACACCATGCTGCAGGGGTCGATGGCGAAGCGCTGAGAGCCACCTTGGCCAGTGTGTAGCAGCACGAACAGCCATGTTCAAGAAGAAAGACAGCGTGGCTCTTGCGCCAGCGCACCTGGTATCCGGCGCCGATCGTAAGCGTTTGCTGCGCCGGCTTGAGGCCAGGTATGCAGTGCACCTCAGCGTTGGCCAAGGTCGAATGCCCCGGTATGCAGTCGCACACATCGCAATGAGTCCAATGGCCCATTGGAGTCACCTGTGCAAGGTCGTCGAGGCCTGTCAGCCAGGTTCTCCGTTGCCTTTAGCCATGCTGAACCTGCATGTGCGGGGACATGAACTGAGAACCAGCCACGTATGTGCACGACAGGTTTCCTGCAGCAGCGGTGCAAAGGTCTGAGGATGATGCCGGCTTGCCCGGTCCGCCCTTTGCTGACTTCATCTGCAACAGTGGCAGGCCGACTAGTGTCTTCATGTCTGTTGCTGGCTCCAGCGTGACCCTGACTACGGCTTAAGGTAATGAGCGCAGCGCCTGAGTCAGCGCTGCTTCCGAAGACTGGCGAGCTGGCCGTCACTCGTTTTGCGGCCCCGAGCAGGGCGCAGCTGTATACGCTGGACGGCGCTCCGGCATGGGTGGATGCCCGTGCCGGCCGCCCAGATGACATTTCCCCGACGGCGAGGACTCTGTCGCTGATCAGTGTCTGACATGAGTGGGGTGACTCGATGTGCCGCCTCGCTTGCTGGTTGGACACAATCGTGTACATCATGCATGTCTGTTGCTATGCGCAGGTTCTGACACTTTGGCGGGAGCCAAACCTTCTGCCTCGGGTCATTTGTCGACACACGGATGTCTCCCGCTTCCTCATTGGTGCCGCTGCCACCCTGCCTGTTCGAGGCGAATATGATGCCTGTAGTGCTGGCCTTGTTTGTGTCATGCCGTCAGAGGTCATGCCAGCATTATCGTGCAGCGTAAGATTCGCGCAGGCGGAGCGGACCTGATGCTGCCAGGGGTCAACGTAGACGCCCTTCCCAGCTTTACGAGAGGCCAGCTGTGCTCCGTCTCCGTCCCCGGCAACCCCGCACCCTTTGCGGTGTGCGAGCACCCACGGGACCCATGTCTGCAAGCTGTTGCTCGTCAGCGTTGCTCAGCCACACTGCGTACGATGCTGGCGAATGTCGCATGCATACGATACTGACAGCAGCGTCATCTCACAATATAGCAAGGACAGCAGTCATGCTGAGCGACTTTCGCCATCTGGACGCAGATAGGGCGCGCGCTGCTGAGCGCTGACGAGGCGCGGGCGGCGCGGCAGGGACGGCTGCTGGAGCTCTGGCACGCCTTCGGCGACTGCCTGTGGGCGCTGGCGCCTGGACGGGCGGTGCCGAACCCAGGCTTCGATGCAGCCGCGGGCCGTGTGACTGCCATCGAGGTCCGCAACAAGTCTAGCTACAAATGTCTGATCGACTTGTAATGTCCCGGGCGATCTTCACACGGAGGAAGCCTTGAAGAAATTGACTACTAGACTGCTGTGCGTCAACACACGAGACTGCTGCAGCATAAGAGTAGTGTTCACCAAAGCGTGCAACTCCTCGACAGGATAATGAGGACCACCGTGCAGCCAATGGCGGCCAACCCTGGCAGGGGGACGCCGCCACAAGCGGGACATCCGATCTCGCGCAGCACATGACATCAGCGGCCCGGTTCAATGATGAATCTGGTCGCCAGGACGATGCGGCTGGTGCTGTCAAGCACCCGGAACGTGAGGCCAGCCAGCCAAGCGACCATACTGGCAGAAATGGTGCGAGTGATGAGGGCCAGCAGCCTGCAGGGCAGCCGGGCCAGCCTGAGCAGATGGATCAGTGGCTAGAGGTGCGGAGACGTCGCCGGAAGACGCCGTCTTACTAGCATCGTGGGATGGCAGTGATGGCTGGTCTGAGGCATGATTGCCCAGCAAGTGACCTTTCGCCAGCTTGTACCTCAACGATACACTTTTTGGTTCGCTGGCATGGCGACATGCAGTTGATCATTTGATGCTTGCGGCAGGCATCGCTGCTGCAGGCGCTGCACCGGACGGTGAAGGACGCGATGCTGCCGCTGCCGGCGGGAGCTCTCTGGGCGCAGCACGTACTGCCGGCGCGGCGGGCCGAGTGGACGCTCAATGTCCGCGCCTCGAGCCACAAGAAGTTCTCTAAGCTGCTGCAGGCAAGTGCGTCGATGTGGGAGCCCTGTTCGGCAGGCATGAAACATGCAAGTTGTTTCGCGCAAATCTGATACTTTTGTGGCTGTCAAACTCAGTAATTCACACGCATGGACTCGTGGTTCATGGTGTTCATGGCATGGTGAGCGACAGCCAATACGGAAATCACAGCATGACTCTGCTGCAGGCATACGGCGGCGACGGCGGCGCGGGGCTGCTGTCGCTGCGGGAGGACAAGGCGCTGCACGAGCCCGTCGTGACGTCCGTGAACCGGCGCCACCCGCTGTTCGCGCAGTTCCGCCCGTGGCCGGTCGCCGCGGCGGCCGGCGCCTTGCAGCCTGCGGACGCGGCCGCAGCCGATGCAGCCCCCGCTGAGCCGGGAACCATTCCCGCAGGCGTGTGCCCTCATGTCAAGCACGATGCTAAATCTAACTTGATGTGTGATGTGTGAGAATGAACGGGTGACTGAGCAACACCATGCCCGTCGTCATCTGCTGGACACCTGATGCAGGGCTGAAGCTGGAGGAGCTATACCGTGCCTCGCCAACCACGCGGCCCATTTTTGCAGCCGTCGGTGCTGACACTGCTGCACATTATACCGCTCAGGTCCGCTGCCTGCATCCCACAACAATATGTCTTTGGCCAGTCATGCAACCCGGACATAATTGTCGTCAGGGGGTCGTTGGCCTCTGATCGCCGAGAGCTGTATGCTCATGCCCTTTTACCACGTAGGAAGCGGGCATTGTGGCGGTGACGTACGCAAAAGCACGGGGTCTAGAGACCAGTGCCAGCAGCCCTGCGCACCTGCTGCTGGACCCGGACCTCAGCGACGCCCTGTTCAAGGCGCGCCTCTAGCAGGTTGACCCAGCATCCATGCGCTGACCGTGCACACCTCCTCGGATCCTGCCGGTTGATGTTGTAGACAGCGCAGACAGCACATGGTACCCATTGCGCCCGGTCTGAGGGTCAAGTGCCTCGCTCTGATAAGCACCAAACTGGCCGCGGAGTGCCCGTTGGGGTCATTGGGTGCTAGTTTTGTGGCAGGGCGTGTTGAAGAAGGGCGAGCCGTGGCCTACAGAGCTGCCCAAGGCGCGCCTCCGGGAGACTTTCCTGGCGCGGCTGCTGCCCACCACCGTCCTGACGCGGGGTGTGGTGCCTGCTCGCTGCCCCTCCTCAGGAGCCTGCGATTGTTGAGCAGCTGCTTGCTATACCGCCAGCCATCCTGATTGATGCAGTGATGTTCTGTGCTGCTCGCTGTGCCTTCCGATATTGGCTGAACAAGACGCGTACTCGAGACACATGCTGGGCGTCCTGGCAGTCTAAAAGCACTGGCAGTGTTGCCCGGCCGTCATGACCAGGAGACGTCAAGACGGAGCGCAAAGGCGCCCTGCCGCAAGTCCAGATCTCGGTGGAGAAGCGACAGGGCAATAAGGTGCTCCCGGCGCTGAGGCACGAAGAGCTTTGCCACGGACGCTGTTGCATGAGGCTCAAGAGCCACGAAGCTGAGGTTTGATGTGCGTGAGCATGGCCGGTCATGTAAGGCTTGCACAGTGCTCTGCACCCCACAAGGTGTCCTGTCAACCACGCAGCGGCCCGCGTTACATCACCCCGGGGAAGCCTCGGCTCGCTTTGGGCACCTAATAGCCGACAACTACCCTGCTGACACGCGTGGCTTGCAGCGCGTGACGCGCATTGTGGGCACGGAGGCCTACCTGTTGGAGCCGCAGCTGCTGGCGGCGGCGCTGCAGCGGCGGTTTGCGGCGGCGGCGGGCGCGAACACGCTGCCAGGCGCCAAGGCCGGCGGCGCATGCGAGGTGGTGATTCAGGGAGACGTGGCTGCCAAGGTGCGGGCAGGTCACCGGCACAAAGTTATTCGAGAAAGACACCGCTACACAGATTACTGTCATCTGTGTTCTGCGGCAAAGGCTGCACTGGGACCTGTGCGTGCCAGAGTTGCGTTGTTAGTCAGCTCTCCAGCCACAGCTGCATTGCTGCTGTGCAGGCAGGCGCCCTACTGGCAGACGCATACGGGGTGCCAAAGCCGCACATTATGGTGAAGGCTGCCAAGAAGTGATGGGTGCATGGTGCAGCATGAGATGCTGCTAGGCGTCGATCATGGAAATCTATTCAGTGTGTAGACGGCTGGAATGCCACGCTTACCTTCTCATGGCACACATGGTTCCGCGGGTCGGGTCCTCTGCGGTTTTTCAGGACAGCATGTAGCAACAACAAACACCAAGCGGAGGTCAGTGTAGCTGGCAGTTGGCCACGCTGTGCATGCTTCAGACGTCGCTGGATAAATTTGTTGAGGCTGCGACGCACGAGACCATTCCAATCTCGGTGCATGCGCGTACATTCGATGCCTGCAATGAACGCCTGCGCTTCAAGTACATCCTCTGTGTTGGGCCTCTGCATCAATATCGGACCCAAGGCACACGGCACACCATTATCTACCCAATCTGTGAGTAGGTCAACAGCTTAACCAGGCAACTGCAACACTGAGCCTTGCACAATTCTCTGCTTGTCAAGATGCTTCCCACCCAATTGCAGAGTCAGCGCTTTCGTGTGCAGGTAGAAACAGTGTCTCACACCCGCTGAAGCATGCAATGTTGTTCCCAGCCCCAAACCGTCTGTCTCAGCATCCACAGACCTGTCCTGCTCGCGTGTACGCCTTAGAGCATCACATGCAAATCAATTTTCACGGGCTGTTGGTTCGGCCTGGCTCTGCTGCCGCCTGC
>JAABUX010007446.1_pt1 | contig 12863 bp, 7 predicted proteins | sample 5561851 | NCBI WGS metagenome assembly JAABUX01 (sample SAMN10711883, study PRJNA513361) | rock metagenome | isolation source: Antarctica rocks | place: Antarctica: Victoria Land, Richard Nunatak red sandstone | collected 2016-01-03 | reverse complement strand
GAGGGGCCTCCCGAGGGCTTGACGCTCGACCAGGCCATCGACACGACGCTCAAGAACAGCCTGGACCTGAAACAGAAGTTCTACGAGATCCCCCAGGCGCAGGCGGATATCCTCCAGGCGAGCCTCCGGGCTAACCCGATCTTCTACGCCGACGGCCAGCTTCTCCAGTTCAACGGCCGGAAGTTCAACCGGTCGGCGCCCGGTGGTCCGAGCCAGGCCGACGTCAACATCTCGTATCCGCTCGACCTGTCGCGGAAACGGCAAAACCGGACTCAGGTGGCCACCCAGGCCAAGAAGGTCCTCGAAGCCCAGTATCAGGATGCGATCCGGCTCAAGATCGACGTGCTTTACGGGTTTTATGTCATCGCGCTGGGAGCGAGGCAAACCGTCAATTACTCGCGGAAAAGCATTCAGGGGTTGGAAAACCTCGCGAGCCGGACCGAGCAGCTTTACGGCAAAGGCGAGGTTTCCCGGGGGGATCTCAATCAGGTCAAGGTCCAGCTCAAGACGTCCAAGCTGGGCTTGCTCGACGCCGAAGCCGCTTATCGGAAGGCCAAACTCGACCTAATCTCGGTCCTCAACATCCCCAGGGACGCCATCGAAACCCTCGACCTCCGCGGCTCGATCATCGACCCGGTGGCCTCCCTCCCGCCGACGGCGGATCTCGCCCAGCGGGCCTTGCAGGCGCGACCGGATCTGGTCTCGTTCCGCCTCGGGACCAAACGAGCCGAGGCCGACGTCAAGCTGGCCAAAGCCAACCGCTACAACGATGTGTACGTCCTGGTCCAGCCCTACACCTTCCAGGACAACTCACCCTACGGCCTTAAGAGTGCCTATTCTTGGGCTGTGGGGGCCACGGTCCCGTTGCCGATCTACAACCGCAATCAGGGTGCGATCGAGCGGTCGCGGTTGAACGTCACCCAGACGCAGATCCAACTGGCGGATCTCGAACGTCAGGTCTTCATCGACGTGGATAAAGCGGTGAATGAATACGTCGTCACGCGCCGACAGGTCGACGAGATCCTCAGCGACATCCTCCCGTTCGGTCGCCAGATCCGCGACGAGAAGAAAAAGCTCTACCTCGCGGGGCAGATCAGCGTGATCGATTACATCAACGCCGAACTGAACTTCAACCAGGTCGTCAAGCAGTACCTCGACACCGCCATCCGCCACCGCCAGAGCATGCTCGACCTGAACACCGCGATCGGTCAGCGCGTCCTTCCTTGACGGTCTCCCGCCGGCAAGCCAACCCAGATCAATGCCCCCAATGGCAGCTCAGCCGACCGTCGGAACTGGTCGGGAACCACAACCCAGGCAGGATCAGAGCGAACGGGATGGTCCCGGCCTCAACCCCCGGACCTTAGATCGAGGACTTGTCATGGATGATCGAACCAGCCGCAACCGCCGGCCCCAGGTCGAGCGGGCCGAGAGCCGCCTCTTGCTTTCGGGGATCACGAACGTGATGGCCACCACCAACCTCGGCCACCAACATTCGGTCGTGGCGAAGCAAACCTCGACACTGCAATCCTTCGAGCAAACGTACTCATTTCCGGTCAGAGCCAGCGCCAACGCTCCCCAAGGGACGAGGGCCGGCCGAGGAAGCAACGGCAACAACGGCGCCGCGAGCAACGGGTTCGCCTCATTCAACCCATCGCCGACATCGATCGCCAACCCGGCGACCAACCAGGGCATCCAAGGGACCAACTTCGCCCTCCAACCTGTCGGCACCTTGACTCCGGCCGAGCTGAAGAGTCAGCTCTTTGTCGCCCAGTTTCGCGGGTCCTACACGGTAACTCCCGGTCGGACAAATCTGGAGAAGGCCGTCACACTCATCAAGGGGGTTGGTCGGGGCACGTCGTTCATCCACGGCGATATTCAGTTCCGGATCGTGACGCCCAATAGTACCACCTACACTGTGCCCGTCACGACAACCACGCCTGGCTTCACGGTTCCCGCCACGGCGACGACCCCGGCCTTCACGGTCCCCTCGACGACGACGACCGCTCCCGTGACGATGAACACCCAGCTTGGGGGCGTCCTCGCGATCTTCGACCGCAACCTGAACTCGAACTCGGTTCTCGGCCTCGACGCGGCGGGGGCATTCGCCAACATCGACGCCGCCGGCCACCCCGTCCACTTCGATACCGTGACCATCGACGTCAACGCCAGCGCGGGCATCTACGATGAAGCGTTCGCCCAGGGAACGATCGACGTCCGCTACACCCCTAGCCCGCGTCACCCCAGGAACGTGATCGAGCAAGGCTTCGCGGTCGTGACGATCCAAGCTCAGATCTATGGCCCCAACGTCGCTTATATCCTGACGAACTCGAATATCAACCCCGGCGGTCCGCGGCCGTAAACCTCGCCCGGGATCGGCCCCCCGAGCAGGTCGGAAATCAACCAAAGACCGCTGGATCTTGATCGGATCGACTTCCAGAAATTGGTTGATCATTCCAGGATTGCTGATTGCCAAGAGGAGCCGAAGCCTCTCCTACACATCCCAGAAAAATCCTGCATTGCAAGTGGCAGATCGCAGATCGCAAACTGAGACGGATTAGCCGTTTGCGATTTGCGATCTGCCATCGCGAATTTGGAACGATCAGGCCGCGTGTGAGACCCACTCGGGGCCGGTATCGGCCTGCTCGTCGGCCGCCTCGATCTTGAGGTAGCTGTTCCAGAAGTCGGTGCTCGTCAAGCGGTCCGCGGCGGCCCGCCATTGCCGGCCGATCTGGTCCTGCTCGCGGCTGAGCCGCCAGGCGGACCGCACGGCTCGTTGGAAGATCCGGAGGAAAGCCTCCCGCGACCGCCGGTAAACCCGATGGCTGTCGGCATGCCAATCTTCCGCCGCGACGACGTCGAGTTCCGCCAGGCTCCACCAGCGGGCCGAATCGTCGGGGATGACATAGCTCGGCTGGGCATCGACCGGTGGGCTTGGCTTGAAGAACTGAGCGACTAGCGACTTGATGATGTGCCGGCGCCCTCGCCAGGTCCCCGATGGCGGCGGGGCCGGGTGGACCAGGGGCAAACAGCGGGACCGGGGGACCGACTCGGTCGTCATCGACTTCTTGAGCGCCACGACCTTCTTGTGGATCTCCTGCGGGTCGGATTCGAGGTAAGTCGGCCCCTTGAGATAGTCGTCGGCGGCCTCGCAGAGGATCTCCGCTTCGGAATAGTTCAGCGAGAGCAGTTGCATCACGACCCGGCGGAGGAACGTCTTCGCCAACTGCTTCGCCGGGAGCGGGTGGTGCAGCGTGGTGATGACCAGCATGTTCCGGAGGTCGTAGTACGCCTGCCAGCTCCCGCGCTTCAGGTAAAACGGCTCGTGCCAGATCCCGAAGCCGGGAACAGTCGTCGTCGTCACCCCCGCCTGGTGGAGGCGATAACCGAACTCGACGTCGTCCCCCCGGATGAATACTGGGAGCGGCAAGCCGACCTTGTCGACCAGCCGGAGCGGAAAGGCGAAGAACCACCAGGCGTTGTAGTGGATGTACGAGACTTCGAGGAACCGCGTCAGGCAGTCCTGCGGGACCGCGTGCAGGCGATGGATCGGCGTGGTGACGCCGAGCGATGTCGGGTCGAGCAAGGCGCCCGACTCGTACACTTCCATCGGGCGGAGCATGTCGAGCATCTGGCCGCCGACGCCGATATCCTCTTTCGCCAGGGCCTGGAACGCCGCGGCGCGGAAGACGCTCTCAGGCTCGGTAACGGCGTCGTCGTCCATCAAGAGCATGTGCGTGGCGTTGTCCATCGACCGGGCTTCGAGGATCGACCGGGTGAACCCGCCGGTCCCGCCGTAGTTTCCTTGCTCGACAACCTGGAGCTTGTCCCCGGCGGCGGCCTCGATGTCGTCGAAGTCGGCATGGTCACGGACCCGCTTGGTCCCCTGGTCCACCACGACGATCCGCTCCAGCAGCCCCGCGACGCCCGGATCGGCGATCAAGTTCCGGACGTTGTCGAGGAGGAACTTCTCGCGGTTGAACGTGCAGTAGCCTGCGACTAGGCCGATCGGCTCGACTTCCACGTCGACGGCGACCCACTCAGCCTTGATGAGCTGGACCTGGCTCGACTTCGCCACGAGGTCAAAGTGAAGCGCGCCGGCTTGGCGGTAGTGGAGGTCCGGCTCGGGGACGTCCATGACGAGTTCGACGCGGTCGCCGTCGAACTCGACGCTGTCGAGCACACAGAGCCCGAAGGAGAGCGCCCGGCGGACGAGGAGGATCGTCCCCCGCCCCGACAGTTCCAGCCGGAGCTGGAGCTTGCCGAGCCGGGTGTACCGGCGCCAGTAGCACTCGAAGACGCTGTTGAAGTAGGTGTCGGTGATCAGCTTGAAGCCGCGATCGACCTTCATCGAGAACCGGCTCGGTTTTTCCGGCTCGAAGGTCCGCCCGTGGACGGGGCGGTCGAAGCGGAAATATAAGTCCTGGAACTTCTTCTCAATCGGGAAAACGCAGCGCTGGATGACTTGTTCGGCCATGGAATTGATCCCGCCCTCAGGCGGCCTCGCACTGGGCCTGGTTGAAGAAAGGGACCACCTGGCCGGTGAACGTCTTCAGGGCCGCGCCGATCGCCTGATGCATGTCGAGATACTTGTAAGTCCCGAGCCGCCCGCCGAGGATGAAGTTCGGCTCGCGGTCGGCCATCGCCTTGTAAGCCTCGAACATCTTTTTGTCGAGACCGGTATTGATCGGGTAGTAAGGTTCGTCGAACCGGGTCGCGAACCGCGAATGCTCGCGGTAGATCACGGTCTTGCCCGGCTCGTACTTCCGCTCGGGGTGGAGGTGCTTGAACTCGTGAACCCGGGTGTACGGCACTTCCTCGTCGGCGTAGTTGACGACCGAGGTCCCCTGGTAGTCGTCGACCGCGACGACTTCCTTCTCGAAGTCGAGCGTCCGCCAGCCGAGTTCGCCCGCCTTGAAGTCGAAGTAGCGGTCGATCGGCCCGGTATAGATCAAAAGCTGATGCGGCTGGATCGAATCCTTGACGTGGAAGAAGTCGGTCCCCAGCTTGACGTCGATCCGGGGGTTGTCGAGCATCTTCTTGAAGATCGCGGTGTAGCCGTCGACCGGGAGCCCTTCGTACTTATCGGCGAAGTAGCCGTCCTCGAAGGTGAACCGGACCGGGAGCCGGGTGATGATTCCCGCCGGCAACTCTTTCGGGTCGGTCTGCCACTGCTTCTTGGTGTAACCCTTGATAAACGCCTCATAGAGCGGGCGACCGATCAGCGAGATCGCCTTTTCTTCGAGGTTCGCCGGGTTGAGCAACCCTTCGGCGTTGACCTGCGACTCGATCAACCGGCGCGCTTCGGTGGGGGACATGTACCGCCCGAAAAAGCTGCAGATCGTCGAGAGGCCGATCGGCATCGGGTAATACTTGCCCTGATGGACCGTGATCACCCGGTGGCGGTAGTTGGTGAACTCGGTGAACTTGTGGAGATAGTCCCAGACCTCGCGGCTGTTGCAGTGGAAGAGGTGGGAGCCGTACTTGTGGTACTCGATCCCCGTTTCGGGGTCGGTTTCCGAGTAGGAGTTACCGCCAAAGTGGGGGCGACGCTCGACCACACAAACCTTCCGCCCCAGCTCGTTGGCCGCACGCTCGGCGATCGTCAGGCCGTAGAACCCGGCTCCCGCGACGATGAGATCATAATCTCCCAGCTCCATCCGACGACCTCCTCAAAGTGACTCGGAAACCTCGGCTCGGGCCGTAAGCCCCAAGTCGAGATGCGCCGCTGCTTCGTCCGTGAAATAGCGGGCTTTCTGAGCAGACGGCCGCCTCCATCGCGGTTGATCTTGCGGGGAACCAGGGGTGGGTCGTCGCCGACCGCGGCCATCGCGGTGGGTTCGGGGGGACGACCGAGCGATCCACGATGAGTCGCGGCCAGCGATTGGAGCATGGTCTCGCGAAGGACCGCATGACCCATATCGGCTCATCGTGCGTCGAGCATCCAGCACAAGATGTTCAAGCGTCGGAATTGGCTTGCGAGGCGCGGCACCATAGCACCTCCGCCCAACTCCATCAAGGCGGACTTTGCCCGAGCTTCGCCTGCTCCAGCATCACCGACTGGCTTTATCTTGGGGTTCGCGAACGCGAGCCGGTGAGTCGAGGTCGGCGATGACCGGCCCCGCCTTGAATATTTGAAACAATCCCATCGTCCCCACCCAGTATGAAGCAGGAGATCCAGACATTCCGCGGAGGCTGACATCATGGCGGCAACGAAGTCGAGGGCCGTCCCGAGGCGATCCGGGACCCCGCTTGAGGTGGAGTTGAGCGATGATCAACTGCTCGGGCGCTTCAATGCCCGGCGCGACGACTCGGCCGAGGCCGCCTTCGCGGCCTTGATCCGCCGGCACGGGCCGATGGTCTGGCGGGTCTGCGACCAGATCCTCGCCAACCGGCACGCCGCCGAAGATGCCTTTCAGGCGTGCTTTCTGGTCCTGGCCCGGAAGTCCGGCTCGATCCGTCAGCCGGAACTGCTGGGAAACTGGCTGTACGGGGTGGCCCTGCGCACGGCTCGGGAGGCGAAAATGCGGGACGGGCGGCGGCGACGGCACGAAGCCCCCTCGGAAGAGGCGGTCGGCCTGGCGACCACCAGCGAGGGGGTCGGTCCCGAGGTGACGCTCATCGGCCTCGAAGAACGGCAAGCCCTTCACGAGGAACTCGCCCGACTCCCGGAACGATACCGGGTCCCGCTGGTCCTCTGCGAGCTGGAAGGGCTGACGTATCAGGAGGCGGCCCACCGGCTCGATTGCCCGGTCAGCACGATTGGCGTCCGCTTGATCCGGGGGCGGGAACGCCTCCGGGACCGGATGATCCGTCGCGGGATCGCCCCGGCCACGGCGACGGCGCTGGCGAGTGCCCTGCTCGGTGAGGGGAGCGCGGCGGCGCTGCTGTCGGCGGCCTTGGTCGACGCCACGGCGCAGGCCGCGGTGGGATTCGTGGTCAGCGACGCCGCCGCGGCGGGGCTGGTCCCGGCCGGGGTCCTCGCCCTGGCCGAAGCCGTCCTGCGAGCGATGAAGCTGGCCCGGCTCAAGGTCGCGGCGAGTGCTGTGCTGGCCGTCGGCCTCGCCGCCAGCCTCGGGTGGGTCGGCGGCCACCTCCCGGTCGCGACCGCGACCCCGACCGAGCGCGGCGCGGGCCGGTCGGTCCCGGTCGAGCCGACCTCGGTCATCGTCGGTCAACCCGCCACCGACCCCGCACCAGTCGCCGCACCAGCCGCCACCCCCGCCGTTTCGCCCCCCGGCACCCCCCCGCCGGTCGGCGAGGCCGGCGCCTCGGTCGTCCCCCCGACGGCTCCGCTCCTGACGCTGGCGAGCGTCCGGAAAACGGGACGCGACGAGGTGGCGCGAGGCGAGGCCTTGTTCTTCAAGGATTGGGTGGCGCATGACCGGGCAAGCCCCGACGGCGACGGGCTGGGACCCGTCTACAACGAAACCTCGTGCGTGGCCTGCCACGGCCTGGGGGCTCCCGGGGGGGCCGGGCCGGCGAACAAGAACGTCGTCCTCCTGACGTTCAGCTCCCGGACCGGCCAGAGTCCACCCAAAGGGCTGGAGCGAATCCACCCGGGGTTCGGCACCTCCCGGAGCGCGGTGCTCCACCGCTACGGGACCGACTCGTCGTATCGGTCGTGGCGGCGGACGTTGCTGGGCCTCAACAACAATGAGGGCGCCCAGCAGGGGCGGCCAACCAAGCCAGAGGCCGGCGAGGAGACCGTCAAGGTACGCATGCGCCGGATCGCCCAGCAGACCGCGCCGAACGCCCGGCTCCGCGAGCGGGCCGTCGTCGTGAACCCGGAACCCAACGTGGCGTTGCGGGTCTCGGAGCGAAACTCCCCCGCCTTGTTCGGCGCGGGGCGGCTCGACTCGATCCCCAACGAGGTGATCGTCGAGGAGGCCCGCCACCAAGCCGCCGAGGTCCGCGGCAAAGTCAGCCGCCTCCCCGACGGCCGGCTCGGTCGGTTCGGCTGGAAGGCGCAGGTGGCCGGCCTCCACGAGTTCGTCCGGAGCGCCTGCGCCAGCGAGTTGGGGCTGGAAGTCCCCGGCCACGCCCAGGCCGTCTCACCGATCACCCCTCGGGACCGCGCTAAGGGGCTTGACCTGGCCGAAGCCGACTGTGACGCCCTGGTCTCCTACGTCCGGGCCTTGCCCGCCCCCGTGGTGGTCGATCCCGACGGGCCGCACGGCAGCGCGGAGATGCGGGCCGGCCGCCAGACCTTCGCCGACGTCGGGTGCGCGTCGTGCCACGCCCCGTCGCTGGGCGAAGTCCGGGGCTTGTACAGCGACATGCTGCTCCACGAGATGGGGTCGAGCCTGAGCGATTCCGGGAGTTACTACGGCAACGACGGGCCGACCTCGCCCGACACGGACAACCCAACCCTGGCGACGCCCGGCGAGTGGCGGACCCCGCCGCTCTGGGGCTTCCGCGACTCCGGGCCGTACCTCCATGACGGGCGGGCCGAGACCTTGGACGAAGTGGTGGCGCTGCATGAGGGGCAAGCGACCCAGTCGGCTCGCCGGTTCTTCGCCCTCGATTTGGACGAGCGGACCTCGGTCGAAACCTTCTTGAAGTCGCTGATCGCCCCCTCGGCGGCGTCCGCCCCCGGGATCGTCCTCGCCAGCGAGCTTGAGTCGCGGGTCGTCCCGGAATCGGCCCGGCAGGCCGAATCCCTGATCCGGCACCAGCGCGTGGACGCCGAGGCCCGCGACATCCAAAAGCGGGAAGTGCTTCGCCAACGACAACTCGCCGAGGCCGCGGTGCAACGGGCGATGAGGAACTTCCAGTTGGCGGCGAACCTCGACCGAGCCGGTAAGCCCAACGGCGCGGTCCGGTACTATCTCGAAGTGGCCCGCGACGCCCCCAACACCGAGGAAGGACGCCTCGCCAACGAACGGATCGCCATCCTCGGCAACCGGGCGAAGTCCCCCTGATCGCACCCGAGGTTCTGGAAGAAGCCGACCAACGGGCCGCTGACCGATGGACTGGTCAGCGTCCCGTTGGCGGTTCGTGGAGTTCGCTGATGAGTTTCGGCTCGATCAATCCAACGCCCAGTGCTCCAAGAGAAACATTGACGACGAGATCATGGCACTGGGAGACCTATTTGGACAAGCTCAGGATCTGGCCCGCCCGACGTCAATTGACTCGGGATGGGCACTCGGGACGAGTCTGAGGGGTCGTGGGGGAAGGTCGGAGCGACGATGGGATCACCGCCGGACGTCGAGGCGAATCCGAGCCTGCAATCGCATCGCGCCGGATTGGCTCCGAGCGATCCCCGGCTGGTCGATGCTTGGCTCCGGTTAGCGTCCGAGGTGGCCCAGGTCGGCGCCTTCGACTGGAACGCGGCGACCGACACCCTCGGCTGGGAGTCCGCCGCGACCCGACGACTGCTCGGGCGACCACCCGAGGAAGCGTCGATCCGCTTGAGCCGGTTCCTGGTCGAAGCGGTTCACCCCGACGAGGCCGAGGCGTTCCGCCAAGCGTTGAGCGCGGGGTTGGCGGCCGGACGATTCGCGTGGGTTGGTCGGGTCCGCCTCCCCGACGGGCGGTTCCGGTGGATCGAGTGGCGCGGCGAGGCGGTCGACGTCCCGGGTGCTCCGCCAGAGCGGATGGCGAGGATTGTCGCCGGCCTCACCGGGCGCGACCAGGCTCGGTCGGATGACGCACAGCGGCGATTGGCGATCGATTCGGTCCCCGCCTCAATCTCGTATAAGGGGATCACCGCGGCGGCGCTGGAGATCCTCGCGACCACCTTGGGCGTGTTTCAAGCGGGGTACGCGCGGTTGGAAAGGGACCAAGAAACCCTCACGATCGAGTCGGACTGGCACGAGGTCGGCGTCTGTTCCATCGTCGGCCAGTACCAACTCCACGACTTCGGCGGGATCGGCGCGTTGCTCCGCGACTTTCAAACGGTTGTCATCAACGAAGTCGCCACCGACCCGCTGACCGCCCATCAAGCGGCCCACTGGCACGCCCTCCAAATTCATGCCGCCATCAACGTGCCGATCGTTGAGCAAGACCGCCTGGCAGCGCTCTTCTATATCAACTCGGAGGCTCCCCGGGTCTGGACCAAGGAAGACATCCACTTCGCTCGCGAGGTGGCCGAGCGGACCTGGGCCACGGTCGAGCGGACCAAGTCGCCCAGGAGCTTGCCCAGAGTGGGGAGCGGTTCCGGCTCCTCACCAACGTCGCTCCTCAGATCCTCTGGACGGCGGACCCCGACGGGTCCCTCGACTACGTCAGCGACCAGCACTACCTCAATACCGGCCTGAACCGCGATACTTCATCCCCCGCCGACTGGGCGAGCGTGATCCACCCCGACGACCTGCCGAACTCGATCCGAACCAAACCCGTCGACCCGGACGAGTTGACGGCGGCCATCGTCAGGCTCGCGGACCGGGCCAACTTGGCGAGTTGAGTTGAGCGTCGCGTTCACGCTCGAGTCCTATTCATGAACTGATGGACGAAGCAGCCCAACTCCTCGGCAAGACCGCCATCATCCTCCCGGATGGGAAGATCGGTTCAAGCCAACCAGTCGTCAAGGTCGATTGAGTGGTTAAGTCGAATAATCTCCGCGATGATCCGCTCCCGATGGGTCGGGAACCCCAGGTTCGCCGCCTCGGGAATCAGGGCGTGATCGGACCGACCGAACCGAGGGCCGTGCCGTGATCCAAGGGCGTGTTTCGCAGCGATTGGTCCCCCTCGGGCTGGGCTTGGCCCTGGCCTTGGGGACCGTCGCGCAAGCAAGCCCGCCCCCCTCGAAGGTCCAGTCGCAGTACGTCGCCTACAACCGCCGGAACTTCCTGGTCCCCTTCAACATCCCCAGCGCCGATGTCCCGCGCTACAAGCAGATTCAGCTCTGGTCGTCGTCCGACTCGGGGCGAAACTGGGGGAAAGTCGCGGTCACGAGCCCCGACAAACCCTTCTTCAACTTCACCGCTAAGAGTGACGGCGACTTCTGGTTTGCGGTTCGGACGGTGGACACGCAGGGGCGGCTGTTCCCGGCGGACGACGCCGATATCGAGCCGAACATGAAGGTCACGATCGACACCAAGAAGCCCGACATCATCATCGAGCCTCGGGCGCGCCGCGGGAACATCGCCTCGATCGCCTGGGATGTGACCGACGATAACCTGGCGCTCGACACCCTGGCGTTCGACTACCAGACCGAAGGCTCCCCCGAGTGGACCTCCATCCCGATCGCGAAACAGGCGAGGATCGGGGTCGAGTCGTGGGACGCTGGGACATCGGCGCCGGTCAAGATCCGCGGGGTCGTCTCGGATCAGGCCAAGAACCGCCAGATGGTGACGATCAACCTCCCCGGCGGCGGTCCCCCCGAGGACCTGTCGGCAGTCCCGGCCGACCAGGGGGACTCGAACACCCCGCCGCCGATCGGGACGTTCGCGTCGAACGAGGGAAACCGGTCCCCCGCGACCCTCCCGAACCCAAAGCGCTCCACCAACGAGAACTCGGGCGGGTACGACCCGTTTGCGAGCAACGCCCCGAGTCGCCCCTCGACCAACGACCCCGCCGCCGCCCTCGCCGAGTCGGCCACCCCGCCGATCCCGGTGGCCAGCCCGAAGTTCTCGCTCCAGTACGCCGTCGATGACGCCGGGCCGAACGGTCCGGCCGTGGTCGAGTTGTTCGTGACCAACGACGGCGGCCGGACCTGGACCAGCCGGGGGGAAGACCCCGACCGGACCTCGCCGTTCGTGGTCGACCTCGGCGGCGAAGGCCGCTACGGGCTGAAACTAGTGGCCAAGTCCGCCGCCAACCAGGGAGACCGCCCCCCCGCCCCGGGCGAGGCCCCGCAAACCTCGGTCGAGGTCGACACCTCCGGCCCAACCGTGACGCTCGAACCGCCGCGACTAGCCGGGAATCGGCTCCTGATCACCTGGCACGCCGGCGACGCCCACCCGGCGTCTCGCCCCGTGATGATCTCGATTCGCCCCGATACCCCCGGCGCCAAGTGGCAGATCATCACCCCGACCCCGGTCGAGAACACCGGGCAATACAGTTGGCTGATCTCGGCGAAGTGCCCACCCAAAGTCCACGTCCGCATCGACGTCCGCGACGCCCTAGGTAACCTCGGCTTCGCCGAAACGACCGAGACCGGCCCCGTCGTGGTCGACCGAAGCAAGCCCCGTGGCCGAATCCTCGGCCTCGATACCAACCGGCCGCTGCGCTGACGCTCGATAGAGCTTCGTCAAGAACCGGAGTGGTTAGCAGCTCAACTTATCGGCAAGATGACTCATATCTGACTAAACAGACTTGATGTGCCGCAAACGATGTTCAAATCGGGGCGGCGGGATTTGAACCCACGACCTCTTGACCCCCAGCACAGCGGTCGAGGGCGTAAACCCGCTGGGAATCTAGAGTACCGTTTCCACGCTTTGCACGCAATACCACCATTTTCGATGGTTTAGCGTGCCTAAGCGTGCCCTGACAGGTGGGATTCACGGACTCGCCCTGCCCCGTTATAATCCCGCCATGAACACCTTATCCGAATCCGCCTTGGCCCTGTTCCGGCTTCATGTCGAGCGGATGGGCAAGATTGACGTGGATGATACCAACCACGAAGCCTACCGCGAGCTTGAGCGGGTCGGGCTGGTGATAAACAGCCGCCCGTTCGTGGGGAACCAACTCTATACGCTGACGCGGGCGGGGTATGATCTCAAGCAATCACACATCTACCCATCGCTCTCAGAATCCGCCTAGCCCCGTCGCTGATTGGCAACTCGGTCTTCGGTGCCGCCTTCAAAGCCCATGGTTCAGCAAAAATAAAATTAAAACACCCATATTGACCGGCATTAGTGGCCTGTTTATGATCCGCTTAGTGATCGACGCTCCGGCCAGCTGCAAACAGCCGACCCGGT
>JAABUX010007445.1_pt1 | contig 12863 bp, 11 predicted proteins | sample 5561851 | NCBI WGS metagenome assembly JAABUX01 (sample SAMN10711883, study PRJNA513361) | rock metagenome | isolation source: Antarctica rocks | place: Antarctica: Victoria Land, Richard Nunatak red sandstone | collected 2016-01-03 | reverse complement strand
GTCCCGTCCTGGTGTTGGATCAGGAGTTTCGCCCCATTTTGACGCTCATCCTGATACCACTTCTCGAATGCAAGCGCGTCTCGAATCGTTTCTGAAAACGAGGTATCTCCTTTCGTCGTTTTTAGGCGTTCCAGCATCTTATATCCATCGGATGTGAAGCTGACACTTAGCCGTTGGATGTCCTTGTCACTGGCCATTCATCTCTCCTTCTTGGATGGAACTGTCCATCCTCCTACGTGGGCAGTGCCGAGCTATTGCGTCGATAGCCTGATACTGCTACAACCATAGTACACCATTTCGCCGTCTATTCGATGTATTTCTGGTGCATGACCCGTTTCTGTTTTGTTATGCATCACATACATTGCCCATCCGAGATGTCGAGCGCACCAACCGTGATATGTCGCGTAACAGATGGCGCCTGCGCGATCTTTAGCAATGGGAGTCTGCTTCCGCTATGCCCTATAATGAAGATCAGACATGTCGCCTGTACACATGTACCATCACGACCACATGAAGGTCCCGACGACCATGATGCACCCACACTATTGACGCCTGCCCCGTCCGCCGCCCGTATCCCTCTCCACCGCGCCCGTGTATGCCAAAGGCAATGGGTCAAAAGCACCAGAGTACACGAGAGTATAGGAAGAGGAGATACATCATGTTCGCTATCCCCGACGATTTCGTCCGCACCCAGATCGAAATCCATGGCGCGAAGGGTCAGGCCTGGCTCGACCGTCTGCCCGCGATCCTGGACTCCTGCGCGCGGCAGTGGGGACTAACGCTCGGCCCGCCCTTCCCCCACCTGTCCTACAACTATGCCGCCCCCGCAGTCCGCGCCGATGGCGCGCCGGTGGTCGTCAAGGCCTGTACGCCGTCGGGCGAGTTCCCCCTCGAGTCGGCGGCGCTACGCGTGTACGACGGCCGTGGCGCCGCGCGGCTACTGGAGGTCGATCCCGCCAACCAGGTGATGCTACTAGAGCGCCTCGAACCCGGCACGTTGCTCTTGACCCTGGAAGACGATGAGGAGGCCGTCGGCATCGCCGCTGGCGTGATGCGGGCCTTGTGGCGTCCCGTCCCATCGAACCATCCGTTCCCGTCGGTCGCGGACTGGGGCGAGGGCTTCGCGCGGCTGCGGCGCCACTACGATGGTGGGACCGGTCCCTTCCCGTCCGCCCTGGTCGGCGAGGCGGAGCGCCTCTTCGCTGAGTTGAACGCGTCCGCGGGCGCGCCGGTGGTGCTGCACGGCGACCTGCACCACTACAACATCCTGGCCGCGGGCGCGCGCGGGTGGCTGGCCATCGACCCGAAGGGGCTGGTCGGGGAGCCGGCCTACGAGGTCGGCGCGTTCCTGCGTAACCGCCTCCCGCTGCCCTTACCGAACCCCGAGGCGGGCCGCATCACCGCGCGTCGCATCGACGGGTTCGCCATGGAGCTGGGCATCGAGCACGCGCGGCTGCGTGGCTGGGCGCTGGCCCAGGCCGTGCTCTCGGCCTGGTGGAGCCTCGAAGACCGCGGACACGGCTGGGAGCCCATGATTGCTCTGGCCGAGTTGATAGGGGCGATCAAGGAGTAGGCCAGAGACATGCGCCGGTATTACGCGCCTACCTCAACCAGGTGACGCGTGAGCGCGAGATCGGGCTGCCACTCCTCGAGCGCGCCGACTGCCGGCCACGCATCGAGCGCAACCCCTTCGCTTGTATAGGTGGCCATTAAAAAGCCGCGCGCCTTTTCGCGATCCAGGTGTGCCGCTTTGAGCACCGTGGTCGGCAGCACATATGGCTCCTGCGCGGCCCCGAGGAGGATGACGGCGTCGTTTTCATCGCCGATGCGATCGACGATCATGGTGTCGATGTCAACCAGCGACCCCAGACCCCGGCGGTCGAGAACGTCGAGACTCTCACTGTACAAATCGTACATGGCGGGGCGCAAGGCGCCGGATATAATCGCTGCATCCACGCGCTGCCGTCTGACGCGTGGGCGCGCGAGCAACCGATCTCGTGGCTTGGCGCCACGCCGTCGACGCTAATACCTCTTCAATGGCCGCGCGCCATTCACGGGCATACCAGGGCTCGGCGGCCAGGAATTGGCGGAGCAGCGCGACGCTCAACGCGGGCCACAGGCGATACGTGCCGACGGAATGGCCGAGCGCGACCGTCCGTGTGGTCGCCAGCGGCGTGTCTTTGACCAGGTCTCGCAGGCGCCGCATGCTGATATGCAGGCGCCGTGCAACGCCGTCCATGGTCTCGATAGCCTGCGGGACCTCGTCCCTACTCGTATCCATGACACCGACTCTCCTGTCATGCTTCTCTCCATTTGCTCATACCACTATGATATGAGTAAATGTATGTGCTCGTCAAAGTCGTGTTCCTGATGCCGTCGGGACGCCTCATAAGAGGCCGGCCAGGGCGACCAAGCCGAAGACCAGGATGACCGCGCCCGACGCGCGGTTGACCCAGCTCAGGCCGCGCGGCGTGACGCGCGCCCGCAGCGCCGCGACGACGCTGGTCAGGATGACCCACCAGAGGGCCGAGCCGGCGAACACGCCGAGCACGAGCGGCACTGTCGCCCCGTACCCACCTCTCGTTCCTGTCCCCAGGCCGGCAAAGATGGCCGCGAAGGAGAGGATGGTCAGGGGATTGGCCAGCGTCAGGGCAAGGGCCGAGAGGTAGGCGCGGAGGAGGGTTGCGCCTCCCACGCCGGCCGGCCGTGTCGCGGGCGCGGCCAGCGCCGTCTTGACCCCGAGGTAGCAGAGGAACAGGCCGCCGACGAGCCGCAGCCACACCTGCTGGGAGAGCAGGAGATGCGAGATCAGGGCCAGGCCGAAACCCGCGATGGCGCTGTAGCAGCCATCGGCGGTGGCGACGCCAAGGCCGGTGGCCAGGCCGGCCAGGCGTCCCTGAGTCAGCGTACGCCGGATGCACAGCACGGCCATCGGGCCAATCGTGGCGGCGACGGAGAGCCCGATAAAGAAGCCGCGGACGAACACGGTCGCGGGCATACGATCCTCCTGACATAAAAAAGACCGCCGGATCGCGACGGATCTGGCGGTCGATAGCGGCGACAACGGACAAGCGGCGACTATCCAGATCCCCTACCGGGCTGCTGGAGTTGCTGGCGCTGGCTGGATAGCTGATGGTCAGACGAGTGTGCGGGATAATCCATGATTCCTACTGTAGCATGTTATGCTGTCGAGGGCCAACGACTCACGATTCAGAAAGGAGCAGGGCGCATGGCACGCTTGCGGGTCGGCATCATCGGAACGGGCAGGAAGAAGGAGCGGCCGGACATCCAGGGTTTCTTCATGGCTTATCAGCACGCGGCAGGCTACCTGGCGCTTCCAGATTTGTGCGAACTGGTGGCCTGCGCCGATATCGTACCCGAGAACGCCCAGTCCTTCGCCGCCGCCAACGGCATCCCCGAGGACAGTGTGTACACCGACTACCATCGCATGCTGGCCGAGGCCAACCTCGACGTGGTCAGCATCTGTACCTGGCCGCACCTGCACGCGCCCATGACCATCGACTGCGCCAACGCTGGCGTCAGGGCTGTGCACTGCGAGAAGCCGATGGCCGACTCGTGGGCCGCCGCCCAGGAGATGGTCCGCGTGTGCGAGGAGCGCGGCGTGCAGTTGACCTTCAACCACATGCGGCGCTTCGGCGCGCCCTTTGCCCGCGCCCGTGACCTTCTCCAGAGCGGGGCCATCGGCGACCTCGCGCGCGTCGAGCTGGGCTTCCAGGGCGATATCTACGACACCGGCACCCACTACATCGACATGTGCGGGTTCTACGCCGGTGAGCCCGCCGCCGAGTGGGTGATAGGACAGATCGACTACCGCACCGAGCGCCGCGTCTTCGGCGCACACGGCGAGGGACAGGCGCTGGGCGCCTGGCGCTACCGCAACGGCGTGTTCGGCGCCCTGGCTACCGGCCCCGGCGCTGGCCTGATCGGAACCACCAACAGGCTGACCGGCACGCGCGGCACTATCGAGGTCGGCGTGTTCGAGGGGCCGCTGCTGCGCGTGCGGCGCCAGGGCGATGCCGATTGGGAGGATATCGACACGGGCGGCGAGACGCTGCATGGCCCCGGCTTCCACGAGCGCGGCATCGCCGACGCCATCGACGCCCTGCTGCACGGACGTGAGCCGGAACTGAGCGCCCGCCGCGCCCTGCACGCCACCGAAATCATCTTCGCCCTCTATGAGAGCAGCCGCCGACGCGGGCGCGTCGACCTGCCCTTGACCGTCGCCGACAACCCGCTGGCCGGCATGGTCGAGGCGGGGGACCTGCGGCCTGTCGCCGCGTCGTAAGGAACCCTCACCCCCAACCCCTCTCCCGTGCGCGGGAGAGGGGAGCACGGGGCGCCCCTCACCCCCCGCCCCTCTCCCGACCGCGGGAGAGGGGAGCAGGACGGATCTCTACTGGGAGCGCGGGCGGCCCGCCCGCTTGGCCCGCGGGCCAGGGAGTCGGATGTTGCAACCATGCGGTAGCCAACTGTAAGCGGCCAGCCGCTCGCGCTCCCAGTCGCGGGCCGTGTCCAACTCCAACTAGTCAAAGGAGCATTCCTCATGTTCACCAGCTTAAGCCCCGGCGCCCTCGGTTTCTCCGTTCCCCTGGACGAGGGACTGCGCCTCGCCGCGGATAACGGGTTCGGCGGCCTGGATCTGCCCCTGACTGAGTTGCTGGAGCGCGCCGAGCAAACCTCCGTGGGGGAGGTGAAAGCCCTCTTCGACGACGCCGGCGTGCGTCCGGGAGGCTGGGGCTTGCCCGTCAACTTTCGCGGCGACGAGGACACGTACCGCGCGGGACTGGCCGCGTTGCCGCGCTACGCCGCGCTGGCCGGGGCGCTGGGCAGTCCGTGGTGCTCCACCTGGATCTTGCCCTACTCCGACGACAGGGACTACGAGGCCAACATGGCGCACCACGTGGAGCGCCTGCGTCCCATTGCCCGAATCCTGGCCGACGCTGGCTGCCGCTTCGGCCTGGAGTTCGTCGGCCCCGTGACAATGCGCGCCGGCCGTCGCCACGAGTTTATCCATACCATCGACGGCGCACTGGAACTGGGCCGACGTCTCGACACGGGCAACGTGGGGCTGCTGCTCGATTGCTTCCACTGGTACACGGCCCATGGGACGGTCGAGGATCTGGCCGGGCTGAGCGCCGAGCAGGTCATCTACGTGCACGTCAATGACGCGCGGCCCGAGCGTGGCGCCGACGAGCAGATCGACAACCAGCGTCTGCTGCCCGGCGCCGGCGGCGTCATCGACATCGCGGGCTTCCTGCGGGCGCTGGAGCGGATGGGCTATGACGGCCCTGTCGCCGTCGAGCCGTTCGACGCGACAGTGACGGAGCGGCCGCCGGCCGAACGAGCGCGCCTGGCCGCGGAGAGCCTGTCCAGGGTGTGGTCCCTGGCCGCCCTGGGCTAAAGCCTGAGCCTGGGGACTTGGGGCGCCGCGCCCGGTGCTGGCCTCTAAGCGGTAGAACCCGTCGCGCAGGTTGCGCATGAAGCCATGGCCGCCGCACACTACCTGGGCGCATCCGAACTGCTGGAAGCCGTGTCCGTCCTTTGAGGTGCTGGTGATCGCGCTCGATGCCTTGCTGTTCCGTCTTGCCCGTGATGTGCTTCTTCACGCGGGCACGCACCGTCGCGGATCATGCGCCGGACAGTGACGGACGCATCCTGACCTCACGCCTCACGTGGCATCAAGCCCGTCCAACCTCCGGTGTGAGTAGAGGGGCTGGCGGGCCACCACGGGCTTCAAGGACGGTTCGACCAGGCCCTCGAGCGCGTCCTCCCAGGGAATGATCCTGCTGACCACACGTTCGGGGTGCAGCAGCCCGCGCCGGCACAGGTCCAGGACCGTGGGGATAAATGCCTGGGTGCTCGGTCGTCCCGTCGAGAACGTCACGTCCCGCTCGTACATGTCCCACAGCGGCGTCGGCTTGTCCTCGAAGAAGATCGAGAGCAGCGACAGATGGCCGCCAGGCCGTAGGGCGAGGAAACACTGCCGGAACTCGTCTTGCTTGAGCGTCGCGCAGACGACGACGGAGAACGCCATCCCAAAGCGCTCGTCGTAGCTCTCATGCACCGTCGCACCCAGGGCTTGTGCGATGGCGCGGCGCGTAGGATCAGCGTCGATGTAGTCGACGCTCTGGGCGCCAGCGGCGAGCGCCTGATCCACCGCGTACGGTCCCAGAGAACCAATACCTCCCCACACGAGAACGCTGGCGCCCGGATGCCGGTCGACGCCCTTGTGGACGTTGATGTAGGCGTCCGTCAGGTTGTCACCCGCCGAGGCCACGGCGATGGGGTCGAGCACGTCGGGCACGACGACCAGCATCGCGTCAGCGAACGGCACGAGCGCCAGGTCGGAGAACAAGCCGCCCAGGTTGGCGCCAAGGGGCAAGCCGTAAGCCCCCATCATGCCGTAGCTCTCGCAACTGGCGGTGAAGCCGGCGCGGCAGTACCCGCACGCGCCGCAGGCCGGCTTCCACGGGACGACCACGATGTCGCCGCGCCTCACCGTCGTCACGGCGTCGCCCACCTCGCCCACCTCGGCCACGCACTCGTGACCAATGGCGAAGGGCGGACGGAACGGGGTGTAGCCTGCGATGATGTACTGGTCAAGATCACAGGTTGTTGAGGCGATCGGGCGCACGACGGCCTGGCGGTCGTCTTGTATCGAGGGGTCCGCCGCCTCGCGCCACTCCAGCTTACGGCGACCGACGAAGACGAGTTCCCGCATCCTGACCTTCCTTCCAACCTCATCGTCCCTCTACAAGCGCCGGGTACCTGTTAGTGTATACGACCGCGCCATGCTATGACCATGGAAGCGTCAGGATGCGGAACGCAAACGGGCGGTCTCTCGGCGGCGAGCCGCATGCGGTCGGGCACGAGATGGTAGACGTGCACGGTCGGCGCCATGTCGACGCTGCCGCCGGCGAAGGGCAGGCTGTTGATGTCGCCCTCGACGAGCGACACTCAGCCGGCCGCGTCAGAGGCGCCCGGGAGGTCGCGCGGCTTGTCGCGCAGCACGTCGAGTATGCGCGGTGAGATGTCGACCCCCGCGTAGCGCTGGCTGGCTCTGATGATGGGCAGGGCGGAGAGGCTGGCGCCGACGCCGAGATCCAGGATGCGCGTCTCCGCCGTCGCGGCCGCCGCCTCCAACAGGGCCTGACCGATGCGGTCGGCCACGCCGGGCAGGTAGCCGCGCGTCTCGTCGTAGTAGCTGACAGCGCGGTCGAAAGGGTTTGTCACGGATAGCCTCCTCCCCGATCAACAGCCGCACTCTACCCTACTCCCCCTCATCGGTCAAGGCTAGCAGTCTGTCCGGTCTGTGGGCCATCCGCCGACCGGACATCCGCGTAGATGTCCGGTCGGCGGGCCGGGATGTCCTGGCGGGCGGCCACGGCAGGGTGCAGACTTGGGAAGGAGGGATTCTATTCCGTGAAAGAGTGGTCTGCTCGATTGGCCTCGCGTCCGACCCCGCGGAGGATCTCCTCTTTCGGGCCGCCCCGGCCCACGCAGGCGCGGCGCCCTGCTCGGTGTGCTGCACGCCTACGGCGTCAAGGAGATGGTGTGTACGGGCGTCATCGCCATGACCAAGTTGATCAGTGTTTAGCGACGAAGAAGCGTACATGGCCCAACTCTTACCAGGGCCTGGGCTTCCGCCCCTATGCCACGTTCAACCTGTATTTAAGTGTGAAAGAGGGTGTAGGATGGTGGTTGGCGTGGACGGGCTGACGATTCGGGACGCGCGCGACGACGAGCGTGGCGAGATCCGCGCCGTCACGCTGGCCGCCAGCGCGGAGTATGCGACGGTCATGCCCGCACCGGTCTGGGCGCAATACTCGCGGCAAATGCTGGCGACGCTGGACGCGGCGGGGCCGGTCGAGCGCATCGTCGCCGAGCGGGGCGGCGCCATCGTGGGCAGCGTCCTGCTGTACCCGCCCGCGGCGGACGCCTACGCGGGCGCCGTGGCGGGTCTGGAGTGGCCAGAGGTGCGCCTGCTGGCCGTGGCGCCCGAGGCGCGCGGTCATGGGGTGGGAACCGCGCTCATGGACGAGTGCGCGCGACGCGCCCGGCAAGCCGGCTTCATGGCCTTGGGGCTGCACACGACGGATCTTATGCGGGCAGCCGTGCGCCTGTACGGTCGCCTGGGCTTCGCGTGCGCCCCCGAGCTCGACTTCAGCCCTGTCGCGGACATACTCGTCATGGGCTATCGCCGCGACCTCGGCGATGCGCACCCGCCCGGGTAACGCTGGCGCGGATTAGGATACGGCGAAGGTAGCGCCCGCGCCGGACGTGTCAGGATTCGGGACGCAATTTCCGTTGGGTCCTGCTGAGGTACCTGAAAGGTGTTCGTCTTGGACGATCGGCAGCAGCAGGGAGTGAGGAGGTAACGACCGGCCTCCCATTGATACCACTCGTGGCTGTATGATAGTTCCTCAGCTGGCCACGTCGCACCGATCGTCCGCTTCCCACTAGTATTACAACGAGGGATTAGGGTGGGTGGAGCGTCTCAAGCCGCGCAAGCCGGCGCTTGCGGTGCGACCAGTAGGCCGCGAGCTTGTGACGGCGCTGGTAGCGCAGCAGTGCCACCGCCGCCCGGAGATCGAACCGGGGCAGCGGCAGCAGGGCGCGCAGGAGCACACGGACTTCGGCGACACTCAGGCGTAGCGCGGGCGCGGGCGGGAGCAGGGATGCCAGGTCTGGGGCCGGAGTGAGGCGGGATGATGGCTCCAGGCGGACCGTCGTTTGAGGCAGAAGGTCCGGTCGGTCCGGTCGGTCCAGTCGCGACCCGTCCAAGGCCCCCCTCTCTCTGGTCGAGCCGCGCTTGCAGCTGGACCAGGACGTGATGCGCCAGGAGCACCAGCGTCATGTGGTGGTGCCAGCCCGGCCAGAAGCGCATCTCATAATGGTTGAGCCCCCGTTCACTCTTGCACTCGGCAAAGCAGCACTCGATCGGCCACCGCATCCCGCTGAGCCAGACCAGCGTGTCCAGCGGCGTGTCCGCCGGGGCGTTGCTCAGGTAGTACTTGAGCGCCGGCACCTCGGCCGGACCCTCCACTTTCCGGCGGAGCACCACCCACACCTCCCCCGCCGGTAGGCGGTCGCGTACCGCGCTGGCGCGGACAGCGGCGAAGTCGGCCACCAGAGGCCCCTTGCTCCCCTCCAGGATGCGGTAGCGCCGCCATGCGGCGGCCGGGAGCTGCACGGCGATGGCGTCGACGCGCAGCTTGGGCAGGCTCTGCGGGTGGAGGCGCGCCCGTCGCGGCGCCGGCCCTTTGCGCGAGGCGGTCTGGGGCGGGACCCAGGACTGCGGCCGCGCCCGCTCCTGGCCCGTCGCCGGGTCGGCCAGCGGCCAGACCTGCGTGGCGCAGGGTACCTCGGCCAGATACGAGAGGCCGAGCGCGCCCACGCGCGCCAGGAAGGCCGGGTCATCCCCGAAGCCCTCGTCGCACACCATCCAGCGCGCGCGCACCGTCCCGCGCCGCATCGCCTGCTCCACCAGGTCCCCCGCGAGGTCGTGCTTGGTCTGGAACGGTGTGCCCGGAGGGATGGCGCAGGCCCGCCAGCGCTCCGCGTACGCGTCCGTGAACCAGGCGGCCGGCAGATACAGGCGCCGGTCGAGCAGGGTGGCGCCTTTGCGGCTGGCGTAGGCCAGAAAGACTCCCGCTTGACAATTATCCTTTTTGCCCGTGGCCCCACACCACTGGCGGGCGACCCCCGCCGAGTGCGTCCCTTGCTTCGCCACGTCGCTCCCATCGATGATCAGCACGCCGTCCGCCTCGCCCAGCGTCTCGTCGACGAACCGCTGGTGCTCCGCCAAGATGGCGTCATCGTCCCAGGCCCCCGTGCCGACGAACTGTTGGAGCGCGCGGACCCGCCCGTCCGCGCCCGGGCCGGCCCCGAGCAGGCTCAAGGCCATCGCTTCCACGTTCTTGCGCGGCACGTCAGCGACAAGCAATCCCCGGAGGTACACCTCCGCCCACGCGCGCTGCTCCTGCCGCGCGAACAGGGGCGCGAACCGCGCGTGATAGGCCCCCAAATCGTCGGCGATACTCTCCAGATCGGCCGCGCGCAGGAGCAACTCTGGCGATAACGCCCCACTGAAATCCCTGCCATCGTGCTGGTGCCGTTCCTGGACCTGCATGGTGCCCCTCCTCGCGCCCCTCTCATCCCCCGTCCTGTATTGCCTTCAGCCTACTCCCTTTGATCCCTCGTTGTAATACTAGAGCGCCATTCAAGTAATCAGGCTGATAAAAATTAGGCAGCGGTCGCATCATGATCTCCTTAACTCCCCTGCTGATCTCCCTCCAGCCTACGCCCTCGCCCTCTCCCGTGCCAAGCCCTCTCGCGATTACTTGAATGGCGCGCTAGCGGCACTAGCGGCGCAGGAACAGGCTAAAATCGGACAACTCGTCGATGGGCCTGACCGGACGGGGCGCCCCGCCTGTCGCGTCGTCTTTCATCATAGCGAAGAACAGGATGGAGGCGGTCACGATGTCGATGGGCATGCCCAGCAGCCACATGACGATGCCGCCCAGGCGCTGGTCGTCGATTGGGGCCAGACCCCAGAGGGGCGCATGACCGGCGAGGGTAGGATAGAGCACCGTCGCGGGCAGGGCAAAGACGCCGCCCAGCAGGACCATGGGCAGCATGGTGGTGGCCGCGAAGACCAGCCGTAGGCCGGGGTCTCGGCGCACGGGACCCGGCTGCGGCTCGATCACGACCCACCAGAACAAGACGCCGCTGGCGATAAAACAGAGGTGTTCCAGCAGGTGCAGGCCGGGGTGGATCAGCGTGGCCTGGTAGAGCGCCGGTATATGCCAGCCTAGCACGGACCCGACGTAGACGGTCCAGGCCACCGCCGGCCGGCGCAGCAGATGGGTTAAGCCCCGCAGCCAGGGCGTGCGCCGCTGCGCGCGCATCATCGGGCGGACTAGCGAGAGGGGCAGGCCGGCCAGCAGCACGGGGATCGGATTGCCCAGTAGCAGCAGCGGCGGCGCCACCTGCTGCAAGATCAGGTGCTGCGCCATGTGCAGGCTGAACAGGCGCGTGTCGTAGGTGTCCAGCGGCGACAACAGGGCCAGCGCCAGACTCAGCAGCCCCAACGCGAAGAACAGCGCCTGACGGCGACGGACCAGCCGCCACAGCTTGCCGCGGCGGCCCAGCTCACGCAGGCCAACGGCATAGATGACGCCCGTCAGCGCCAGGATGAGCACGATTTGCGGCTCGAACGACCACGTCGTCAGCACCGACATGAACGAAGGATGATCCGACATACAAAGACGCCTCAACGGGTGACGCGCGCGTGAGAGAGGGCGGACCCGTGTACCGCCCGCGAGATGGGCGGTCAGGCAGGCTCCGCGCTCGACACCATGTGGCACTCTAGGGGCTCTATCTAAGGGTACGCGCTTGTCGCGCACCTGTGAAATCGGAGCGTCCGCCAACGAACCCTAGTACACGTTGGCTGAAATATCTTGGCGGTACGTGTGGGCCGCCGAGACACTTCAGTGTCCGTGGTTTGCCATGCGACTTCAGTCGCAGGTTGCCGTGGGAGCAAACTTATCTACGCCAAGGTGTACTAGCTTAACGCGGCGGCTGAACCTCCGCAGATGCGGTCAACCGATCCAGCTTGCGCAGCAGCCCGTGCAGGTTGATGTCGGTGCCGACGAGTGGGCACTCGCTCATGATGGCGGCCTCGATGGTCAGGGCGCGCAGGTCCTCCGGCTCCAGGTCGTGGACGTTTGACTTGCCACAGGCGCGCGCCACCATCTGCAGCTCCATGGTCATGCTGTTGAGCAGATTGGCCACGCGGTCCGCGGCGGGCTCGATCTCCAGCCGTTTGACCAGTTCAGGGTCCTGCGTGGTAATGCCGACGGGGCACTTGCCAGTGTGACAGTGGTGGCAGGCTCCCGGCTCGACGCCCAGCGCGTGGTAATCCTCGACGTGGATCGGCCGGTTGCAGTTGAGGGCGATCAGCGCGGCGGTGCCGATGGACACGGCGTCCGCGCCCAGAGCCAGAGCCTTGGCCACGTCCATGCCGTTGCGGATGCCGCCCGACACGACGAGTTGCACCTGGCCCAGCATGTCGATCTCGCGCAACGCGCGCACCGCCTCCACCAGCGCCGGCATGGTGGGGATGGCGGTGTGCTCCATCAACATGTCGGGCGACGCGGCCGTCGAGGCCTCCATGCCGTCGAGCACGATCACGTCGGCCCCCGCCTTGCAGGCCAGCTTGACGTCGTCGGCCACGCGACTGGCCCCGATCTTGAGGTAGACCGGGACCTGCCAGTCGGTGGCCTCGCGCAACTCCTCTATCTTGATCATCAGGTCGTCGGGGCCGACCCAGTCGGGATGGCGCACGGGCGAGCGTTGGTCGACGCCCACCGGCAGGTCGCGGATGCCCGCGATCTCGGCCGAGACCTTCTCGCCCAGCAGCACGCCGCCGGTGCCCGGCTTGGCCCCCTGACCGATGCAGATCTCGATAGCGTCGGCGCGGCGCAGGTGGTGGATGTTAAAGCCATAGCGGCTGGGCAGGATTTGGTAGACCAGCTTGCGCGAGGCCGCGCGCTCGGCCTCCAGCATCCCGCCGTCGCCGGTGGTGGTGGAGACGCCGACGCGCGTGGCGGCGGCGCCCAGCGCGACCTTGGCGTTGCGCGAGAGCGCACCGTAGCTCATCCCGGTAATGGTGATGGGCGTGTCCAGCTCCATTGGCTGGGCGCCGTGACGACCGCCCAGCGTCGTGCGCGTGACGCATTTCTCGCGGTAGCCCTCCAGCGGGACGCGGCTGAGCGAACTGGGCACGAAGGTGAGGTCGTCGAAGCTGGGCACGCGCTTGAGCGTGCCCCAGCCGCGCA
>JAABUX010007443.1_pt1 | contig 12865 bp, 9 predicted proteins | sample 5561851 | NCBI WGS metagenome assembly JAABUX01 (sample SAMN10711883, study PRJNA513361) | rock metagenome | isolation source: Antarctica rocks | place: Antarctica: Victoria Land, Richard Nunatak red sandstone | collected 2016-01-03 | reverse complement strand
CGGCGGGCAGGCGCGAAGGAGGCATGATGATGCGATGGGGACGATTCAACGCGCGCACAGAGTGCTCCGTGTGCGGAGTGACGTTGGCCGCCTGGGCCGTCCGGACGTGCGTACACTGCGGACGCACGGTCTGCCGCGACCACGGCCCCCTCGTGCGGCGTATCCACAGCACCGTGCTCTTCTCAATCTGCGCGCGCTGCGTCGCGGACCGGCCCGTCATGCACGGTAGAGACGCTGCTATCGCTCACCCGGTGGGGGCATATCCGTCCGGCGCGCCGACGCTCGATCACCAGTAGCGCACGCTCCTCACCGCGATGCGATCCACGACACTCCATCTGTCACCCGTCCCCGTGTGAGCGTGCATCATTGACGTCGACGCCTCATCAGGATGACAGACAAACGGCGCGCGGTGGCCGGTCCCGCAGCGTCCCCGCAGGGGTAGCGCGCCCGTGGAACCGCCGTTCGACGCTGACGATAGGGGGTGCTCGGATCTGTTCACCTCAGGTATCGGGAGGTGGCTCCTCGCCGCGGGATAGCGGGGCCACGCGCACCTCGGTCCCGCCCGCGCGCAGCAGGTCGAGCAGGACTGAGTCGGCCCCGTCGTCGGTGACGAGGACGTCGAGGCGCGCAACGGGCGCGAAAAAGCTCAGCGCCGCCCGACCCAGCTTGCTGCTGTCGACGAGGGCCACCACGCGGGTCGCGTTGGCCAGCATGATCTCCTTGAGGGCCGCCTCCGCTGGGTTGGCCTCGGTCAGGCCGCGCCCCAGCGAGAGCCCGCGCGCCGAGATGAAGGCGGTATCGGCGAAGAGGCGGCGCAGCGCCGCCTCGGCGATGGGGCCGCTACAGGAGAGCGAGGTCTGGCGCAGCGTCCCGCCGAGCGTCATCGTGGTCACGTTGGGCCGGCGACTCAACTCCATGACCACGGGCAGCGCGTTAACGATGGCGGTCAACGCGATCTCGCGCGGGAGCAGGCGGGCCAGCGCGAGCACGGTCGTCGAGGCGTCAAGGATAACCGTGGAGCCGGGTACGACCAGCGCGAGGGCGTGCCGCGCGATGGCCTCCTTTTGCGCCGCGCGTTCCCCCTCGCGCGCCCCGAACGCCCCCTCACGACTGAGCGGGGCGGTGGAGCGCGCCACCGCCCCACCGTAGCTGCGCGTGATCAGGCCGCGTCGCTCCAGATCCTGGAAGTCGCGCCGGATCGTCTGCGTCGAGACGTGGAAGCGCCGCGCCAAATCCTCCACCGTCAGGATGGAGTTCTCGTCCAACAGGCCCGCGAGGGCGCGCCGCCGCTCGATCGCTAACATGGCTCACTCCTCGCCAAGACGGGATGAACGGCGCTCCGGAATAGACGCGCGGCGCCTGACGACACGCTTTCTGCTATAGCGCACGCTGCCGCCGCATGAAGCGCGTACGTCCTGGTCGTGGCTCTTGTCAAGATATTACTAAAAACAACGGAAATTGACAACAACTCACGGAAATGGCTACACTGCAAGCAATTCGCCCGGTGATGCGGAGGCTATCACCGGGGTGCGATCGTCCCGTGCAGGGCGTCGCGGCTATCCTCACCAGCGGCGCCGCCACGTGTTTGCGCGTTATAGCTGCATGGACACGCGATAGACCATGATAGCGTTTTTCAGGACTTGGGACAATCAGACAGAGGGCGAGAATGGGCCCGCGCCGACATGGTGTCGCGCGCGGACGCGACGACACCCACAGAGTCTGTGGATATAGGAGGAGTGATACCAATGGTGCGCGAAGCGGAGTGGGCTGCTGTAGACGAGGACGGGGCGGTGGCCCCCATCGCGGCGCTGCTGGCGGCGCAGGGACGTGCGCTCGATGAGGTCGAGGGACGGCTGCGGGCGCAGCGCATCGAGACGCCCTCGTGGGGCTATGCCAACAGCGGCACGCGCTTCAAGGTCTTCCCGCAACCAGGGGTGCCGCGCACGGTCGAGGAGAAGTTGGCCGACGCCGCGCTCGTGCATCGTCTCACCGGCGCGGCTCCCGCGGTGGCCCTGCACATCCCGTGGGATCGCGTCGACGATTGGGCCGCGCTGCGCGCGCATGCCGCCGGCCTGGTCCTCGCCCTCGGCGCGATCAACCCCAACCTGTTCCAGGACGAACGGTACAAACTTGGCTCACTGGCTCACCCCGACGCGGCGGTGCGCCGGCAGGCCGTCGATCACGTCCTAGAGTGCGTGACGATCGCCCGCGCGACCGGCTCACGCGATATCTCGCTGTGGCTGGCCGATGGGACCAACTACCCCGGCCAGGACGACCTACGCGCGCGTCGCCGCCGCCTGCTCGCCTCACTCGAAGAGATTTACGCCGCGCTCGACCCCACGATGCGCCTGCTGGTGGAGTACAAGTTCTACGAGCCAGCCTTCTACGCGACGGACATCGCGGACTGGGGCATGGCCCTGACCCTGTGCCAGCGCCTCGGCCCACGCGCGCAAGTGCTGGTCGACCTGGGGCACCACGCGCAGGGCGTCAACATCGAGCAGATCGTGGCCACGCTGCTGGCCGAAGAGCGCCTGGGCGGTTTCCACTTCAACGGCCGCAAGTACGGTGACGATGACCTGATGGTTGGCTCGACCAACCCGCTCGAGTTGTTTCTCATATATAACGAACTCGCCGCAGCCGAGGAGGATGCCGACACGGCTGTCGCGGCCACGGCGCGCGCCGTCGCCTACATGATCGACCAGAGCCACAACGTCGAGGCCAAGATCCCGGCGATGCTGCTCTCGGTGATGAACTGCCAGGCCGCCTACGCCAAGGCGCTGCTGGTCGACCGCGCCGCGCTGCGGCGGGCGCAAGAGGCCGGCGATATCGTGGCCGCGCACCGCACGCTGCTGGCCGCGTTCGAGACTGACGTGCGCCCGCTGCTCGCCCACGTCCGCGCGGGGTTGGGCGGCGCGGCCGACCCGCTCGACGCCTATGCCGCCAGTGGCTACCAGGAGCGCATCGAGCGTGAACGTGTTGGCGGGAATCAAATGAGTTGGTGATCGCTAGCCTGCGACTGCCTCCCCACTGCGGTAGGGACCCCGATGGCAGCGTACGGACACTGCGGTGTCAAAAACAACCGACTGCGGTCGGCGTTAGGCTTAAACTTCAGGGGTATTCGCTACATGTCAATATACGTAGCCATTGACCTTGGCGCGGAGAGTGGGCGCGTGATCGCCGGCACGCTCGACGCGGGGCGCGTCCAGTTGGAGGAACTGCACCGCTTCCCGAACGTGCCCGTGCGCACGCCCGACGGGCTACACTGGGACGCGCTACGCCTCTACCACGAGGCGCTGGTCGGGTTGCGCGTTGCGGGGCAGCGCTTCGGTCAGGACGTGGGCGGGCTCGGCATCGATGCGTGGGCCGTCGATTATGGGCTCCTCGACGCCGCCGGACGCCTGCTAGGCAATCCCTACCACTATCGCGACGCCCGTACCGATGGCGTGCGCGAGGCGGCGTCACGGGTCGTGCCCGCCGCCGCGCAATACGCCCGCACCGGCATCGCCCAACTGCCCTTCAACACGCTCTACCAGCTGATGGCGCAGGCGCGTGACGGCGACCACGCTCTGGAGGCGTCACACGCGCTGCTCATGATGCCCGATCTGCTGCACTACTGGCTCTCGGGCGAGCGCGCGACCGAATACACCAACGCCACGTCCACGGGCATGCTCGGCGTCGACGGGGTCTGGGCCGAGGACATGCTCACGCGGCTTGATATACCCAGGCGTATGCTGTTATCCCCCAGCCCGCCGGGCACGACGCTCGGCCCGTTGCGGAAGGCAGTGCGCGCCGCGTGCGGCCTCGGGGCCGTGCCCGTGATCCTGCCCGCCACGCACGACACGGCCAGCGCCGTCGCCGCGGTCCCGGTCGCGCCTGTTTCGACGACCGGCGACGGGAATGACCATGACCATGATGGCCACGCCTACATCAGCTCGGGGACGTGGTCGCTGCTCGGGCTGGAGCTCGACCACCCTATCCTGGGCGAGGAGGCGCGGCTGGCCGGGTTCACCAACGAGGGCGGCGTCGGCGGGACGTATCGCTTCCTGACCAACATCATGGGGCTCTGGCTCGTGCAGGAGTGTCGCCGCGCCTGGGCGCGCGCCGGTCACGACCGGGACTACGCGGAGTTGACCGCGGGCGCCGCCGCCGCGCCGTCGCCAGGCGTGGTCATCGACGTGGATGACCCGGCCTTCCTGCATCCGGACGACATGCCGGCGGCCATCGCGGGCCACCTGCGGCGCGCGCGGCAGGACCCGGGCGCGGTCAGCGACCCAATCCGGCTCGTGCGCGCCATCCTGGAGGGGTTGGCGCTGGCGTACCGGGCGGCGCTGGAGCGGGCCGAGCGCTTGGCCGGCGTCGGCGTGGGGATGATCCACGTCGTGGGCGGCGGCGCGCGCAACGCCGTGCTCTGCCAGCTCACGGCGGACGCCTGCCACCGGCCCGTCCTGGCCGGCCCCGTCGAGGCGACCGCGCTGGGCAACGTGCTGACGCAGGCGCTGGGGGCGGGCGAGATACGCGACCTGGCGGAAGCCCATGACGTGGCGCGCCGCTCCACCCACGCCGCGCTCTACGAGCCGCGCGACGCCTGCGATTGGGACGAGCAGGCCGCACGTCTGCAGGCGCTGCGGCCCCATGCGTAAGAAATGCCCGGCCCATGGAGGGGCAGAGACGCGGGCGCGCCGTGATGGGATCAATGATACAGTGGAGGATTGGGGGCCAATGAACAACGCGTATACGCGCGTCGATGAGGGGACGCTACGGGACTATACGGCCGCGATCTTGCGCGGCGTCGGCCTATCCGCGGAGGGCGCGCGCATCGCGGCGGTCATCCTGGTGACGAGCGACGTCCGTGGCATTGAGAGCCACGGGGTGGCGCGCCTGCCGCAGTACGTCGCTCTCATCGACGCGGGCGTGCTCGACGCCACCGCGGCGCCGGCGATCGAGCGAGAGGGCGCCACGACCGCTCTCCTCGACGGGCACAATGGCATGGGCCAGATCGCCGGCGACGTCGCCATGCGCCTCGCCATCGCCAAGGCGCGGGACCACGACAGCGGCGTCGTCGCCGTGCGCAACTCCAACCACTTCGGCATCGCGGGCTATTACGCCATGCTGGCCCTCGACCATGACCTGATCGGTATCGCCCTCACCAACAGTTCGCCCCTGGTCGCGCCCACCGGAGGACGACGGGCCATGATCGGGACCAACCCCATCGCCGTGGCCGTGCCCACCGGCGACGGCCGCCCGTTCGTCCTGGATATGGCCACCAGCACCGTCCCGGTCGGACGCCTGGAGGTCTACGGGCGCAAGGGGCTGCCCCTGCAGCGCGGCTGGGCCATCGACGCCGCGGGGGACGAGACGCTCGACGCCACGACGGGCCGTGCCGGGGCCCTGTTGCCGCTGGGAGGCACGGCGGAGACGGGGGGCTACAAAGGCTACGGGCTGGGCATGCTGGTGGACCTGCTCACCGGCGTGCTGGCGGGTGGGCTGTACGGGCCGCTGATTTCCGGCCTATGGGACGCCACGGCACCGAGCGACCTGGGGCACTTCTTCCTGGCGCTCAACCCGGCCGCGTTCGGCCCCCTGGACCGCTTCCACGAGCGGGCGCGCGACCTGATTCGACGCCTAAAAGCGGGCGAGCGGGCCCCGGGCGTCGATGAGATCCTCGTGGCGGGAGAGAAGGAGCAGCGCGCCGCCGACGATGCGCGCGGGCATGGCGTGCGGCTCTACCATAGCGTCGCGCGGGCACTGGATGATCTTGGACACCGCTTCGCGCTGGGCGATCTCCCGACGCGTGCCGAGGGATTGAGCGGATGACGACCATGTCCAGGGCCTGTCCAATCCGCACAGGTCACCGCCGCACTGATCGGCGCGCACGCACATCGACGCTAACAACAACCATGGAGCATTGGAGAGGACGATGATGATGACAGAACGGGGAGACTTGACGCATGTCCGCTATGGCTGGGACGACGCGTACGCTGCGGGGCTCGACCCTGTCGGGCGGCTGGTGTACCGCTCGAACCTGCTCGGCGCGGACGGGCGCATCACCAACACCGGCGGCGGCAACACCTCGTCCAAGATTACCGAGGCCGACCCACTCAGCGGCGACGAGACGGACGTGCTCTGGGTCAAAGGCTCGGGCGGCGACCTGCGCACCGCCACGCGGGACAACTTCTCGTCCCTGTACATGGACAAGCTGCGCGGGCTGCAGGCCCACTACCGTCACGCGCCGGAGCGTGGCCCCAAGACCCCCATTGAGGACGCCATCGTCGGTCTCTACGCCCACTGCACGTTCAACCTCAACCCGCGCCCGTCGTCGATCGACACTCCACTGCACGCCTTCGTGCCCTACCGGCACGTCGATCACATGCACCCCAACGCCGTCATCGCCATCGCCGCCGCACGCGACGCGGAAAGGCTTACGCGCGAGATCTACGGCGACGCGGTGGTGTGGACGCCGTGGCAGCGTCCCGGCTTTGACCTGGGACTCACGCTGGAGCAGCTTGTGCGCGACCATCCGCGCGCGACGGGCGCGATCCTGGGCGGCCACGGCCTGATCAATTGGGCCGACGACGACCGGGAGTGCTACGACCTCACGCTCACGCTGATCGAGCAGGCGGCGCGCTACATCGCGGCGCGCGACCGGGGCGAGGCGACGTTCGGCGGCCAAAAGTACCAGGCGCTCGACGAGGCGCGCCGGCACGCCGTCTTCGCCGCGATCCTGCCCTGGCTGCGCGGCCGGGTCGGCCAGGTAAAGCGCGTCGTCGGTACGGTGCAGGAGGATGACGCTATCCTGCGCTTCGTCAATAGCCACGACGCGCCGCGCCTGGCCGCGTTGGGCACGTCGTGCCCCGACCACTTCTTGCGCACCAAGATCAAGCCCCTCTACGTCGAGTGGGACCCCCAGGCCGAAGACGTCGCGGCGCTCAAGAGCACGCTCGACGAAGGGCTGGCGGCGTACCGCCGGGACTACGCCGCCTACTACGACGCGCACAAGCACGCGGACTCGCCGGCCATGCGCGACCCCAACCCAACCGTGATGCTGATCCCAGGGCTGGGCATGATCGCCTGGGGCAAGGACAAGAGTGAGTCGCGCGTCACGGCCGAGTTCTATAATTGCGCCGTCGAGGTCATGCGTGGCGCCGAGGCTGTCGACGAATACACGGCGCTGCCGTTGCAGGAGGCGTTCGACATCGAGTACTGGCTGCTCGAGGAGGCCAAGCTCCAGCGCATGCCGGCGGAGAAAGAGTTGGCGCGCCGCATCATCGCCGTGGTGGGCGGCGGCAGCGGCATCGGGCGTGAGGTCGCGCTGCGCGTCGCCGGGGACGGCGCGCACGTCGCGTGCGCCGACCTGGACGAGGCCAGTGCGCGCGCCACCGCGACCGCGATCACGGACCGGCACGGCGTCGGCATCGGCGTAGCGGGTAGTGGCCTCTCGGGGTGTGGCCCGGCGGTCGGGCTGCCCGCCGACATCACCGACCGCGCGCGCATCCGCGCCATGCTGGAGCAGGTCGTGTTCGCGTACGGCGGCCTCGACGCCGTCGCGGTGACCGCCGGTGTCTTCGCCCCGCCCGACACCTCGGGACACATCCCGGACGCGTGGTGGGCGCGGACCTTCGCCATCAACGTGACCGGGCTCTACCTCGTCGCCGAGGAAGCGGCGCGGATCTGGCGGGAGCAGGGTCTGCCGGCGGCCCTCGTGCTGACCACGTCGGTCAACGGCGTGGTGGCGAAGACCGGCAGTGTGGCGTATGACACGAGCAAGGCGGCGGCCAACCATCTGGTGCGCGAACTGGCGATCGAGTTGGCGCCGCTGGTGCGGGTGAATGGTGTGGCGCCGGCCACCGTCGTGGAGGGCAGCGCCATGTTCCCGCGCGAACGCGTCATCGCCTCGCTGTCCAAGTATCATATCGCGTACGCCGAGGACGAGCCAACGGAGGCGCTGACCGCGAAGCTGGCCCGCTTCTATGCCGAGCGCACACTGCTGGGACGCCCCATCACGCCGGTAGACCAGGCGAAGGCCATTTTCCTGCTGCTTGGCGACCGCTTGCGGCAGACCACCGGCCAGATCATCACCGTCGACGGTGGCCTGCACGAGGCGTTCCTCCGCTAGACGGGACGCGCGGATAATCGGATACCCCTCCCCATCGCCGGTCGTCGCGACCGCTGCGGCGCCGATGCGCGCGCCCGTGTCGAGGGGCATCGACAACGATGCCCTCCCGTTCCAACGTGGCGCGCGTCTAGCGCCCGAACGGGTCGTCGCCGAGCCGGCTGATCCAGCGCGTTCGCAGCCCCAGACGGGCCAGTGCGATCGCCAGGTTACTCTCCGTACCACCGAGCGATTGCTCGTACGTCGCGGCGTCTTCCAGGCTCTCGCCGCTCACCGCCGAGAGCAGGACCATGGTCTTGCCCGGGGTCACGACGTCGCATGGGGACCCATTGCCCAGGCTGCCTGGCGCACGCGCGACTGACTTATCGGTCACGGCTGGCGCGTGTCCGTCAGTCCTCCTCGCGCCCTCTGTCCTGTGCATAGCCGCTACCAATTCGTTCTGGCCCCATCACGCCGGCGCCAGTGCGGGGCCTCCCAGTAGGCAAAGGCGTGATCCTGCGCGGCCTCTTCGTTAAAGCGCACGCCCAGACCCGGCGCCGTGGGCAAGGGGAAACTGTCGCCCTCCAGGACCGGGCACGTCGGGAAGAGATCGCGTGGGTAGCCCTGATCGATCTCGGGCCGATATTCGAGTTGCGCCAGATTGTTGATGGCGGCGCAGAAGTGGATAGACGCGGCCGTGCACACCGGCCCCAGCGGATTGTGCGGCATCACGTCGATGTAGTGCGCCTCGCACCATCCGGCGACTTTCCTGGCTTCGCTCAAGCCGCCCACATTGCACACGTCAATCCGCGCGAAATTCAGGATACCCTCTTCGATGAAGGGGAGGAACTCCCACTTGTTGGCATATTCTTCGCCGATGGCGAAGGGGATCGGCGTCATCGTTCGTAGTTGCTGATACGCTTTGGGGCTCTGCGCCCGGATCGGCTCTTCCACGAACATCAATCGAACGTCGGCGACTTTCTGACAGAACAGCGCGGCCTCCGCCACCGACAGGCGGTGGTGAAAGTCGATCGAGAGCCCCACCACCGTCCCCACCGCCTGCCGCACCTCCTGGAGCCAGTGCGCCGCCACGTCCAGCGCGTCCATCGGCTCAAACGTCACGTCATCGTCGCCCGTGCGATGAGGGTCGCCCATGCCGGGCATGAAGCGCATATAGCGCCAGCCCCGCGCCGCGTAGTCCCTGGCGCCGGCTACGCACGCGGGTCCCGTCAGGGTTTGTTCGGGGATGACAAAGCAGGGGATACGCTCGCGGCACGCGCCGCCGAGCAATTGATAGACGGGGACACCGAGCGCCTGGCCGAGGATATCCCAGAGCGCGATGTCGATCGCCGCGATCGCCGCGCCGACGATCTTGCCCCCCTCGAAGTAGTGCCCACGGTAGAGTGTCTGCCAGATATGCTCGATGCGGTGCGGGTCCATCCCGACGAGGAACTGCGCGAAGTGGTCGATCATCCCCTGCATCGCCCGTTCGCGGCCGGACATGCCGCCTTCGCCCAATCCAGAGAGTCCATCATCGGTCTCGACCTTGACGATAAACACGTTCCGATGACCGCATCGCACGGGGAACCCCTTGACCGCCGTGATCTTCATGCCCTTCACCCCCCTCATTATTCACGGCGAACTCTGCAAGTTCGGCTACGGAGTCGGCCGCTCTACCGTGCGCGCTGTCCTCACTCAACCGGCAGGGTGTGCCGCCTGCACCGCAGCGGGTGCGCTGCGGCAGTACCTGGCACGCCTTCCGGCGGCAGTATCGCCCGCAGATCCTCGCTTGCGACTTCTTCACGGTCGAGACGCTCTTCCTGCGCACGGTCTACGTGCTCCTCTTCATCGAACTGGGGACACGCCGGGTCCATCTGGCCGGCTGCACGGCGCACCCAACCGCCGCATGGGTGACCCAGTAGGCCCGTCACCTGAGTTGGCAGATCCACGATGGCACCCCATCCATCCGGTTCCTCATCCGCGATCAGGATGCCAAGTTCCCGGCGAGCTTCGACACCGTCTTCGCGAGCGAGGGCGTCGAGATCATCCAGACTCCGTTTCGGGCACCGAACGCTAACGTCGTGGCGGAACGCTGGATCAGATCGGCGCGTGAGAAGGTTCTCGATCATCTCCTCATCCTGGGCGAGCGCCACTTCTGGCGCGTCCTGATGGAGTATGTCGCGTACCACAATCAGCGCCGACCGCACCAAGCCTTGGATCAACGTTGTCCGGTGCCTGCGGTGTCCGCACCGCCGGTCGGCGTCGTCGAGCGCCACGATGTCCTCGGCGGCCTCGCCCACGACTATGAGCGTCGTGTGGTTTGAGGCCTAGCTTTCCGCATACTACGCGAACCCGCGCGACGCGCCTGTCCCCAGAGCGACTGTACCATCGAAGCGCATGCGTCTCCTCCTTAATCTTTGTCCTCGGCACCGGCCTCACCAGATTGGAGCGACCGTCACCCCCTCTTCAAAAGCCCGTGGGTTGAGCGCGTAGCCGAATCCGGGCTGATCGCTAAGCTCCAGCCACCCATTGGCCGGCCGTGGGTCGTCGGTCAGGACCCAGGTCGTGTTGGCGCCGCGATAGATGTCGAGATATTCGCAGCGCGGCGAGACATCGGCCCCGTTCGAGATCAGAAAATGGTAGGTTGGATTGCCGACGCCATGGCAGATGAGCTTGATGTGGTGCGCCTTGGCCATGGCGGCTATCTTCTTGAGCCCCGTCGGGCCACCGGCGCGATAGATATCGGGCTGCACGATGTCGACGCACCCCTCTTCGATCAGCCGACGGAATCCTTCCAGCATGTACTCGTGCTCACCGCCCGTGATCATCGCGTCCACCGACGCGCGGATACGCCGGTAGCCCTCATAATCGTCGGGTGACACCGGTTCCTCTAGCCAGGCGATGTTGTACTTGGCCAGCCGCTCGTACATCTTGATCGTGTATGGGACGTCCCAGGCCATGTAGATGTCGAGGGCGATCATCCCGTCGCTCCCCACCGTCTCGCGGGCGCGAGCGACGATATCTTCGTTCTTGGCCATGCCCGCGGTGCCGTGCGCCGGCCCGTAGGGGACGGCGATTTTCATGTCACGGATGCCGAACTCGGCCAGTGCACTGGGGTCGTTACCCGTGTAGTAGGGCTTGAGGTGGCCCTGCGTCTTGCCGCCGAGCAGATTGTAGACGGGCTGCGCGAGGAGCTTGCCCTTGGCGTCCCACAGGGCGATATCGATCCCTGAGATGAGGTCCTGCGCCAGGCCACCGCGCCCATAGAACACAGACGCGCGGTAGAGTTGCTCGGCGATCAACTCGGTGTCGAAGACCGATTTGCCGACGACGAGATCACGCACCTGCTCGTCGAGGATAGCGACGACAGCCCGACCTTTAGCTCCGCCGACGAAGCCGAAGCCCGAAATCCCATCGTCGAGCACGACTTCGATCACCGCAGCCGTCATGGTGCGGTACCACGAGGATCGACGCTCCCAGTACTCGGGATAGATAGACATCGGATTCGCGATGACGGTCTCGGTCAGCCAGGATCCGCCCATCGGGGTGACATGGCATCGCACCTCGCGCACATACATCGCCGTTATCCTTTCGCCTGCGGAGTAATCACACCGTTGGGGTAGCGCTGGAAACCCTTGGGGTCATAGAGCGGAAGGCGGTGGTCGGCTTTGCGAACCCGCTCGTAGGCGGCCACGTCCTCGTACATGTTTTCGTTGATACCGTGGAGACGCCTGTCCTCGACGGTCTCATAGTAGAAGAAGGCGTCCAAGATCACGACAGTACCTACTTGGGTGTCGACCTCGACCGCGATAGTGGCCCGGTGGCGCCTCCCGGCCCACCATGTGCGCAGCCCAGGCGCAATTTTATCCTCGTTTTCCAGCAGGCGAACGCGGTCCCACGCGTCAGTGACCAAATGCACCAGAACATCTTGAGGGATCGAGTTCCAGCGAGCGTCGTGGGGATGCGCATGGGTCGTGTGGTAGTGAATCATCGGCCCCAAGTCGTGGGCCGACCCAGTATTGACGAGTGCCGTGACGCCATCGCCTTGGATGAGCACGGTCTGAAAATGAAGGGTGAACCGGTTATTCCAGTTCGACATCCAGAACCACTCGGGGCCCGGCACTCCACCCCTCCCATACTCAATAAGTGAACCGCGTATATCATCGCCTGTTCCCCTTCCCACACTACATGGAGCGGCGTCCCTACCGCCCCAATTCTTCGTGAGCCGCGCAATGAGACCGATACACTGTCTGCACCGTTCTCTCGATCGCTGTGTCTAGTCGACCAAAGAAGGTACTGGGTTCGCGGCAATGCCTTCTCGGCTTAGATGCTCCGTCGGACGGTCGGCCAGCCATCGCAGTTGCTCATGATCGCGCGCGCTCCAAGCGACGCGATATTTCCAAGCTTCCTTCTGCGAGGAGGCGGAGGGTAAGCGTGAGTTGCTCGGTAGTGAGCCGCATCATGGGCCTTTGGGTCAATAGACGATGTCGATGCGACGCCCGCTGTTGGCCGACTGCACGATGGCGTCGGCCACGACCGAGGCGCGATAGCCGTCCTCGAAGTCGGCCCCCTCGGGACCGACCGGACGTCCCGTGGTGACGCAGTCGAGGAGGTGCTTGAGCTCGTGTACGAACGAGTGTTCCCAGCCAATAATAACCTTTGGTGCTAGTTGGGGAGTCTCTCCAACGCCTTTGATGCGATGGAGGTAGCCCCAATGCCTCTGTATTGCGTCAAATGGTGCGCACACGGGTGAATCAGGGTCGTCAGGACCTGTTC
>JAABUX010007441.1_pt1 | contig 12866 bp, 13 predicted proteins | sample 5561851 | NCBI WGS metagenome assembly JAABUX01 (sample SAMN10711883, study PRJNA513361) | rock metagenome | isolation source: Antarctica rocks | place: Antarctica: Victoria Land, Richard Nunatak red sandstone | collected 2016-01-03 | reverse complement strand
TCAGCGTCTCCGACCAGGATATGGCCGCACTCAACATCACCCGCGACCCGTTCCATGGCGAGTGGAACTACACCATCCATCCGCATAAACCAGAAAACGATGCAGTTATTTTATAACGGGCCCTTAGTCATGTGGACAGCTGAATTTGAGCTGTTCCATCCTGACGGTCGCAAGGCAGAGACATGTTATGACTGAGAACCTACCGGGCGGACATTCTGCGCTATGATGCAGACCTGCGTGCGGCCTGACTGTGTCCTGGCTGGGCCAGGCCGATGTCTTGGTACTATTGCCCTGTAAACCAGGCCGGTGAGCGACGTGGCTGTCGGCAGCAGCCAGGACGCTCACGTGAGGACGGTCAGCACGCAGCTCTATGGCCGAAATATAGAGGCAGGCGCCCGGCACATGAGGGCCGATGTTGAAGGATGTGGCGCTCGGGTTCCACGAGAGCGTTCTTCGGCCCAGCGATGAAAAGCGTAGCACCTTCCACCGAAGGCCGACCCCGGCATTGAGCATGGTGGAAGGCACTGCGCTTTTCCGCCCTACGTGCTAGGAACGTTCCACAATGGACGCACCAAGCGTCCACGATACGGGAGCCGTCCATGACCCTGAAAGCCCTGGCCCTGGCCGGCCTGGCCGCCGCCGCCCTCGCCGCCGCCCCAGCCAAGGCGGAGGACAGCATCTACGTCCCCCTGCTCACCTACCGCACCGGCCCGTTCTCCGGCTCCGGCCAACACATCGCAGACGGGATGCACGACTACCTCGCCATGCTCAACGAGCGCGACGGCGGCATCGGCGGCGTCAAGCTGGCCATCGAGGAGTGCGAGACCGGCTACGACACCAAGAAGGGCCTGGAGTGCTACGAGGCCGTCAAGGGCAAGCACCCCGTCATGGTCAACCCCTGGTCCACCGGCATCACCCTGCCGCTGATCCCGCGCGCGGCGGTGGACAAGATCCCCGTCCTGTCCATGGCCTACGGCCTGTCGGCGTCGGCGCGCGGCGACCTGTTCCCCTGGGTGTTCAACCCGCCCGACACCTACTGGGACGGGCTGTCGATGATCATGAGCTTTATCGCAAACCAAGAGGGGGCCAACCAGGAGGGCGGCGGCCAGGAGGGCGGCCTGGCCAAACTGAAGGGCAAGCGGATCGGCTACATGTACTTGGACGCCGGCTTCGGCAAGGAACCGCTGCCGCTGTTCGACCAGTTGGCCAAGGACATCGGCTTCGAGCTGAAGCTGTATCCGGTGGCGCCGGCCGACATGCAGAACCAGGGGTCGCAGTGGCTCGGCGTGCGGCGGGACAAGCCCGACTACCTCGTGCTGTACGGCTGGGGCGCGATGAACCCGACCGCCATCAAGGAGGCCGTCAAGGTCAACTTCCCCATGGAGCGGATGCTGAGCATCTGGTGGCCCGCCGAGGAGGACGCGCGCAACGCCGGGCCGGGGTCGGTGGGGTTCAAGACGCTGAACTGGCACGGCAGCGGCACTGGCTACCCGGCGCTGCAGGACGTGCTGCACACCGTCTATGACAAGAACCTGGCGCAGGGCGGGCGGGAGCACGTCGGCGACCTGCTGTACAACCACGGCATCTACAACTCGGTGCTGATCGCCGAGGCCATCCGCGGCGCGCAACGCCTGGCCGGCCACGCCCAGGTGACGGGGGAGGACGTGCGGCGCGGGCTGGAGACGCTGACCATCACCGAGGCGCGGTGGACCGAGATGGGGCTGCCGGGATTTGCCGGGCCGCTGCGGCTGACGTGCCAGGACCACAACGGGCACCAGCCGGCGTTCATGCAGCGGTGGGACGGCGCGAAGTTCGTGCAGGTGTCCGGCCTGATCAAGCCGCTGGGCGAGCGGCTGGACCCGCTCATGGCCGCGGCGGCGCAGGACTACGTGGAGAAGAGCGCGGGCTGGCCGAAGCGGACCGAGACGTGCGACCCGTCCTAGACGGCACGACGCCGCCGGGGCCGCTGCTGCAGGTCAACAACATCGAGGTCGTGTACGACCGCGTCATCCTGGTGCTGAAGGGCGTGTCGCTGGAGGTGCCGGCCGGCGGCATCATCGCCCTGCTGGGCGGCAACGGCGCGGGCAAGACGACCACCCTGCGCGCGGTATCCAACCTGCTGGCGGCGGAGCGGGGGCGGGTGACGAAGGGCAGCATCCACTTCCAGGGGGCCGCCGTGCAGGGGCAGGCGCCGGATGACCTGGTGCGGCGCGGCTGCATCCAGGTGATGGAGGGCCGCCACTGCTTCGGCCACCTGACGGTCGAGGAGAACCTGATGACCGGCGCCTACACACGGCGGGACGGCCGCGCCGCCATCCGGGCGGACCTCGACCGGGTGTACGGGCTGTTCCCCCGGCTGCGGGCGCGGCGGGGGTCGCTGGCCGGGTATACCTCGGGCGGCGAGCAGCAGATGTGCGCCATCGGCCGTGCGCTGATGTCCCGCCCGGTGCTGATCCTGCTTGATGAACCGTCGATGGGCCTGGCGCCGCAGGTGATGGAGGAGATCTTCGAAATTGTCCGCGTGCTAAACCAGCAGGAGGGCGTGTCCTTCCTGCTGGCCGAGCAGAACACCACCCTGGCGCTGCGCTATGCCAGCCATGGGTATATCCTGGAGAGTGGGCGGGTGGTGCTGGACGGGACGGCGGCGGCGCTGCTGGGCAATGACGACGTGCGGCAGTTCTACCTGGGGACGGGCGATGGCGGGCGGCAGTCGTTCCGCGATGTGAAAAGCTATAAGCGCCGCAAGCGGTGGCTGGCTTGACGCCCGCGTTGTCCAGGTCATCGCGGGGAGCGCTTGCGACGCGGCGACCTAGGGGTCGTGCGGACTGCCCTGGCCGCTCCTGGATCGCCACGCCGCAAACGCGGCTCGCGATGACACCCCTTTGGTGGAGCAGATGACGCCAGGCGCACCCATGTCCGAGTTCTACGACGCCTGCGACACCCAGGACGCGGCAGAACGCGAAGCCGCGCTGCTCGCCCGCCTGCCGGCGCTGGTGACGGCTGCGGTGCAGGCGCCGGGCTGGGCGCGGCATCTCGGCTCGGTGGACCCGGCCGCGGTGTCCACCCGTGCGGCCTTGGCGGCGCTGCCGGTGCTGCGGAAGTCGGACCTGCCGGCGATGCAGCGTGCGGCGCCCCCGTTCGGCGGGTTCCGCACCGGGGTGCCGCGCGGCGGCCGGGTGTTCGCCTCGCCAGGGCCGATCTACGAGTGCGAAGGCGCGGGCGACGACCCCTGGCGCGGCGCACGGGCCTTCCACGCCGCCGGGTTCCGGCCGGGGGACCTGGTGCTGAACACCTTGTCCTATGCACTGACGCCGGGCGGCTTCATCCTGGATTCTGGGGCGCGCGCGCTGGGCTGCGCCGTCATCCCTGCCGGCCCTGGCAACACTGCGCAGCAGGTCGAGGTGATCGCGCAGTTGCGGCCCGAAGGCTACTGCGGCACCCCGGACTTCCTGAAGATACTGCTGGATGCTGCCGGCCCCACGTCGATCACCAAGGCGCTCGTCTCCGGCGCGGCATTCCCGCCGTCGTTGCAGCAGGAGCTGACCGGGCGCGGCGTCGCGGCCTACCAGGCCTATGCCACGGCCGACCTGGGCATCGTGGCGTACGAGACCTCGGCCCGCGACGGCCTGGTGGTGAACGAGGACATCCTGCTGGAGATCGTCCGCCCTGGCACCGGCGCCCCCGTGCCGGACGGCGAGGTCGGCGAGGTCGTCGTGACCTCGTTCAGCCCCGAGCACCCGCTAATCCGTCTGGCGCTCGGCGACCTGTCTGCCATGCTGCCCGGCGCGTCCCCCTGCGGACGTACCGGCCCGCGTATCCGGGGCTGGATGGGCCGCGCCGACCAGGCCGCCAAGGTGCGCGGCATGTTCGTCCGCCCGGAGCAGGTCGCCGCCGTCGCCGCGCGGCACCCCTCCGCTGGGCGGCTGCGCCTGGTGATCAGCCGCACCGGGGAGCAGGACCGGGCGGTGCTGCGGATGGAGGGCGCGTCGGACCTGGCGGACGCTGTGGGCGCGGCATTCCAGGAGGTGACGGGGCTGAAGGCGGTGGTGGAGGCGGTGCCACCGGGCAGCCTGCCGAACGATGGCCGGGTGATCGCCGACGAGCGTTGACCGTGCGTCACGCCTGCGCCAGGAACCCTCGATGACCCCGGCCGCCCGCACCAGCCTGTCCCACCCCCTGCGGATCGACGCCGTGGCCGCGCCTGGCGGCGGCTGGATCGGCATGACGTTTTACCCCGGCAAGGTGCAGCCGGACGGCTTCACCGGCCCGTGGCACCGCGACCTGGCCCTGGACGCGATCCGGGACTGGGGCGCGGCAGCCGTCGTCACCCTGGTCGAGCCGCGGACGCCTATAGCGTGAAAACGCTACCTGCCTGCTTCCTCTCCCGGAGAAGGAGGGAGCCAGGGGAGAGGACGGGCCGCGTCGTCTTACCTGTGGAACTGCGCGAACGCCTCCACCGCCACCCGCTGCGTCGCCAGCCGGTTCGCCGGCTCCTCTGGGTCGGCATGGCCCAGCGCCATGCCGCACGCCACGATATGCTCGGCCGGGATATCCAACTGCCGGCGGATGATGCCGTGGTAGTTGGCGAACGCCGCCTGCGCGCAGGTGTCCAGGCCGCAGCCGCGGGCGGCCGTCATCACCGACTGCATGAACATCCCCAGGTCCAGCCAGCTCCCCTGCCCCAGGCCGCGGTCGATGGTGAAGATCAGCCCGACCGGCGCACCGAAGAACTCGTAGTTGCGGCCATGCTGCCGGGCCGTGGCCTCGCGGTCGCCCTTGGCGATGCCGAGCAGGCCATACAGCGCCCAGCCAACCTCCCGCCGCCGGCCCAAATAGGGGTCGCGCCAGGTGCTGGGGTAGTACTCGTACTCCATGTCCGGCGCCTCCCCGGCCTCGTGCGCAGCCAGCACCGCCGCACACAGCCGCGTCCGCGCCGCACCGGTCAGCACGTGGACGTGCCAAGGCTGGGTGTTGGTCATGCTCGGCGCGCGGCTGGACGCGGCCAGGATGCGCCGAACCACCTCGTCCGGCACCGGCTGCGGGGTGAAGCCGCGGACGCTGCGGCGGGTCAGCAGCGCCGCCTCCACGGCCGGGTCCATCACGGTGTCGGTCAGCCCTGGGTCAGCGCGCATCCACCCTCCGATTCTGGTCGCACGGCCTCGTCGGCCGGGATCGTGCGGATCAGCTTGTAGTAGTCCCATGGCCCCTTGGACTCCGCCGGGGACTTCACCTCGAACAGGTAGAAGTCGCGCAGCACCCGGCCATCCCGGCGGATGCGCGCATTGGCGGTCATGAAGTCCGACACCGGCGTCGCCCGCATCCGCTCCGCCACGGCCGGGCCATCCGTTGTGCCAGCCGCGGCGACCGCCTTCAGGTAGTGCGCGGCGGCGCTGTAAACCCCGGCCTGCGTCATCGTCGGCTCCCGCCCGCCCGAGCGCGCGGCGAACCGGGCGGACCAGGCGCGGGTGGCGTCGTTCTGGTCCCAGTAGAAGCTTTCCGTCAGTTGCAGCCCCTGCGCCGCCTGCAGGCCCAGGCTGTTCACGTCGCTGATGAACACCAGCAGCCCCGCCAGCTTCTGCCCGCCGGCGACGATGCCGAACTCCGCCGCCTGCTTGATGCTGTTGATCAGGTCGCCGCCCGCGTTGGCCAGCGCGACCACCTTGGCCCCGCTGCTGCGCGCCTGCAGCAGCGGGGAGGACATGTCGGCCGTTCCCATCGCCACCCGCACCGACCCCAGCACCTTCCCCCCAGCCGCGGCCACCAGGGCGCGCGCGTCGGCCTCCATGGCGTAACCGAAGGCGTAGTCGGCCGTGAGGAAGAACCAGGTGTCGCCGCCGGCCTTCACCACTGCGCTCGCCGTGCCCTTGGCCAGCGCCACCGTGTCGTAGGTCCAGGCGAAGCCGGTGGGGGAGCACGCCTTGCCCGTCAGGTCGGACGACCCGGCGGCGGAGAACATGACGATCTTGTGCCGGGTCCGCGCGACCTCCTGCACGGCCAGCGCGACCGAGGACACGGGGACGTCCAGGACGGCGTCCACCCCGTCCCGGTCGTACCAGCGGGCGGCGATGGCGGCGCCCACGTCCGGCTTGTTCTGGTGGTCGCCGGACACGACCTCAACCGGGCGGCCCAGCACCGTGCCGCCGGCGTCCTCGACCGCCATGCGCGCGGCCAGCACCGAGCCGGGGCCGGCCAGGTCGCTATACATCCCGGACTGGTCGTTCAGCACGCCCAGGCGTATCGGCTGCGCCTGCGCGGAGGCGGCCAGCCATAAGCACGCCAGCCCAGCCATGATCGCACGCATCGGCGCAGCCTCCTGCCATGGCCCGGCGGTTGATCCTGCCTGGGCTGGCCCGATCACACCCGCCCCCGCCCGGCAATGCAAGCCGGTTGCCCTCTCCGCCGGAGGGAGACGGCAGCTTGCCGCCGGTTCCGCGGCAGGCGACACTCCGCCGCGGGGAAAGGGGGCCAACGTGCTCGAACGCCGGCCGACATACGCCGAAACGCGCGACGCCTTCGCCTGGCGCGTCCCGCCCCGCTTCAACATCGCCCAGGCCATCTGCGACCGCCACGCCGCGACCGGCGCCGACGCCCTGCTGACCGAGGCCCCGGACGGCACGCAGCGCCGCCTGACCTTCGCGCACCTGCAGGAGATGTCCAGCCGCCTCGCCAACGCCCTGCAGGCCCACGGGGTGCAGCGCGGCGACCGGGTGGCGATCCTGTTGCCGCAATGCGCCGAGTGCCTGGTCGCGCACCTCGCGGCCTACCGCATGGGCGCCATCGCCCTGCCGCTGTTCACCCTGTTCGGGCCGGAAGCCATCGAGTACCGCCTGGCCAACAGCGGCGCCCGCGTGCTGATCACCGGCGACGAGGGCCTGGCCAAGCTGCACGGCCTGCGCGACCGCCTGCCGGAGCTGCGCGTCGTCTTGGGCGCCGATGGCGCCAGGGAGGGCGGCGTGCTGGACCTCCACGCCGAGCTGTCCCGGGCCGCCTCCACCCACGCCCCCGCCGACACCGCCGCTGACGACCCGGCGCTGATCCTGTACACGTCCGGCACCACCGGGCAGCCCAAGGGCGTCCTGCACGCCCACCGCGTGCTGCTCGGCATGCTGCCCGGCGTCGAGCTGCCGCACGACTTCTTCCCGCAGCCCGGCGACCGCATGTGGACCCCGGCCGACTGGGCCTGGGCCGGCGGGCTGCTGGACGTGCTGCTGCCCAGCCTGTTCCACGGCGTCCCCGTGCTGGCCCACCGGCTGCCGAAGTTCGATCCCGACGCCGCCTACGCCCTCATGGCCCGGCACGGCATCCGCAACGCCTTCATGCCGCCGACCGCGCTCAAGATCATGCGCGGCGTGGCCCCGCCCCGCGAGCCGCCCCGGATGCGCAGCGTCGCCAGCGGCGGGGAGCGCCTAGGCGAGGAGATGCTGGACTGGGGCCGTGCCACCTTCGGCCTGACCATCAACGAGTTCTACGGCCAGACCGAGATCAACCTGGTGGTCGCCAACTGCGCCACCCTGATGCCGCTGCGGCCGGGCTCGATGGGCCGTGCCGTTCCAGGGCACGGCGTCGCGGTGCTGGATGACGATGGGGCGGCCGTGCGGCCGGGCGAGGCCGGGTCATTGGCGGTGCGTGCGCCGGACCCGGCGATGTTCCTGCGCTACTGGAACAACCCGGACGCCACGGAACGCAAGTTCCGCCAAGGCCCGGACGGCGCGCGCTGGTGCCTGACGGGCGACATGGGCCGGGCGGATGCGGACGGCTACTTGTGGTTCCACGGCCGCGACGACGACGTGATCATCAGCGCCGGCTATCGCATCGGTCCCGACGAGATCGAGGACTGCCTGATGCGCCATCCCGCCGTCGGCATGGTCGCGGTGATCGGCGTGCCCGACCCGGTGCGGGGGGAGGTCGTCAAGGCGTTCGTGGTGCCGACGCCGGGACACGAGGCCGGGCCAGGGCTGGCGGCGGAGATCCAGGCGTTCGTGAAGGCCCGGCTGTCGGCGCACGAGTATCCCCGCGCCATCGAGTTCCGCGAGGACCTGCCGATGACCGTGACGGGCAAGATCAGGCGGCGCGACCTGCGGTCGGCGTAGGAGCGGACGGCACGGGAGCGTGGGCATGGGCAAGCTGTATGACGAGTTCACCCCCGGCCGGTCCTGGACGACGCCGGGCCGCACGGTGACGGAGGCCGATATCATCGGATTCGCCGGGCTGACCGGCGACTACAACCCGCTGCACGTGGACGAGGTGTTCGCCGCCGCGACCGGGTTCGGCGGGCGCATCGCGCACGGCCCCATGGGCATCGGCATGGCGTTCGGCCTGGCGTCGCGGCTGGACCTGATCGACGGCACGGCGGTCGCGCTGCTGGGCGTGCAGTGGGACTTCCGCTCGCCGGTGCGGGCGAGGGATACGCTCCACGCCGATATCACCGTGCGCGAGGCCCGGCCAACCAAGCGTGCGGACCAGGGGATGGTGACCCTCGCGTTCACGATCGTGAACCAGCAGGGGATGGTGGTGCAGGACGGGGTGGCCCGGCTGCTGATGCGGCGGGCGTGATCAAGTAGCTGCCTCGTGATGCGACTTATGCGCAGTGCGGGCGTCTGACCATCTGCTTCCATAGCATAAGAGATGCCCAGCATGAGAACTTCAGTGACCGCGGCCCTGGCTGTCCTGGCCTTCACCGCCACAGCCCACGCGCAGAACATCAATGCCCCGCTCGCCCAGCCGTCGCCGACGATATCGACCGGCCGGCCCGGCCCGGTCGTTGGCACCCCACGCGGGTCCGATGTCGTCGTCGGCGGGACGAGGAGCTACCAGCAGCTTTCGGGACCGAACGGCAGCGCCGGCGTCATGACGCCGAACAGCAACGGCACCAGCACCATCATCAGCCCCGGCGGCGGCAGCCAGGTCGTGCCGACGTCGCGCTGACCGGCCGCAGCGGCCGGTCATGGCCGCAGTTCCGCGCTGATGTAGTCCACCAGCGCGCGCACCCGGGGGGCATGCGCCATGTCCTCGTGGAAGCCGAGCCACAATTCCCGGTCGGGCGGTACCTGCGGCGGGTGAAGCCGCTGTAGGCCGGGCAGTGCGTCGCCCATGGAGCGGGGCAGCAGGACCAGCCCGGCACCGGCCAGGGCAGCCGCTGCCTGAACGTCCAGGCTGTTGCTTTGCAGCGCCACATGTGCCCGCGGCGCCAGGACATCGTGCAGCCAATGCACCTGCGGCAGGGTGAACAGCGAGTTCGGCAGGGTGATCAGCCTATGGCCGGCGCAGCCGTCGGCGTAGTTGGGCTCGCCGTGCTCGGCCAGGTAGGCGGTGCTGGCATACAGCCCGCGCGGCGTAGCGCCGATCCGGCGCTGCACCAGGCCTTCCTGCTCAAACCGGACCGGACGCAGTGCGATGTCGGTCTCGTGCCGGGTCAGGCTGAGCGCTTGGTCGGCGGTGATCAGCTCGACCGTGACGCGGGGGTGCAGTTGGCAGAACCCGGCCAGGACCGGGGCCAGCATATGGTGGCCCGTCCACTCCAGCGTGGTGATGCGGACCACGCCGTCCAGCCTGGTGTCGCGCGCCGCGATGCGCCGCTCCGCCGCCTGGGCTGCCTGCTCCATATTCTCGGCCAGGGGAAGCAGCGACTCGCCCAGGGCGTTCAGCGTGATGCCGGTCCCGGTGCGCTCGAATAGCTGCGTGCCCAGCCTTGCCTGCAGGCCCTCCATCCGGCGGCCCATGGTCGGCTGGGTCACGCCCAGCACGCGCGCCGCAGCGGTCAGGCTGCCGTGGCGGGCAATGGCCAGCAACAGGCGTAGGTCGTCCCACTCCAACATCAGCCAAATCCCATGCGTAAACGTATGCCCGGGCTACAAGCATTGCTAGTGCTGCATAGCACTCGGCTGACCCATCTGTTTGCGGTGCCCAGGAGATATCGAGCCTGGGTCATCGCTTACCTGGCCCGCCGCGAGACGGACCTTTTCGGTCAGGAGACCATTATCATGAAGACCACCTTTATTGCCGCTGCCCTTCTCGCTCTCTCGATGGGCATGGCCCACGCTGGTGAGGGCAACGGCGAGCCTTTCCCGAACACCGCCTCCTCCGGCAACGTCGTCGCCAACCAGGTGCTGAGCGACACCGGATCGGAGACCGCACCCCATTTCGGCCGTGGCGTCACCTACTTGACCCAAGGCGACGTGCTGCCGACGGACGGCACTGAGAGCGCCATCCAGACTGCCAACTCGCTGCCGCGCGGCTTCGAGACGGGCACCGTTGCTTATGCCCAGGCGGAGTCGGTGCAGCGCTGGGTGATGGCGCATGAGGCGGCGTCCGCATCCCGGCTGGCCTCACGTGGCGGGAACGTCGCCAACTAGTCGGCGCCGACTGTTCGTGAAGACGGGTTGATAAGGGGGCCGGGCACTGTCCGGTCCCCTTTTCGTTGCCAGTCGCGCCGCGCGACAGGGTTGCCACCGTGGTCCAGCCCGATACCCGGGTGCTGGCCATCGGCTTCCTGAACAACCCGACCGGGAAGCAGTCGGAGCACAGGCAGCGGAGTGGACAGGTCAGGGTCAACGGCGGCTGGGCCGATGCCCCTGTACATGACCTGGCTTCCCAGGACCCGCATGCCCCGGCGGTCCCCAGATTGCCAACCAAGTGTCCGTCCATCGTCCACGCCGCGACAGCTTGGAGAACGCGGTGACGAAGATCGCCACCGCGATCAATGGCAGCACCCGCGCCCAAGCCGGCGCCCCGACCAGCCCGAGGCCGAGCCAAGCCGTCGGCAGGGCGAGCGCGAAAGCCACGTAGCCCGCGCGCTTGTGCCAGCCCTCGAACACGCGGCGGCGCAGGGTCATGTCGTAGTGGTCCCCGCGCCAGGTCGCCGGGTCCCCTGGATCAGCATGGGTGTCCGTCGGCCCGCCCTTCGTACCCCGCAGAATCCCGCTGGCGACCTGCAGGACGCACAGCGCCATCACCGTCGCGCCCAGGACCGTGTGCGGGCTCCAGTCCCAGGCTCCGCCCAGCGCGTTCCATGCGATCCATACGGCCACCCCTGCAAGGGCTGCGCCCGCATATTGCGATCCCAGGTGCGTCAGCCACCAGGCCCTGCTGTCCCGCATCCGGGGGAAGTCCTGGCCGGGCAGGACCTTGAAGAACCGGGCGGCCAGCGCCCCGCCGGGCAGCAGCACGAACCAGGCGAGCAGCATCAGCCCGCCGTGCCATAGGAATGGCGCCACCTGCTAGGCCCCCTGCCCGCCGGCCACGGCAATGACGGCAATGATGATCAGCCCCGTCAGCAGCATGCGCGGTCCCGGCCCGGCGCCGGCGGTGTTCAGCATCGCCACCAGCAGGAACATGAACAGCGCGGCGCCGCCGACCCCCGCGACGCCCGCCCGCCCGCCGCCCACGTCGGTGCCGCCGATCACGACGATGGCGATGGTCAGCAGCAGGTACTCCTCCCCCTGGTCCAGCGAGTTGCCGCCGCTGAACCCGGCCAGCAGCGCCCCGGTCAGCCCCGCCAGCCCGCCGGAGGCCACGTAAACCGCCAGCCGCGTCCGCTCCACCCGCACGCCCGCGAACCCCGCCGCGCGGGCGTTCTGCCCGATGGCGGCCACCGCCCGTCCCGTCACCGTCCGGTCCAGCAGCAGGGCCAGCAGCGCCATCATGCCGACTGCGACCAACGCCAGCGCCGGCACCCCCAGCAGCCGCGCCGCGGTGAAATCGGCAAAGGCGGGCGGCGGCTTGACCTTCAGCCCACGGCCGAAGCTGATGGCGACCGACAGCACCACCAGCCCCGCCGATAGCGTGGCGATGATCGGCGGGATCCGCAGCAGTCGGATCAGGCCGGCGTTGAACAGCCCCACCAGCGCGCCCGCGCCCACCGCCGCCAGCAGCCCCGGCGCGATCATGCCCGCCCGGCCGTCCATGACCAGCATCGCCACTGCGCTCGACAGCGCGATGGTGGACGGGATCGACAGGTCCACGTTGCCGGGGCCGAGCGTGATGACCAGCATCTGCCCCAGCGCCGCCAACACCGCGAACGCCGAGAACGCCAGCGCCGCCGCAATCAGCGCCCCGCCGCCGGCCCCGCCATTCAGCGCCACCGTCGCCGCCCAGGTCAGCGCGGCGGCGATGTAGCTGTAGGCCCAGGGACGGGCGAGCAGCCGCCTGATTGCCGTGTGCGTGGTCATTGCGGGGAGCGCAGCGGCGCGGCTATCCGGCGGTGCCGAGGACTGCGCTGGCCGCCGCTGCACTGCCGCGCCGAAGCCGGGCCGCAAGGACGCTTGGGGGCTGCCATCATGCCGGGACCTCCGCGCGGCCGATCCGCTCGATCACGGCGCGCAGCCCCAGGACCGCGATCAGCACGCCGCCCTGCACGCCGATCTGCCAGTCCGGCGGGATGTGCAGGAACGTCAGCAGCGAGGCCGCCAAGGTCAGCGTCAACGCGCCCAGCACCGCACCGGACGGAGAGACCCGGCCACCGGTAAACTCGCCGCCGCCCAGGATGACGGCGGCGATGGACAGCAGCGTGTAGCGCCCGGCCAGGTTAGCGTCGCCCGAGGTGGTCAGCCCCAGCAGCGCCAGGCCGGACAGCACGCCGAACACCCCGGCCAGCGCATAGACCGCCACCCGCAGCCGCAGCAGGCTCCATCCCGCCCGCGCCACCGCCCGCGGGTTGCCGCCCATGCCGCGCACCACTGTTCCCCACGCCGAGCGCATCAGCCCCAGGTGCACCACCCCCGCGACCGCCACCGCCCCCCATAGCGCCAGCGGCATGCCCGGCGTGCGCGTCCGCATGAAGCCGGACAGCCACTCCGGCGCCAGCCCGCCCGGCGTCGGCAGCAGCATCACCGCCAGCCCCAGCCACACGAACGACAGCCCGAGCGTCA
>JAABUX010007439.1_pt1 | contig 12868 bp, 8 predicted proteins | sample 5561851 | NCBI WGS metagenome assembly JAABUX01 (sample SAMN10711883, study PRJNA513361) | rock metagenome | isolation source: Antarctica rocks | place: Antarctica: Victoria Land, Richard Nunatak red sandstone | collected 2016-01-03 | reverse complement strand
GCGCGACTGGAGCGCGCCCTGCCCGCTCCCGCTGAGTCGTTTCGCGGTTTCTCACCGGTGATCATGGCGCTCTCCCGGGCGCCGGATGGACGGACGCTGGCGATCAGCGTGCAATACTCGCCGATCGACGGCTTCGCGCGCGCCGTGCTCGTCGCCGACGTGGTGAGCGGAGCGGTACGGCTCGTGGCCACGGGCGCCGGAGACGCGGCTTTCGCGACGGGGACGGTGCGGCTTGCCTACGTCACGACGGGGTCAAGTGAGTCGGCGGGCGCGTCACTCTGCATCGGCGCGACGGTGGGTCAACCGGCGCGCACGCTGGCGGCAACGCAAGGCTCCACTACGTCTATCTCCTATCTCCAGCCCCACATGGTCCCCCGACGGGCGCGCCATCGCCTACCTGGCCGCAAACGCCACGGGCCGGTTCATGACCCTGCGTACCGTCGACGTCGCCACGGGCAAGACCCGCACCATACTCACGGCGAACGAGCGCGGGCTCCCTCCTGACGGGTACTTTGTACGCCTGACATGGTCGCCAGCGACCACGTAGTGTCGTTACAAGCATCCTGCCGCGAGGAGGGCGTCCCACTCTTGAGAGAGCCTCCTGTGAGTCAGGAAACGTCCTCTTCATTTGTTTCATGGGGCTTGACGAGGGGTGCTATGTGCTCGCGGGCCTCGCCGAGGCCCATGTCAAATACTTTACGCACGATCGAGGCACCACTGACCCACTGCTCGCCTTGTCCTGCCAAGTAAGTTACAAACTCCTCCACCGTCGCCCCATGTGCCCGTTTCTCTCTCCATTGCGACACAATTTCGCTATCACGCTTCTGCCTTTGTGCAATGCGCCCGATGTATTGGACATAGTGACCCGTAACACCGTGCTCAGAAAGATAACGGGTCAGATCGCTTTCGGTTGCTCCCGCCTCTAACCTTCGGACGCACTCCCTGATGTACTCACCGAAAGTATCGTTGTCCATACGGCATGGCTCCTAGACTTCCGAGTCGATCGTGGCAGACGTGAAATGAAACGGCTTGGCCATCGCTTCCGCAAAGGAAAACCAAAGAAGAGGGGACGCCACCGTCAATGGCGTCCCCTCTTCGTTTTTCGTGTGCTCCGCGACGAGGACTCGAACCTCGAACCTAGCGGTTAACAGCCGCCCGCTCTACCATTGAGCTATCGCGGAAAGTGAGGGGCATCGTTCCCTCCAGACCCGCAATATACCCGACGCGGCCGGGAGCGTCAAGCGATGAGTGTTATTCAAGGTATTCTTTGAGCTTGCGGCTGCGCGAGGGGTGGCGCAGCCGGCGCAACGCCTTGGCCTCGATCTGGCGGATGCGTTCGCGCGTGACCTTGAACTCGCGGCCGACCTCTTCCAGCGTGCGGCTGCGGCCGTCGTCGAGGCCGAAGCGCAACCGCAGCACGCGCCGCTCACGCTCGGTCAGCGTGCCCAGGACAAACTCCACCTGCTCCTTGAGCAACTGATGCACGGCGGCGTCCTGCGGCGTGGCATTCGTCTCGTCGGGCAAGAAATCGCCCAGATGGCCGTCATCCTCCTCGCCGATAGGAGTCTCCAGCGAGATAGGGTCCTGCGCCACCTTGAGGATCTCGCGTACCCGCTCGGGCGAGAGGTCCATGCGCTGGCCCAACTCGCTAAACGTCGGCTCGCGCCCCAGCTCCTGGATCAACTGGCGCGACTCGCGCCCCAGCCGGTTGATGGTCTCGACCATATGCACGGGGATGCGGATGGTGCGCCCCTGGTCGGCGATGGCCCGCGTGATGGCCTGGCGGATCCACCACGTGGCGTACGTCGAGAACTTGTAGCCACGGCGGTAGTCGAACTTCTCGACCGCGCGGATGAGGCCGATGTTGCCCTCCTGGATCAGGTCGAGCAGGGACATGCCGCGCCCCGCGTATTTCTTGGCCACGCTCACCACGAGCCGCAGATTGCCCTCGGTCAACCGGCGTCGCCCGTCGAAGCCCCGGTCGATGACCGCCTGGTCGTAGCGCCAGCCGTCGACGATGGCGGCCGCCTGGGTCGGGTCGATGCGGGCCAGCACGGCCAGTTGCGCCACTGTGCGCTCCCACGTCATGCCCGGCTGGCAGCGGTCGAACCAGAGCTGCTGCGCTTCGCGCTCGCCCAGGTATAACAAGCGGACCAACTCGGCGATGGGCGCGGCAAGCGCGATGCTCTCGCCGTTCAGCCGCACCACCCAGGCCAGCCCCTCCCTCCCTGGACCCTCTCCCTCTGGCCCCTCCCCGCTATCATCGGCCAGCAACGGGAGCGCCTCCAGGACGGCCTCGGCCTCGACGACACCCTCCCCGCCTATCACCAACTCGAGACGCTCGGCCGCGGCCACGAGGTCGTCCTCCTCGGCGTGCTCCGGCAAGCGATCCTCCACCACGATCAAACCGGTCAGGCGATCGAGCGCGCGTTCCACTGTCGGCGCGTCGAAGCCGCCGCGCGCCGCGAGGGTCGCGGCGGCGCGCCGCACCTCGTCATCGTTCTGGCGCAGCAAGCGCAGCACGTCGCCGATGGCTTCCTTGGGATGGCGCTTGTAGAGGCAACTCGTCCGGCGCAGGTAGCCCAGGAGGTCGGCCACCTCGCGGTCGCCCTGCCGCACCAGGGCGGCAATGGTGCGCACGGCCTGGCGCAACTGCTCCTCGGGCAACTCGAGCAGCGCGGCCCATGCGGTCAGGTCAAACGCGCGCGAGCGGACGGATGGCGTGGAGGCGGAATCGGGGTCGGGCCTGGTGAGAAGGGCCAACTTAATGGCCGTGGCCAGGTAGCGCTGGGCGCGCTCGATCTCCTCGTCGCCCAGTTGCATCGCACGGGCGTAGGTGATCTCTTCGGGGCCTTTGAGCAAGCGCACGCGACCGATCTCGCGCAGATAAAGGCGGACCGGGTCGTCGATGATGCCGGCGAGGTCATCCACGACGACGCTCACGACATCGTCCCCATCGTCGAGGGCAAATGAACGCTCCCGCGTCGCGACGGTCTCCACCAGCACACCACGTGTGGCGGCGGCGGAGATGATCGGATCATCTGCCGCCGCTCGTCGTACGGCGCCCGCATCGTTGTCTTCGTCGTCCGTCGCATGAGCGTACACGTCGGGAGACTCCTTTACGTGCCGGGGCGAACCTATAGGCCGAGCTTCTCTTCCACCTGTTTCAGTTGGATGACACATGATACCACGCATCGTCGTAAACAGCAGGGTAGAAACCCACCCCTCAGGGCCATCTAGTTCTCGCGGGAGGACGGCCAGATTGGCGTAGGGGCGTATTGCATACGCCCGGCGGCAGCGCAATCTGGGCGTATGCAATGCACCCCTACCTCCGGGAACGATGTGCATGACCGAAAACTAAACGGCCCTGCCCACCCCTCACTCCCCAACCCCCTCTCCCTCAAGGGGCAAGGGGGGCATGCTGTCCGTCTCCCCCCTCTCCCTGTGCGCGGGAGAGGGGGTTGGGGGGTGAGGGTCCCTAGCGGTCGCGCTCTCCCCGGTTCAGCACGGCCTGCGCCGCCGCCAGGCGCGCCACGGGAACGCGGAACGGCGAGCAGGACACGTAGTTGAGTCCGATCTCGTCGCAGAACTCGACCGAGCTCGGCTCGCCGCCGTGCTCGCCGCAGATGCCCAGCTCGATGTCCGGCCGCGCGGCGCGACCGCCCGCGACCGCCTGGCGCATCAGCGAGCCCACGCCGTCGCGGTCGAGCACCTGGAAGGGGTTCTCCGGCAGGATCTTTTCCTCCACGTAGCGCAACAGGAACTTGCCCTCGGCGTCGTCGCGCGAGTAGCCGAAGGTCGTCTGCGTCAGGTCGTTGGTGCCAAAGGAGAAGAACTCGGCGTCGTGCGCGATGGCCTCGGCGGTCAGCGCCGCGCGCGGCACCTCGATCATGGTGCCAATCTTGACGTGCACGTCCGTGCCGCGCTCCTGCTGCACCTCGCGCACCACCCGCTCCAGCTGCTGGCGCACCCGCGTCATCTCGTTGACGTGGCCCACCAGCGGGACCATGATCTCCGGCCGCGCGTCCACGCCCTCGGCGATCAGGTCGCACATGGCGGTGACGATGGCGCGCGCCTGCATCTCGGTGATGGCCGGGAAGGTCAGGCCCAGACGGATGCCGCGCAGGCCCAGCATGGGGTTCTGCTCGTGCATGGACTCGACCTGCGCCAGCAGCGCCTGCTTGCGCTCCAGCTCGGCGGGGTCGTTGCCGCGCACCCGCAACTCAGTGACCTCGACCAGCAAGTCCTCCAGCGAGGGCAGGAACTCGTGCAGCGGCGGGTCGATCAGGCGGATCACCACCGGCAGGCCGTCCATGGCCCGCAGCAGGCCGCGGAAGTCCTCCGTCTGCACCGGCAGCAGGCGGTCCAGCGCGCTCTGCCGCGTGGCGTCGTCTTTGGCCAGGATCATCTCCTGTACGATGGGCAGGCGCTCCTGCTGAAAGAACATGTGCTCGGTGCGGCAGAGGCCGATGCCTTGCGCGCCGAACTCGCGGGCGCGCTGGGCGTCCTGCGGGTAGTCGCCGTTGGCCCACACCTCGAGGCGGCGGCGCGCGTCGGCCCAGCCCAGCAGGGTCTGCAGGTCCGTCTCGTCGGCAAACTTGGGGGCATGGGTGTCGAGGCGTCCGGCGAAGACCTCGCCCGTCGCGCCGTCGATAGAGATGTCTTCGCCCTCGTGCACGACCTTATCGCCCACGCGCATCTCACCCTTGTCGGGGTCGATTTTGAGGTCGCCGGCGCCCGCCACGCAGGGCAGGCCCGCGCCGCGCGCCACCACGGCGGCGTGGCTGGTGGCGCCGCCGCGCGCGGTCAGGATGCCCTTGGCCACGATCATGCCATGGTAGTCCTCGGGCGAGGTCTCGGGGCGCACCAGGATCACGGCCTGCCCGCCGTTGGCCAACTCCTCGGAGCGGTCGGCCGTGAAAATGGCCTTGCCCGTCGCGGCGCCCGGCGAGGCGTTGAGTCCCGTCGCCAGATGCCGGCCCGCGGCCGTGGCCTGGGCCTTCTCCTGCTCGTCGAAGCGCGGCAGGAGCAATTGCACGATGTCGCCGGCGGGGACGCGCTTGACGGCTTCGTCCTCGTCGATCAGGCCCTCGCGCACCATATCCACGCTCGTCTTGACCCAGGCCGGACCGGTGCGCTTGGCCGAGCGCGTCTGCAGCATGTAGAGCTTGCCGCGCTCGATGGTGAACTCCAGGTCCTGCACGTCCTTATAGTGCTGCTCCATGCGGTCGGCGATGGCGGCGAACTCCCGGTAGACCTCCGGCGAGCGACTCTCCAGGGCCGCGATCGGCTCAGGGGTACGGATACCAGCTACCACGTCCTCACCCTGCGCGTTCATCAGGAACTCGCCGTACAACTTTTTCCCGCCCGTGGAGGGGTTGCGCGTGAAGGCCACGCCGGTGCCGGAGTCGTTGCCCATATTGCCGAAGACCATCGTCTGCACGTTGACGGCGGTGCCGAGGTCGTGCGCGATGCGGTTACGGTTGCGGTAGTCGACGGCGCGGCGGCCGTTCCAGGACCCGAACACGGCCATGATAGCGCGGCGCAGCTGCTCGTAGGGGTCGGTGGGGAAGGGCTCGCCGGTCTCCTGCCGTACGATGTCCTTGAAGCGGGCCACCACCTCGCCGAGCGCCGTCACATCGAGGTCGGTGTCGCTTTTTGCGCCCTTCTGCTCCTTGATCTCGTCCAGGGCGTGCTCGAAGGTATCGCCCGAGACGCCCAGCACGATCTTGCCGAAGAGCTGGATAAAGCGGCGGTAGGCGTCCTGGGCGAAGCGCTCGTTGCCGGTCAAGCGGCCCAGGCCAGCGGCGACCTCGTCGCTGAGCCCCAGGTTGAGCACGGTGTCCATCATGCCCGGCATGGAGAAGCGCGCGCCCGAGCGCACCGAGACCAGCAGCGGGTTGGCAGGGTCGCCGAAGGTTTTACCGGTCTCCTCCTCGACGTGATGTAGCGCGGCCCGCGTCTGCTCCCACAGCCCCTCGGGCAACTGCTGCCCGGCGTCAGAAAAGGCGTTGCAGGCCTCGGTGGTGATGGTGAAGCCAGGCGGGACGGGCAGGCCGGCGTTGGTCATCTCGGCGCACCCGGCGCCCTTGCCGCCCAGCAGGTTACGCATGCCCGCGTTGCCCTCCTGGAACAGGTAGACCCACTTCTTCTCGCCGGTCGCGGCGCTGGACGGTGCGGTCGCGGTCTGTGTCATGTCTCTTTCCTCCAATAACTAGTAGTTAGTGACTAGAAGTTTCTAACTACTAACTACTTCTAACTTCTCCTTCAAGGCGGGGATCAGGTCGGCGATGGGCAGGCGCTGCTGGGCCATGGAGTCGCGCTCGCGGACGGTCACGGCGCGGTCCTCCAGCGAGTCGAAGTCGACGGTGACGCAGTAGGGGGTGCCGATCTCGTCCTGGCGCGCGTAGCGCTTGCCGATGGACTGCGTCTCGTCGTAGGTGATCATAAAGTGCGGGCGCAGGGCGCGCTCGATCTCGTGGGCCACGGCGACCAGCGGCTCCTTCTTGGAGAGCGGGAGCACCGCCGCCTTGTAGGGCGCGAGGCTCTGATGCAATCGCAGAAAGGCGCGCGTCTCGCCGTTGACCTCGGCCTCGTCGTAGGCGTCGCACAGGAAGGCCAGCATCGAGCGCGTGGCCCCGGCCGAGGGCTCGATGACGTAGGGGATGTACCGCTCGCCCGTGACCTCATCGGCGTAGGAGAGGTCCTTGCTGCTGAACTCACTATGGCGGCGCAGGTCGAAGTCGGTGCGGTTGGCGATGCCCTCCAGCTCGCCCCAGCCCCAGGGGAAGCGGAACTCCACATCGGTCGTCCCGGCGCTGTAGTGGCTGAGCTCGTCCCGCTGGTGCTCACGCAGGCGCAGGTTCTCCGGCTTGAGGCCCAGATCCAGGTACCAATGATGGCGCTCGGCGATCCAGGCGCGGTAGGCGTCCTCGGCCCCCGTCGGGGAGACGAAGTACTCGCACTCCATCTGCTCGAACTCGCGCGAACGGAAGAAAAAGTTGCCCGGCGAGATCTCGTTGCGGAAGGTCTTGCCGATCTGGGCGATACCGAAGGGCAGGCGGCGGCGCGTGGCCTTCTGCACGTTCTGGAAATTGACGAAGATGCCTTGCGCCGTCTCGGGGCGCAGGTAGACGGTGGCGGCGTCCGCTTCTACGGGGCCGACGAAGGTCTTGAACATCAGGTCGAACTGGCGCGGCTCGGTCAGCTCACCGCCGCAATTGGGGCAACGACTGCTCCCATCGCCGTCGAGCTGGTCGGCGCGGAAGCGCATCTTGCACTGTCGGCAGGCGACCAACGGGTCGGTGAAGGTCTCGACGTGGCCGGAGGCGCGCCAGACCTCGGGGGCCATCAGGATAGCGGCATCGAGGCCGACGACATCGTCCCGCAGTTGGGTCATGGAGCGCCACCAGGCGCGCTTCACGTTGTTGAGGAACTCGACGCCGAGGGGGCCGAAGTCCCAGGCGCCGTTGAGCCCGCCGTAGATCTCGCTGCCCTGGAACACGAAGCCGCGCCGCTTGGCCAGCGAGGTGATCTTATCGAAGTCAACCGTCAATAGCGTTCTCTCTCCCACACAGGCGGTCGGGTATCGAGATGGCCCAACCAGGGTGCCAGTCACCGCCGTCCGATAGCTACTATCCCTACCTATGATACTGCAAACGCGGCACGGACTGCCGGCGCCCGCGACCACGGTCGGTGAATTCTCGCCTGCGACTGCAGTCGCATGGCACACGACGGGCCGACTGCGGTCGGGTGTAGGCTGCGGGAGACGGGGAGCGCGCTCATCCGCAGCGTCGCAGGGCACGAGCGTTGCCCTACGACGACGGCCAGAGGGTCTCTGCGCGTAGAATTCACAGACCCTGCGCCCGCGACACGTCAGGCTCGATCCAAGAATTATGCAGGGCGCCACTGGGAGCGCGGGCGGCCCGCCCGCCTCGTGCTCCCCTCCCCCACGGCAGGGAGAGCGTGCCAGACCGCCGTACTGGGAGCACGGCCTGCCCGCCTCGTGACGTGTCCTGCCGGGAGCGCAACCAGCGTCCGCGACGGTTGGCGCATCGACTCGCGTGGTCGTGACAGAAGCGGGCGAGCCGCCCGCGCTCCCAGTCGTCCCAGCACGTATACGCGCTAACGACAATCCACAGACAGTGCGTCCCGAGATTGGCGAGTGGTGATTAAGGAGAGTATCCTGAAAAACAATGGTTGGCTGGCCATCCGCGCATGGGCCGCCAGGCCGGCAAAGACCACATCCCCAAGGCGGTCGCCGCCATCCTCAACAGGGGACCCTTCGTTTAGCCGTGTCAAGGCGGCGACGGCTGACAGAAACCGACAGGAGAAGCGCGTGACGTCTGAACTGAACGACGGGCCACAACCCACCAGGACGGCCAGCGCCGGTCTTCAAGCGGATTGCGCGAACTGCTTCGGGCTGTGTTGCGTGGCGTTGCCCTTCGCGGCCTCCGCGGACTTCGGGATTGACAAGGACGCGGGCGACCCGTGTCCTCATCTGCGGCCGGACTTCGGCTGCGGCATCCACGCGCGTCTCCGCGACCAGGGCTTCAAGGGCTGCACGGTCTTCGACTGCTTCGGGGCAGGCCAGAAGGTTGCCCAGGTGACGTTTAACGGGCGGGACTGGCGCCAGGCCCCACGGGTGGCGCAGCGGATGTTCCCCGTGTTCAACACCATGCGGCAACTCCACGAGTTGCTCTGGCATCTGACGCAGTCGATGGAGCTGCCACAGGCTCGCCCACTGCTCGGTGAACTGACAGCTGCCCGCGATGAGATGGAGCGCCTGACCTACGGCAGCGCCGACGCGCTGATGCAGCTAGACGTGGCGTCCCACCGGAACAATGTCGTTGCCCTGCTGTCGCGCGTCAGCGAGATCGTGCGGGTCGACGCCGTACCACAGCGGACGGGCCAGGGCCAGAAGAAGGTTCGCGAGGCGCTCGCTCGTGGCGCCGACCTCATCGGCGCCGATCTCAGGGATGCCGACCTGAGGGGCGCGAGTCTGAGGGGCGCGTTGCTTGTCGCAGCGGACCTCAGAGGCGCCGACCTCGGAAGCGCGGATCTCATCGGCGCCGATCTCAGGGATGCCGACCTCGGAGGCGCCGACCTCTCCGAGAGCCTGTTCCTCACGCAACCCCAGGTCGACTCGGCGAAGGGCGATGACGGGACGCAATTGCCGCCGCCGCTCAACCGGCCGCGACACTGGCCGCTCTGAGTTGTGTGAGCGGCGTGCTGACGTCCGCGGCGGGCAGGGCCAGTTACCTCCGACCTCGTGGGGCCAGCTGACGCTGACAGAACCACACGGGGCCACGGCTGCCAGACCTCCCAGGGTAAGATAGCGCGTGGCCACGGCCCCGTAGTAGCATGCAGCAGAGGATGCCCAAACCACCACGCGCAGGCCGGCCCACACCTCGCGCCGCCCCCGTGTCGTGGATGCGTCCCAAACACCACACGGACGCGAGGAACGAGGCGACGTCGACAAGGATCGCGCTGGGATGCTCAGAGCCTACACGAGCACTCCACTCAGCGAGGAGCCCCCCGATCTCGGCGAGGGACTCGCTCATGCTGACGTTGCTGTTGCCCTCGGCTAGGAGAGATGTGGATTGTGAGGATCGCAATGCTCGACGAATACAGGCAGTTAGTCGCCCGCCTCCGCCAGGATCATACGACGTGGGGGGATGTGTCGTTCCGGGCGGGCCGGAACACAGACGGGGAATGGATCGATGTCAATGCGCGCCGGCGCTACGGCGCGCTCCTCTGTCTCCAGTATGATGGGCGCCGTAACGATGACGATCACGACCTGATCCGGCATCTCTTCACCCAGGAGACCGCCGCGCGCCAGGAAGACCCCTTCCAGGGCTACGGCGATGCGCTGCACGTCGGGGCGGCGCTCCTGGCTGGCTTTCGCAACATCCGCGACGCCTGGCTGTTCTTCCAGGCCAAGATGGCCAACTTCGATACGTTCGCCGGGTTCGATAGGCGCTACCTGCTCGCCAGCCGCATCGACGCCACGCTGGCAATGGTACAGGAAGGCGACGAGCGGGATCGCGCTGCCTTCCTGAAGTTGGTTACCGACGACGGCGCGCTCGTGTACGACCAGGAGCAGATCGACGCCTGGTGGACCGAGGACCAGCGCACCCTGGTGACGAGCGAGGCCGACGAACCGCTCCTGGAGCGCGTCAATCATGCGCTGGCCCTCGAGGCAATCGAGGAAGGCAGGACTTTCCTGGATGCCTGGGAGGCGAGTCAGGGCGCCGACGGGCAGACGGCCCGCACGCTACGGTACTATCGATCCCAGCTTGGACAGCCGGAACGGGCGCTCACCGCGGCCTGGCGCGTTCTCGATGCGCTCCAGGACGACCCGTGGGAGCGCGCGTCGGCTCTGACGGACATCGCGCGCTTTGCCACGCAGGTCGGCCAGTACGATATCGCCCTGGGCGCCTTTGACGAGGCAGGGGCGCTCCTCGACGGGCGCCCCGATTGGAAACGCACGGGCCTCGCGCGCAGGGTCGTCGAATTGGCCTGCGAGTTGGCATCGGCCGCGGCGGCAAGCGGCGAGATCGGTCGCCGGGCCTTTGCGCTCGCCATGCGCCTGGCGGACGACATGCCACCCCTGCCTCTCGTCGTCCTCCGCAAAGCCGCCGACGCGGCGACAGCAGTGGGGGACGCGCGACGCGCCGAGCGGTACAGCGCGCTTGCCGACGACGAGGAGCGCAGGATTTACGGTGGGCGCGACAAAGACGGGAAGGCCAAACGCGGGTAGCACCGATTCGGCCGCTTCCGCGACGGGGACGTGGGGAAAAGCACTCCAGGGTATGCTGGAGAGCAGAGACGCACAGACCTATCGCGCCGGTGACGCGAAGAGGTAGGGGCGGGAGGACAACGATCATGGTCAGAGCCGTAGCGCGATCGCGGGGCCAGGGACTTTTTCGGGCGGTCGTCGCCGTGCTCCTGGCGAGCAGGGCAGTTGGCGGCGCGGGGGCGCGCGGGCCAGTGATAGCGCCTCGCGCTCCCGCGCCCATCGTGCGGGTCCTCGCGCTCGATGCGGGCAACTTCCTGCTCGATGAAAGCAGTGGCCGCATCATCACCGTCGCGGGGCAAGGCAAGCGGCACACGCTCGTCGCGCTCGACGTGCGCACGGGCCGCCAGGTGCGGTCCGTGCCCTTGCCGCCGGACAACTTTCCCTTCCTCGTAGGTATCGACCGGCCAGAGCGGCAGTTCGTCCTGGGCATCGGTGCCGCCCGCGTCGAGGTGCGCGATCTGGACACGCTGCGCCTGCGGCGCACGATCGACCTGCCCCTCGGGCGCGACGCTGTCTGGCTCACGGCGTTGGACGGGGTTACGGGCCACCTCTTCGTCATAGCCTACAACCCCAAGAGTAACCTGCTGCGGACTAGCCTGCTGCTCGCTCCCCTGTTCGTGATCGACACGCGGCGGGGGGTCGTGCTGTACACCCGTATGCTGGACGGGACGCCAACGGAGATGGAGGTGGATGAGCACGCCGGGCGCCTCTACCTGATCGGTCAGGGTCACGGCACGACGCTCGATGTCCTCGACGCGCGGACAGGACGCTCGTTGCGGTCGTTCCCGTTGGGCGGCCAGGCCGATAACCCCCAGATCGGCCCTAGTCTCGTTCTGGACAGGCGAAGAGAGCGGGCCTTCGTCCTCGCCGATGAAGGGGCTGTCGTCACGCTCGATGACCGTAGCGGGCGCGTGGTGCGCACCACGCAGACCGAGGGCACCAACGGTATCGTTGCGGACGCGCCCGCGGGGCTGGTCTTCACGCGCGCAGAGGGGACCGGGCTGGGCGACGGCACGATCAACGTGCTCGACGCCCGCAGCGGGGCGTTGCGGCGCACCATCGGCACCAAGCTCCTGCCTCTCGGCGGCCCGGCGGTGGACGCGCGCACCGGCCGCGCCTTCATCTTCCTTTACCGCCGCGTAACTATCCAGCGTACATCTTGTGCTTGCCCTATGCCTAGCCACTACATCTTGTGCTTTGTAGGACTGGTAACAACTGATGTCGCGCACAAAGAGGCTCATGGAGCGACCAAGGGCGTTGCCAAACCACTAGATGTAGTGGTGACGAGGAAAATCGCGTACAAGATGTACGCTGGATAGTAACCCCGCCGCACCGAACGCACCAACCGCGACCAGGACAGCGTCAGCTACGGCGACGACATGGTGGGCGTGCTCGACCAGCACAGCGGGGCCTTGGTGCGCACGGTGGACCTTGGCCCACCACGGCAGGGCGGGGGCAACACCCAGACGGGGCCGCAGGTGGCGGTCGACTCCGCCCTGCACCGCGTCCTGGTCCTCGACGGCCCCCTGTACCTGATCGACGCGACGCATCTATAAGTCGCCTGTCGCCAACGCCTCGCAGGGTGCCATACCCGATCTAGGGAATGGGCAAGATGTATCGCTACGGTGTGAGCAGCCGCATAGACGTGACCATGACATCGTAACCTCACGGCCCTACGGTCCGGTTATGCCGGTCGCGCGTGTTCGGCGTGAGCAGTGCTGGCGGCGGCGCTCTCGTCGCGGCGCAGGATGTCGCGGAACGAGGCCGAGTGGGGCCGGCGTTCCAGCAGGTGGTGCACGTAGAGGTCGAGGAACGCCTCGGCCTCGGCCAACGCCTCGGAAGAGACAGGCATGCGCAGCATGTCCTCGCCGCGCCGCTGCAGGTTGCGCAGGAACTTGAGCGCGGCCACGCCGATGGGACGCGCCGCCTGGTGCGCGGGCGCGCACGCCGGGCACAGCACCCCGCCCAGCGCCGCGTCAAACGCGTTGTCGCCCGGCGCGATGGCGGCCTCGCAGGCCACGCAGTGGTGCAACTGCGGGCGGTAGCCGGACAGGGCTAGCAACTGCA
>JAABUX010007436.1_pt1 | contig 12871 bp, 16 predicted proteins | sample 5561851 | NCBI WGS metagenome assembly JAABUX01 (sample SAMN10711883, study PRJNA513361) | rock metagenome | isolation source: Antarctica rocks | place: Antarctica: Victoria Land, Richard Nunatak red sandstone | collected 2016-01-03 | reverse complement strand
CCTTCACTGATCACTCACGATCAGACCAACCATGATCAGGCTGCATATGGCACAATGTAAGGCCACATGTCAAGCGTCAGCATTAGCAGTGCCTGTGCTTCTGTTGACATGGGTAAATGGATGGAATTACTCTCTCGACCGTAAGGTACTATCACTCGTACAAGGCTTCTCCGAACTACTTGATCTGTTGCCTTATTTCAGGGCGGGGCAACATCGAGGTATCACTCTAAACCCACGACTTTGAGGCGTTGAGGATTCCCCTCAATTTGTGCAACGTGTGAACTGAATACACTTCATCAGAAAAGTTGGACACCTAAGAACATTTTAGTGTCAGCATATTGACAAGCGCCACACCATCGAGTGTTGTGACATGAGAAAGACGGAGATGGACCTCTATACGCACGGCGACCCAAGTGCCCTCGATTGAATTACCGAACCAGCGTGCTTCTTACATGTTTTTGTTCAACAGAAAATCAGTACCGCTAAGAGCTTCAGCCATATGGCTCGTTGGAATCGTGTTAAAAGAGGCCACAACTACCCTCATCTATCAATCTCTCTTGACAATCGAGCTGTCCAAATCGATGCTGATATGAGCCGCGAAGCCCGCATGAAAGCCTCTGCTTTTCTGGCTTGATAGCTGAGTTCATGCGATGATCCCTCGGCGAGTTATTCGCCACTCTCTGGGTTATCTCTCGGATATCAACATAGGGTTGAAGCCTCACCCACTGTCCTCTGGTATATTAATCGATTTGTTTTGCTCGATCATGGATTGAACAGCGACACGTACTGGAGACTGCAAACAGTGCGAACGTTGATGGAAATTATCGTGGTAAGCACGCATAGTCAAAGCTTTATTCTCATCAGCACCATCACACATTTCCACTCGAAACCTGGACTTGGGGTTCGCTTCCACTGTGAGTCCTTCCGCAACATTGGAAGGATACTGTCATAGGTCTTTGAGCTACAGGATGGTCCGCTTGCAGCAGCGCTGGGGAATTTGGAGGCAGGGCCTGTGATGTATATATGTATCGAGATATGGAGACAATCGAACAGGTCGTTAACGACATCCTATCCAACCAAAAGCTATTCAATTCCCAACCATTTCATCCGAGGTTCGTATCAAGTTAACCAGATCACGGTTTGCAAGGACATGGCATACCTTCAATCGTAGCTCCAATACTGTTTCATTGAGGTTATAGCATAGTTGGAAATCCGAAAGACCAGATGTCAGTCGATGAGCCGTCACGACGATCGTGGGTGGCCATACTTCGAATGTGGCCGCGGCAATGATCAGTCAATATTTGTTGGTACATGAGACTTAATCGCAGAGGGCACACCGGTGTCCAATATCACGAATCCTCCAACTGCAAAACGATGTCCATCGGCTATGCAGAATAACCGAAAAACGCAACACCAAATCAGGAAGCCTGCCCCACTCACCCTATTCAAGGTACCACGAAAACCTCCAAAATAGCCAGCGCAGCATACACTCCAATCATGACCGCGACATCCGTAATCTCATCCGCCACCGGGTACTTGCTCCCCTTCCTCGCACCTGTTCCTTCCTTAACTTCCTCCGCAATCTTAACACCGTTGGTGACAGCAAGGGCAACCCATAACGCCAGATTCGTCCACCGCCAACCATGTATCGTGTCTCCGAAGCCCCGAGTCAGACGCAGGGTACATGCTGTAATGAGAGCGACAAAGGTGAATGGCAGCAGCCCAATACCGAGATGTGCAAGGGCGAGCCGTACGATCTCCAGCACGCACATCAAGATCTGCGCGAGGACAAGGAGTAGGTATAGTATTGATAATATTGTATGTTTTTTGGTGTGCCGCCGCCGTCTCTGATCTCCGTCTGACAGCGTATCCACCTCCACATCTGTGCTGTGCTTGCTAGAGCCGAAACGCCTTCTGCTGAAGACGCTCGATGTGTAATTCGTGACATTGCGTGGACGTCGCGAGTATAGAGCGACGAGTGCGACTATGACCAGCAGGTAAAGCCAGGTACAGAGGGGAATGAGGACGGTATCGAGGAAGCAGGAGGTGAGGATGTGGCTGTAGAGGTGAGATCGAGGGCCCTAATGCGCATTAGCGAGGTGTTCTGGTCATTCGCATCGAGTTACGGACGAAGCCTTCTGGTCTATTGGTGCAGAGCGTCATGGTGAAGCTGCGAACGCCCTTCGCTTCATGGGCATGTGTCAGGATCGCATAGAGCTAGAGTCGAGGTCGGCAGGCCGAGCACGCTGGGTTGTGTGCGAGAGACAGAGAGCTTGAGTCAGATCAGTAGCCTTTGGTGCGCATTGACAGAGCGCTGTTGTCTTATGGTGATGAGTGCGCAAGCGCGTAAACAGTACCTGCTGACCTGTTTGAGAAAGGAATGTCGATCTCACGCTCAAAGCAGCGAAAGAGGCGCTTTTAGGTTCGGAACGCGTGGTACCAAAATCCAGGCTAGGACTGATCTAGATCGGACGGAGATAGATTCGATATACCCGATATTACTATCAGAACACTCAAGGCACCAGCCTTTCGTTAAATGATTGTGAGATGTGCCACTCAGGCGCAAGACCGTTGGAAAATCACTGTCAGTAATCCACAAAGACATCAAGTATGGTCGCGCTCGACATTGTTCGGGCTTCGAATGCCCAGCTGCGTAATCTTCCAACAGGACTAGTTGCGGTCTTCAGTATGCCAGTCTTCCAATACTATGACATGTTCGTAGACTCATAGAATCAAGCTGGAGCAACGAGCGGTATCGGCGAATCGACTCTCAAGCAGTTTTGCCGCCAAACTATCAAACCTCGTGTTTACTTTGTAGGGAGGTGCAGCATCCAAGGACAAATCTGCTGGGTGATATTTAATTGTGTTCTGATATTTTACACACGTAGGAGCCAAGATGCCGCTGACAGGATTATGTCGGAGGTCAAAGCTACTCAGCCGGAGATACAGATGAATTTCATCAAGAAGGATCTTACACTTCTCAAGAATGTGGACGAAGTCTGCGACGAGATAAAGGGGAAGGAGAAAAGACTCAATCTTCTATTCATGACGCAAGGAACTTTATCCATGAAGGGCCGAGACGGTAAACTTCACAGCTTCAAACCGTACGTTGCGAGATGGCCTGCTGAAACGCTGCTTCCCAGAAACCTCCGAAGGAATGGACAGAAAGATGATGACAAACTACTACTCCCGACTACGACTCACCCAGCAACTCCTACCCCTCCTCCACGCCGCCTCCCCATCGCTCTCCCGAGTAGTATCAGTCCTCGCCCCAGGCTCCGAATCCGCTTCCATCAACTTCGACAACCTCGACCTGAAAACCAACTTCTCAATCACAAATGCCAAAAACCACGCCATCACCATGACCGGCTTCGCTTTTGAGGAACTGGCAAAAGCCAATCCGACAGTCTCGTTCGTGCATGCCTTTCCTGGCGGAGTCAAAACGGGCTTTAACAAAGATGCGGGGTTTTTGGTCAGGAATTTGTTTGATCTGGGCATGACGATTGGGTCGAGATGGATGGTGCCTTTTGACGAGAGTGGGGAGAGGCATTTGTATGCTGCGACTAGTGGGGGGTATGCTGCTAGGAGCAAAGAAGAAGGAGGCGTGCCTGTCCATGACGATTCCAGTGGGAGTCTGGTAATGAAAGGGAGTGACGGCCATGAATACAGTGGTGCTTATCTTATCGGCTCGGATGGAGAGTTCAGAGCCAATGAGAAGGTGCTAAAGGTTTTGCGGGAAAAGGATGCTGGGCCGAAGATCTGGGAGCATACGATTAAGTTGTTTGAGTCTGTGAGGGGCTGATGTCAAAGAGCCAAGGGCATGAAAGGTAATGTAGAGTGCTTAATTGACATCTGATGCTGACATTGCTTTCACCAACAGCGTTGGCGGGGTGGATATTGTTTGAACCAAGGCCTTCAAGGTGATATGGACGGTGCCGATCAGGTCCACATTCATATATAAGCCTGCGCCTTTCTTACGACTTCTCGACGGATGCTTTTTCAATCCACAATGTTAGGAACGGTAACTGCCCTTTTGTTTCCCCTGCATTCATACATTGGTCCTGACTACTTCGTATAATATGAGATCATCTGATCCTTCACCGGTTCTAGTTGTAATGATCCAACAGACTCTCCGCTGTGATACTCTTCTTACGCAATGGTATTATATTCACTCATGTCGTCAACGTTATATTCATTTCCCTGCTACTTTATACACATCAATTACAGACTATACTATACAGTTCGTTACTCTACCTTAACACCCAACAACCTACCAACGAAAACTTTATCCAAATCATCCCCCCCTCGGCCCATCCCGCCGAATATGTCTCAAAAGATCATAAGCCGCCACCCTCTCATCCGCCCGGATCCTCAAACAATCCATCATATTCCGATTCAGCGCCTCCGAATACCCCCCCGGCAACGGCTCAACCCGCTTCGAATACGGATCCGTCACCCACTCCCTCCTCGTCCCCCGATACCCCTCCGGCATCACATAATTGACCGGCACGTGCACGTGCGCCATCTGATGGATCGTCGCGCCTAGAGCCCACACGTCGGCTGCGGGGGTGTTGTGCGGGAATTCGGGGGGTTGGTAATCGGGCGCTCCGTGCCCTGAGATTTCCTGGTCGAAGACTGCGAGGCCGAAATCGCCGAGGATCATGTCTGGCGTTGGGTTTTCGGTCGTGGGAGGCGCGCTGAGGAAGATATTGTCGGGTTTGAAATCGCAGTGGACGATGGGGCGCCATTTGTGTGGCATTTTCCCACTTTTGTTCGGATTACTGCGGACGTATCCGCAATGCAGGTAGGCTAAGGCTTCGGCCATTTGTCGGAAGATGTGCCAGATGAAGCCTTCGCTTGCGCCGGTCTGGGGTTGGAGGTGGTGTTGGAGGTCGCCGCCGGCGTGGTAGTCGTAGTAGGTATCTAATTCGCCACTTTTGCCCACGTTGTAGGAGATCAGGTTGATGATTCGAGGGTGCGGGCGGAGTGTGTCTTTTAGTATCTTTACCTCTCGGGGGGTGTTGCCTTCCATCTTGATGGACTTTTGGCGTGGATGAGTCCTTTTTCGTACCATTATTACGCCATCGCCGGCTCGTTGGAGGAGTTCGCATTTACCTTGGGTGCCTTGGCCTATGGTTTTTAGTAGGTGGAAGCCGTTTGAGTCGGTTGTCCTGGGATTGCCAGGTTTTCTTGTGGGTTCTTGTCGTTTGGGGTCATTGCAACGAGGGACTTGGCTTGCTTCTCGGCGGATGGCTTCCCGGTCTTGTTTTGTTTGGAACATGCTGAGTGACAGCTAGCGAGACTTCGGTGCGGAGAGAAAGTGACTTACCTCAGATGCTTGAAACGATTACTACTTGTGTTTTGTGAATATGAGAATGACTCGATGGGCTTGCTCCGAGTCCAATCGATCAGTTTTGCTGGAAAGCGTTGGCACAAAGCCCATTCTTAAGAATTCGAGATCTGAACTCGCATTGTCCCATGCGTGTACCATTGTCGGCTAAGAGATGTGGAAGAACAATGACAGAATATTACCGCAGTCAATTGTCTTGTTGGACAAGTGTTTGTCGTTGAACCATTGATGGCGAAACAAGGAGATCAGAATCCATTCGAAAATTTCCGAAAGCGATAATCAGTCCCACATCTGGTATATTGAATGTCAACAAAATACTAATTAGTTTGAAGGGAGAACCACCATGATGAGAGAGATAGAAAGGAAGAAGAGAGCAACCTGCCTTAACCATCATCAGTTCATTTATAAGTCGGGAGAAGAGATATAGAGGAGATTGTAATCCATGTTAGCAGACTATCGCAATAAGGGTATCAAAGTTCCTCCACATCTTCCTCGATCTGCATACTCAATGCCTCTCGCAGATATATACTGATAATTCCGCTTGGCAACTAGCAAATTTCTGCAACCACGCGATGGGTTGGAGACATAATAGAGAACAACAGAAAAATAGGAATTATATATTCATTGTCGGAAGGGGAAGACGGGCTCGATTTTGTTCAATCTCTATTTTGTGTGTTGTGTGTCTGAGTACACTCGTACAGCGCTTCTCTAGCGTGCCATGCCTTACTATTGTCTCCTAGCCATGCCTGGGGCCGAATGATTTCATGACGATTGCTTTCCTTTCCCCTTGGAAGGTCCACTCTTTCCATGTTGATGCTCTCGAGCCTCTTTCTTCTCCCGCTGCTCTCCCCCTTTCTGGTTTTCTCTCCAGATCGCTCTTTTCTTCGATAGCAATCTGACAAGGTCTTGACTATCAATACGAGCATCCACGTCTGGTTCCATGCACTGCATCGTACAAAATGTCAGCTCCTCCGAGTAATCCTTGCTATCCAATGGCTTGGCTTGCTTCGACTCCTTATTTGCAGGCTCAGGGAATGACTCCCATGGATCCCATCCATGAGCAGGCTCAGGGAATGACTCCAAGGGATCCCATCCATGAGCAAGTTCACGGATGATGGCGCCGAGTCCCCATACGTCGGTTTTTGCGCTCACATATGGCCATTCCGGTCCGTGAAAATTGGGCATTCCACCCCCACGATCGTAACCTGGGCCCAAGAAAGCGGACCCAAAGTCGCCGAGGACTAGAGAATGGAGCTTGCCAACCTCGACTTCGTATTCTCGGATGAAGATGTTCAAGGGATTTACATTAGCATGAATGACTTCTTGCCATTTGTGACCGCCAACGTCTTTTTGCATGCGGTCGGGACCGAAATCTTCGAAGACCATTGAAATTAGCACCTTTTCCAGCATTAAGGACGGCAGCATCGAATTGGGAAGATCAAAGAAATCAAATGATCGGAATGATAATACTTACGGAGAAGTGCCAAAGCATCAGCGATCTGAATGAACACATTCCAAAGGAAAGGCTCGGATCGTCCAACACCGTCTTTGTCATCAACGAATCGTGTTAAGTTTCCACCATTGCAAAGTTCGAAGCCCAGCTCTACTTGGCCACCAGGAATACCCAGAAAGCTCTGACAATCGATAATGCGATGGTGAGGTGGCAAGACGGTCTTCAGAATATAGTATTGCATAGGCACATTTCCATGCCAGTGAGCTACTTCTTTTGTGTACTTTTTGACTACTAAGTCCGAACCATCATCGCATCGCTTCATGTGCCAGATTTCCACGTGATTCCTATGATAGAGGAGCTCGATTTCGTGATATTATTTGGACATGGTTTCAAGGCCAGCGGTCTTCTACTCGTGGCTCCTATCTATCGGGAGAAGGGCCGTCATCTTCTGCTTGTCCGTCATGGTAACCTTCTTAGGATCTGGTGGATCGTAACGGACTTGTCCTGAGGTGTAGAGCTCGGTTTCGACTGTGTAGATTTTTAAATGTGCAGGAGAGATTTTTCACTCTTGATATTATGATCGATAAAGGTGAAATTAGACAAGGGAACTAAATCTGTGCGAATGCAATGAACAGCAGAGGACAAATGGTGTCTTATATAGACAAGGGTTCGGAAAGGGCTGTGTCGTTCTGGAACGGAACGCTACGGACGTTATGGAGGCCTTGGGCATTGTACAACGTAGATTTTGGGACAGCCTTCCCCAACGAGGCTATGTGCCAATATCCGAAGCTCTGTGGGTATGGGTTCGTGCCAATTACGTGCCATATCAGAGAACATTTGCAATTCCAGGGGAAATTTGGGAGGGCTGAGAGCCAGTGCAGTACCCGGCTTTATCGTTGCTGTCACACGGGGCTGCTTACCCTTACACGTTTCGGGACTCGGTGCTGTTACCAAGGTCTTGGGTCGTCACTATTCGTGGCAAATCCTTTGTTCATACCCATGTGTGTAGCGAATTGGGAGACTGCCGATTGGCCCGTTATTTACAGGAATCCTTTGCCTGCTCGGAAGTAGCGATCATTCTCTAGTCTTCTGACCCAATCCGTTTGATGCGCCACGACCAGGATACGCTATTTCTCCAATGGTATCGATTACACAATATTTTAGGTCAATAGTATCTTTTCCTCCCTGTGGCAGTCCGTAGGAATCAGATCACGTCAGAACTTGATGTAAGACAATGACCTTCTCGAATCGACGACATCTATAGCAGAACACCAGTTCTTCTGATGAGTCTTCGATCACCGGCAAGACTTGTCCAAACGATCTACCTACTATAATATCAATGCCTTCCACGATGTCGACCATTCCATATTGCTCTGTCCCTCACCAGTCTCGTAACCAAATCTTTGCTATTGATGCGATCGTCTGGTCGCAACGCCAAGCAGCGCATCATAACGTGGCTCAGCTCTCGCGAGTATGTTGAAGTCAGTGGTTGCGGATTTTTTGACCTTGGGTTCCGCTCCCACGCACGTCTCCCTTCTCCGCGTGGAACTGGCCTCTGAGGAGAATGACCATGGGCTAGGGCATGTATGATCGCGCCAAGTCCCCATATATCAGTCTTTGCGGTTATAGTAGGCCATTCCGGACCTTGCCAGGAGGGTGTACCCGTCCCACTGCTGGAAGTTGATTGTAATGTAGCAATGCCGAAATCGCCCAGGACGAGGGAGGGAAACGCGCCACCTGATACGTACTTTGTGGCGAGGAAGATATTAGGGGGCTTGACATCTCGATGAACAACGCGTTGCCAGTGGGGACCAATGAGGTTTGGGTGGTCGCGCCTGTAGCCATAGTCTGCAAATTTCTTGATAAGATCAGTGCGCACAAATGTAGAGAGACTCGACTCACGGAGGAGGGCAAGAGCATCGGCGATCTGCATGAAAACATGCCAGATGAAACTTTCATGACATCGCTCGTGTCTCACCATGAAACTCGACAGATCTCCCCCTTTGCAGTAGTCATAATACGCTTCAAATTGCTTGTCAGGAAGCACAGCCCAGCCGTCGCAATAGTTGATCCTGGGATGATTTGGGATGATGTATAGAAGGATAAAAAGTTCCAAAGGTCGGCCATCGTGCTCTACCCATCGGTCGTATGTTTTCATCACGATCCGCTTCTTATCGCTTTCACGTTCGCAAAGCCAGCAGATGCCTTCGCCACCTCGTCCAAGGATCTTGATCTTCCGGTAGCTATAGTGTGTTACTTGCCGGGGGGTGCGACGTTGCGGCATTCTGGTGGAATTCCCTCCAGTACAATCGCCACGCCGATAAGACAGCCTCCCGTCTGTGGTAGCTCGTTGGGTGAAGAGCAGTGTTTTCCGAAGAAGCTGAGAAAGTACGGGGAGGTAGTCAGAGGTAGAAGAGATGTGCTCCATGGTCGGCAACTGTTTGCTTCACGTTGCGCATGCTTTCAACATCTGTTGCGTGTGACACCGCGATCGGCCGCCCTGTTCAGTAGGGCATCGAATCAGATGGAGTTCGTGATGGCATTGCCACTCTACCTTTCGAATTACCGATACGTGCGTTGAATGGCATTACACCCAGCATCCGGTGTTCAGATTAGCGAATAGCTGCTACCCGCGAAAGTACTTCTCTTACATCTGTAAATGGTTGGTCTTCTAAGCCTCGATATAGGGGTGACACCGCCTTACAAACCATGCGCTGCCGTACGCTTGGAAGACATGAGCGATACCGAAGCTAGCATATGAGTCGCTCCCGCCCAACCTCAAAATCATCAGGGCGTAGATGCAAGGTGGTCGAATAACATTAGCAGGGCTCTTGCTGCTGTAGCACAACTTTCGTAAGTTTATCTATCTCAGCCCAGGATGCTCACCGCCTTGAGACATTATGGCGAACGCCCTGGTATAAAATGATTCTGGAATGAGAACTTGCGAAGCTTTATGCCTTTCGCCACCTGGAGATAGTCATAGTGGCAAACTCGTATATCATTACTTCCAGACATCACGCTGGAGACGATCGCAAAGCTCTCGAAATGTTTTAATATCATTGATATGAGGGAATGAATATTTACCGTTACTTAGACCTCTTGCCCCATACATCTAAGCCCCATGACACACGTAGTCACAATTTACTGAATATCCTGCGGAGACAGTGCCAATCGGCAGTGGCCAAACAGGCAGCACAGGTAGGCGGCGGAGATTCTCGGAATCTTTTCGAGAAAGATTGAGAAGCTCCACCCGGCAAACATGGTCTCAATTTCATGGAGGGTAAAGTCGGACAGCTTGAATGCCAACCGTGGCAATTCCCATCCTCTATCAACATGCTATACACACTGCGAATACTGATCCTGTCTGGGTACAATTTACCATATCATTTGTTTTGTCCGAGTTCAAAACATGCAGGTACCACTGGCCATAATATGAATAAATATCATTGGAAAAGGTAAACATCAAGAAAGAGACTCCACAGTGGCCTCGGCGAATATTATTGAGTACTTTGAATGGAGGCCTCTATCCGTGACATCCTTACAATGCGTCTCCTCACGCTCGGATCATAAACCCGCCTGTTGGCAATGGGACGATGACACTAGTAATACTCGTAGCAAGAGACTGATTAGGACTATCAGGTTAGTAAAGATCGCGTATGTTCTTCAACAAGAGTACATACTTACATGGTTGACTGACTGTGTCAGTGTCATCGTGATTGTCGATTCTCGAAGATCTTACTTATTGGGTGCTTCGGACTAAGTCAAAAAGAGCAAGACCGAGGATCCTCATCCTTCGATTATGGCAATGACTACTCCTAAAGCATCTAAGCCGAGTGCGACAACAGCAGCCTGTTGCTGGAGTGTGTAGAAGCTCGTTTGATATGTCCACAGCGCATGGACGAAGCAAAGGTTGGCGGGGTGCGGCTGGTCTGGCTTAGTCCGAGGTCGTAGTACAGACCTGGGTTATATCCATTGCGGCTTCAACGTCGAAAGCCGAGTGCCCGAGGTGGTGAGGCTATGCTGCAAGCAGGATAAGACGATGAGGCAAAAGATGGCATCGAGTGACACTGACATCCTCCCTCAAACCCATAGTGATTGCCACGCCGGTCTTGCCAGGCGGTAGTTGGTGGGGTATCCAAGTACGACGCGACCTGCAAGATATTTCATCCCATGTTGGTCTGCTGAGTAGTCGTGCGTAGATGAATTCTGCGGCGGGAGCTGAAGCATCAATACATTGCTGGACGAGACCGTAGCGAGAGCTAGCTTCGGCTGATGGGCTGCTGTTGCTGTTGCTGTATGTGGGTGGTGGTTCATTGGGTCACGGCACGAGGAATGTGGAGTCTGGTCTGTATTGCTGGATCTGGGGATCGAGGAATATGTAGATCTGAGGCTGAACAGGTGTGGACTCGACTGCAACAAAGTCTTCAATGGGTGGCAGCTTCCAAGGATCCGCCGACTCCTCGTCCCCGTCAGTCGGAGGTATCTCCAAAGCGGCAGGTTGAATATCGATGAGTTTGCCTATCGAGTTTCGTGTCGAGATCGGATCCTTCTTCCTCGTCTCCTGATAATGCACATGTACCTCATGGACGTATTTCCTGTCTCTGTCATATTCCCATCGGTCGTGAGCTTTGATGACTGCAGGGGCGACCCAAGTAGTTGGACAGAGCTTCATGATATAGTCATTGAGAGCTTTTCTCCTTGACTTTCTCTCCAACTTGTTCTGCTGATATGGGGCTTTGGCGAGATAGCTCTGCCGTTTCTCGAGTTTGCGTATGACATGTTCGGCAGGCTGTTTAGGGAGAATATCAAACATGTGTGACATGCGTAATCGATGTGCTGGCACTGGCGGAGGCACGCAGGCTCAATATATGATATGGGAAATGATCGACGCTTTGTAGGAGGAGTACAAGAGAATAGAGAGACGGATAGGCAGAGGAGAGGGGAGGGGGGAGCCGTTGATTTTCATCGTTACGGTCTGCCTTAGATGAAGCCATGTGGGAGATAGCCACGTTTTCGGAGAGTGGGTGAACCACTGCATTGGGGATAGATCAGTTGTAAGAGGTTAGACCAAAGCACGAGGTATACCAATGGAGAAATGGATGAGCGGCCCGGTATCGAAGCCGGACGCTAGAGGGCGCTAGCATTCGCCGTGGGGAAGCTAGAAGCAACATGCCGAACGCTAGAGAAGCCTAAGGATTAGGTTGCTTGTTTTCGCGAAAACCTTCCAACTCCGTGGTCCGGGATTCATATTTTCAGCGAAGGGTGCAATCTGTAGCTGCCAGACCACATCGATTGTGCTGTGAGAGACTATGGCAGCCATCTCACGACGACTTAGTCTCAATGGCGACCGTGCAGCAGCAACACCTCGCCTTGTGTCATGAGCAACTGAGCGATGGCCTACAGAGAAATAGGACTCAGGTCCGGAGGCCTAGGACGTCTTGGCACTCTCGGCCCGAAGAAACGCCGAGAGCCCGTGATAATTCCATTTGCAATATCAATTGACATACGATGAAGTGAAGTCTCACACAGAAGACCCGTACTCCTCCTACCGCTACCATGGCAGACTCAAACCCCTCATCCAACCCATTCGCCCCTCCAACCTCTCAACCAACCGACGCGATGGATCAAGAGCTCGACCCTGACCTCGACATGGTCATCGACCCAGCCCCTCCAGAGCCCGAGAACCCAGAGCTCGAAGCCCCACTGCCAGAGACGCGGGAGCCCACACGAAAAGACATCTCGCTGCGAGAGTTCCTCGGCAAAATGGACGACTACGCTCCTATAGTCCGTTCTCCCTTACCCTTTCCCCTTCCACCCCTACCACGACCCCACAGTCAAAACCCCCAACTAACATCCCTCCCCCCCGCCCACAGATCCCCGACGCAGTAACCCATCACCACCTCCTCCTCGCCGGCCTCCCCCCAACCACCACCCCCCTACCCCTCGCCCGCCTCCTCGCCCTCGCAACCCAAAAATTCATCGCAGACATAGCAGCCGACGCCTACCAATACAGCCGCATGCGCACCTCCGCCACCGGCGCCGGTCAGCCCTCCGCATCCGCCGCTGCA
>JAABUX010007435.1_pt1 | contig 12875 bp, 13 predicted proteins | sample 5561851 | NCBI WGS metagenome assembly JAABUX01 (sample SAMN10711883, study PRJNA513361) | rock metagenome | isolation source: Antarctica rocks | place: Antarctica: Victoria Land, Richard Nunatak red sandstone | collected 2016-01-03 | reverse complement strand
CCAAAATAATCGCGGCCATTGACGGACCCGGCCGGACGTTTCTTCCCCAGGATGTGGTAGGCCCGGATCTTCGCGGCGTCCGTCGCGACGAGAACTTCGGTCATCTCAACCAAGGTGCCGGGATCGAGCGTTCCGGGCGACGATCCATGGAGTTCTTGAGTCGGGATCACGGGTTCGGTTCTCCAGAATCGGCTAGCTGGCCGCTCCCATCCTAGCCGGAAGCGGAGTGAGGTCGCCAGGCGATCCCACTGGCTGATCTCGCCGGTCGTGCCGCCCATCATCAAACCGACCGGGCGACAACCCTCGGCGAGGTTCCGAGCCGGAAAAATGAATTGACACCGATTTCCCCCCGATTTCCCCCGGGAAGAATGAATTGACACCGATTTCCCCCCGATTCCCCCGATTTCCCCCGCCGCCATTCGCCGGATTCCACGGGGACGCGGCCAAGGCGGCGGGGTCTTTCGAAATAGTTGCCCGGCCCGATCGCGGGCAATTCAAATCCAGGGTCGTTGATCGTGGGTGTGCCGGCCATGCGAACTCCGAAAGAGTGAGAGAAAACCAAGCGGCGTCAGTCACGGGCTGCCAAGTGATCGCGTAGATTGGTGGGCATCGGTCGGCGGCGACCCCAGGCGGCGCGAAACCAGTCGGTCCCAAAAAAGGGGGGGGTGGCATGACGGATCCGAGTGTGGCTCGGGCCAACAACTTTCAGTTGTTGCGGTTCGCGCTGGCGATCACGGTGATTTGGTCGCATTCGTTCGAATTGCGGGGGGGGCGACCGGCCCCGGGCTTCGGCCGGCTCGGGATCAACCTGGGAAGCCTCGCGGTCAATGGGTTTTTCTTGCTCAGCGGGTACTTGATCACCCAAAGTTGGGCGCGCGATCCTCGGCTCGGCGTGTTTCTCGCCAAGCGGGTCCGGCGGATCTACCCGGGATTTCTGGTTGCTTTCTTGGTGTCCGTCGCCGTTTTTGGGCCGCTCGGCGCGGCCGACCGCTCGACCTACTGGACGAGTCTGAGTTGGGGTTCGACCGTGGTCGGCGCCTTGACCCTCACGACTCCGGAAACACCGCCCGTCTTCGCGCCGATCGTCCCCCCCTTGGTCAACGGATCACTCTGGACGATCCGCTACGAGTTCGGCTGTTATCTCGTGATCGCGGTTCTCGGATCGCTCGGCGGCGTGCGGCGGCGCGTCGTCGTCGCGGGCCTGGCCGGACTGGTGGGCCTGGCTGCCGCGATCGAGGGCTGGACCGGCCCGCTGGCGGCCGGTGGACCGGGCGCGGCCTTGCTGACCCCGGTGCCCCGGCTCCTGACTTATTTTCTGGTCGGGTCGTGCTTTTCCTTGTTCCGCGATCGACTGGAGTGGACCCGGTCGCCGCGTGCCGCGCTGGGTTGCGGGATTGCCCTGGTCGCGGCTTGGTGGGCCGATCGCGCCGTCGGTCAGGCCGTTTTCCCGCTCTTGGGGGGGTGTCTCTTGTTCGCCACGGCGTTCGCCCGGCTCGGTCCCACCTGGGGAAGCGTCAATCGCTGGCCCGACTTCTCGTACGGGCTGTACCTGTACGCCTGGCCGGTCGAGGGGCTTTTGTACCACCGCTGGCCGACGCTGGTCCCGGTGGCCGGCTTCTTGCTCACGCTGCCGCTCGCGGCGGCCCTCGGGTTGGCGAGCTGGTACGGTGTCGAGCAACCGGCCACGCGCGGCCGCAAGCCACTTCACTTGGGCCCGCGGATCGGGGCCGCGAGGATGGTTTGGATTCGCTCCTGGACTTCGCGGAGCGCCCGCCGGAGCCACGGGCGAGCGAGCATTTTCCGCGTCCCCAGTTCGAGGCGGCGGCCATAGAGCACGTTGGTTCCGATTCGGACCACCGCGCCGACGACCTCCCACGCCACCGAGGCGCGGAGCCGGCCGGTCTGGACGTGCGGTGCCTCGCCGCGGGCCGCAATTGGGGGCCGCAATTGGGGCCGCAATTGGGGGGCCGCAATTGGTGTCAATTCATTTTTTGGGCCGCAATTGGCGCAATTGGTATCAATTCATTTTTTCGCCGACCAGGCAATCTAGGGGCGCAATTGGTGTCAATTCATTTTTTCGCCGACCAGGCAATCTAGATTAGGTGGCGATGGTTGCTCGGAGCGATCTTTTGGGAGGAATTTCGGGGAAACCCGCAAACAGTGCGATTGAGTCGGCTCAAAAAAGTGAAGTTGTTCCCGATGCGACGGCCGCGCCGCCGGGGTGGTGCCGCGCCGCTCGGTTGAGTTGACTTTGGCTCTTTTTGGGGTGGTCTCGATGGGTCTTTCCGCTGTTCGACTGGCTGCCAATCGTGCCAATGCGTTGAAGTCGACCGGGCCTCGGACGGTCGCGGGGAAGGAGGCTTCGCGGCGCAATGCCTTGAAGCATGGGTTGACGGGGCGGGGGATCGTCATCCCGGGGGAGGATGAGAACGAGGTGACGCTGCGGATCGAGGCGCTGGAGCCTGAGCTGGCGCCGGAGGGGGATGTCATGGCTCGTTTGCTGGTCCGGCAGGTCGCGGTTCTGACCGTCCGCCATGAGCGGGGGTTCCGCCACGAAAGCGCCGCGCTGGCCGAGCGGATGCGGCAGGCCGCCGACTCCTACGACGATGCCCGGCGGGCCGCCGCCGAGCAACTGCTCGACCGGATCGCCATCGAACCCGCCACGTCGCACCGCCGACTCATGGCCACGCCCGAGGGGGTCGATTGCCTGCTTGGTCGGCTCCGGGCGTTGCGGGCGACCACCGCACCTCGGCCTTATATCCAGTGGTCGGCGAATGATGGGTACGAACTGAACCTCTGCATGGGGCAGAAGATCAGCGGGGCGCCGTCGACGCGGGCGTACCTCCTGACGCAAGGCATCCTGCTCGGGGACTGGGCGGGGATCGACCCGGCCGAGTTGGAGGACCTGGGCGAGAGGACGCGGCCACACTGGGGGATGGCCGAGCTGCACAAGATCCTCGGCGCCGAGATCGCCCGGCTGGAAGCGCACCGGGCGACGCTCAACCTGGCGGACGTCGCCCGGAGCCGCGCCGAGGCGGCCGAGCGGGTCATCGTCGACACCGGGCCGGACGGGTTGACGCTCCGCCGGTTCCAGGCGGCCACCGAGCGGTCGATGCTCAAGATCCTCCGCGAACTCCGCGTGATACGCTTCGAGGGCCGCTGTCGCGCCGTCGACCCGGCCGAGGTGGTCGAAGTGCTCGACGCGATGGCCGCCGAAATGCCCGAGCTGCAAGAAGTTGCGGTCGAACTGGCTTCGTTTTCCCCGGCCCCCGCGCCACCGACCCGCTCGGGTCCGCAGTCGGCGCTCGCATCGGTCCTGGCCGATCCCAACTCGTCCCACGTGCCGATCAACGTCGGTCTCGCCCCCTCGAAACTGCCCCGACCAGCCCCTTGACGCCTCGCCGGACCCGCCCCGACGCTCGATCCCCCGCCCTCGCCCGGCGGGACCGCTCGGGATGCGCAATGGGTATGCGGCGCGGGTTCGGTACTCCGACCCCGTGACGTGCCGCCCGATCCCTCAAGGCTGACCCTCGAAACGAAGAAGTCGCGGAATGGACCCATTTAGAGGAGGGAGGTCGCCCGGCGCGAAGTTCGCCCGGTTGCCGCGGCCTGGTCGGTTCCGGCATGATGGCGGCTCGTTCCGCTTGGCTTTCGGACTTTCCCCAACTCAGGAAGCGACCCCCATGAACTGGCTCCCGAACCCTTCGATCCCGGCCTTCGCCCTGCTGGCCGCCACCTGGCTCGGGATGATCGCCCCCACCCCGGCCGAAGGCGCCGACCCGCAACTGGCGCACTCGGTGATTTTTGCCCTCAAGGACAAGTCCCCGTCGAGCCGCGACCAGTTCGTCGCGTCGTGCGAGAAGTACCTCACCGGCCACCGGGGGACCGTGACGTTCGCCGTCGGGGTGATCGCCGACGACGTGGTCGAGCCGGTCTCCGACCGCGAGTTCGACGTCACCTTGCATGTCGTCTTCGAGAATAAGGGGATGCTCGACGCCTACCTCAGAAGCGAGCGGCACGACCAGTTCGTCGCCGAGAACAAGGACAAGTTCGCCAAGGTCCGGGTGTTCGACTCGTACCTGCCCATCAGCAAGCCGAAGGGCTGAGCGCGTGAATCTGGGCTTGCGGAGATCGCCCCGCCACGGCATCCTCCCGCCGACGTCCGAGGCGATCCCGCGCCCGGAGCTTTGCCGACTCGCTCGACCGGAGGGTGCCTCGATGCGGCCGATCTTGTTCGAGGTTCCCGGCCTGGGCTACCAGGTCCACGCCTTCAGCGTCCTGCTCGTCCTCGGGGCGGCGGCCGGGGTCTACCTCACCGCCTGGCGGGCCAAGCGAGTGGGGATCAACCCCGACGTTGTTTATGAGCTGGCCGTCTGGGTCCTCTCGGGTGGGTTCATCGGGGCTCGGCTGTATTATCTGGTCCAGCACCCGGAGGCCATTCACTCGGTCCTGGATGTGTTCAAGGTCTGGCAAGGCGGGATCGTCTTCTACGGCTGCATCATGGGTGGCCTGGTCGGCACGCTGATCTACTACGCTCGCCACCCGTTCCCGTTCCTGCCGATGGCCGACGCCGTGGCCCCGGCGCTCGCCATCGGGATCGCCCTAGGCCGAGTAGGCTGCTTCTTGAACGGCTGCTGCTTCGGCGCGGTATGCGACCCCCACGCCCCCTGGGCCGTGACCTTCCCCGCCGGAACCTCGCCCTGGCTCCGCCACGTCGAGGCCGGCTGGCTGGCGCCCGACGCTCCCCGGTCGCTCGCGGTCCACGCCAAGCAGCTTTACGCCGCCGGGTCGGGTTTGGTCCTCTTGATCGGCTTGACCGCCTTTTACCCGCGTCGCCGCCGCGATGGCGAGGTGATGGCCCTCCTCATGATCGGCTACCCGATCACCCGCTTCTTGATGGAGTTCGCCCGCGGGGATGCGTCGGGCTGGCACTTCGGCCTGACCGTCTCACAGTACATCAGCCTGGGTCTCTGCGCGGCGGGGCTAGTGGCTTGGCGAATTTTGCCCGTGAACCCGGCGGGCCGCTTCGCCGACCGGCCCGAGGAGTGCCGTCCCCCCGTCACTCTCTCCCACCGTGCCCGCCCGGCGCTGGCTGAGCGGGCGATCCCGGGGGAGCGATCCCGGGCGGCCCGTTGACGCAGTTTGCCCCCGGAGGTTGGCTCGCCGCCCGTGAGTGCCTAAGATTCCCCCAACCGGGATGGGTGATCGGGAACCAAAACACTCGCGGAGGGCATGGGTCCAATGGCGATCAAAGGTTATGCATCCCAAGGGCCGAAGCAACCGCTCGAACCGTTCGAGTACGAGCCGGGTCCGCTGGGGCCGGACGAGGTGGAGGTCAAGGTCACGCACTGCGGGATCTGCCACAGCGACCTGGCGATGATCGACAACGACTGGGGTTTCTCCGCCTACCCGCTTGTCCCCGGGCACGAGGTGGTCGGGACGATCGCGAGCGTCGGCTCGAACGTCCGCGACCGGCAAGTCGGCGAGCGGGTCGGCGTCGGCTGGTCGTGCGGCTCGTGCGGCCACTGCGAGTGGTGCGGCCACGGGCTGGAGTCGTTTTGCGCCCAGAACCGGGGGACGATCGTCGCCCACCACGGCGGCTGGGCCGAGTCGGTCCGGGCGCAGAGCAAGTTCGCGGTCCTGCTGCCCGAGGCGTTGGAGTCGGAGCTGGCCGGCCCCTTGATGTGCGCCGGGAGCACGGTGTTCACGCCGATGCTCCACTTCGGCGTCCAGCCGACGATGCGGACCGCCGTGGTCGGGATCGGCGGGCTCGGGCACCTGGCGGTCCAGTTCCTCCGGGCGTTCGGGTGCGACGTGACGGCGATCTCGTCGACGCACTCGAAGGACGACGAGGCCCGGAAGATGGGGGCCAGTCACTTCCTGGCGACCAAGGGGACCGACGCACTCAAGAAGGCGGCCAGCTCGTTCGACTTCATCATCTCGACCGTTTCCGCCGACGTCCCCTGGGACGAGTACATCGACGCCCTCCGGCCTCAAGGGCGCCTGGTGATCGTCGGCATCCCCGAATCTGACCTGAAGATCCCGCCGTTCCCGCTCCTGGCCGAGAAGTCGGTCAGCGGCGGCCAGGTCGGCAGCCCCTCCGACACGGCGCTCATGCTCGACTTCGCCGCCCGGAACAAGATCCGCCCGGTCATCGAGGCGTTCCCAATGACCGAGGTCAACCAGGCTGTCGACCACGTCCGCGCGGGTAAGGCCCGCTACCGGGTCGTTCTGCACGCTTGATCCCGCCTCACCGCCGATCCTCCTCCCTGAATCCGCACCCAAGGAACGACCTGCCCATGCTCGCCACCCAGGGATACGCCGCCGCCAGTGTCAAGGCGCCGCTGACCCCGTTCTCGTTCGAGCGCCGCGATTTGAAGGAGGACGACGTTCAGATCGACATCAAGTTTTGCGGGATCTGCCACTCCGACATCCACCAGGTCCGCGACGAGTGGGGCGGGTCGATCTTCCCGATGGTCCCCGGCCACGAGATCACCGGCGTCGTCGCCGCCGTCGGGAGCAAGGTCACGGAGTTCCGGGTGGGCGACCACGTCGGCGTCGGCTGCATGGTCGACTCGTGCCGGACCTGCACGTCCTGCCAGCGTGACCTGGAGCAATACTGCACCACGCCCGCCGGCCTGGTCCTGACCTATAACAGCAAGGAACACGACGGCGCCCCGACCTACGGCGGCTACTCCGACAAGATCATGGTCAAGGAGTCCTTCGTCCTCCGGATTCCCGAAGGGATGCCCCTCGACGGCGCCGCCCCCCTGCTCTGCGCGGGGATCACGCTCTACTCGCCGCTCAAGCATTGGGGAGCCGGGCCAGGCAAAAAGGTAGCGATCGTCGGCCTCGGCGGTTTGGGTCACATGGGGGTCAAGCTCGCCCACGCCCTTGGGGCCGAGGTCACGGTCTTGAGCCAGTCGCTCCGCAAGCAAGAGGACGGCAAGCGCCTCGGCGCCGACCATTTTTACGCGACGTCGGACCCGGAGACGTTCACCAAGCTCGCCGGGACGTTCGACCTGATCATCAACACCGTCTCGGCCGACATCGACTGGAACCAGTACCTCTCGCTCCTCCGGCTCGACGGGACTCTGGTCGTGGTCGGAGTCCCCGAAAAGCCGGTCCCGGTGGGGGCCTTCCCCCTGATCATGGGCCGCAAGAGCTTGGCCGGCTCGGGGATCGGCGGGATCGCCGAGACCCAGGAGATGCTCGACTTCTGCGGCCAGCACGGCCTCACATCCGACATCGAGGTCATCGCCATGAAGGACGTCAACGAAGCCTACGAGCGCGTCACCCGGAGCGACGTCCGCTACCGGTTCGTCATCGACCTGGCCACCCTGAAGTCGGCTTGATCTCCACCTTGAGGAACCCGGCTCCATTCATCTGATCAACTCGATCGGAGCGGAGCCGGGAGTTACTGAGTCGTCGGATCAAGCGGCCCCGAATCGATCATCATCCGCCGCGAGAACAAAGACCCTTGCAAAGATAATCACCGATCGATTTCCGCCGAGGTGTGGGGCGGGTTGTGGGCTGAGGGTCGGTCCGGTACAACAACACGGGTGCGACCGCCCGGGGGTGGTCGCGTCGGGGTGGGCGAGGCTTGGGGCGTCGACCGCGACGCGGGGATAGGTTGGATGCGTTCGCCGCGATGGTCAGAGGGTTGGGTTCGGTCGGTGTCGGGGTTGGTCTTGGCCCTGCTGGTTGGCCTGGCGGGGTGCGGGGCCAACGAGAGGTCCGTCGCCGTCTATTCGTCGCTCGACCCCCAGTTCTCCGTTCCGGTTCTCGATGCGTATGCTCAGAAGACAGGCGTGGAAATTCGCCGGAAGTTCGACGTTGAGAGCACCAAGTCGGTCGGCCTGACCGAGCGGATCGTCCAGGAGGCGGCGCGCCCCCGGTGTGATTTGTTCTGGAATAATGAAATTCTGAACACGCTTCGACTCAGGAAGAAGGGTCTGCTCGCGTCGTGGTCGCCGCCGAACGCGGCCGATATCCCCGATGCGTTCAAGGCGAAGGATGGGACGTGGTACGGATTCGCCGCCCGGGGACGGATCTTGCTCGTCAACACGGCGCTGGTCGGCGAGGGGGATCGGCCGCGAAGCATCATGGACCTGGTGAACCCGAAGTGGCGCGGGAGGGTCGCCATCGCCAAGCCGATCGCCGGGACGACTGCCACCCACGCCACTTGCTTGTTCCTAGCGTGGGGGGATACTCGGGCGAAGGGGTATTTCGGCGACTTGAAGCGGAACGGGGTTCACGTCCTCTCGGGCAACAAGCAGGTGGCGACCGCCGTGGGAGCGGGGGAACTCGCGATCGGCCTGACCGACACCGACGACGCCATCGCCGAGGTCGAGGCGGGTCGGCCCGTCGCGATCATCTACCCCGACCGCGAGCCGGGGCAACTCGGGACGCTGTTCATCCCCAACACGTTGAGCATCCCCAAGGGGGCACCAGCCCCGAAGCTGGCCGAGGCTTTGGGGAACGTCCTCCTCAGCCCCGAAACCGAGGCGACGCTGGCGAAGGGACCCTCGGCGCAGATCCCGCTCAACCGCAAGACCGTGGCGACGGTCCGGGTCGAGACCCCGCGAACCGTCCACGCGATGAGCGTCGACTTCGAGGCCGCCGCCGAACTCTGGGACCGGGTCGCCGCTTACCTTGAAGCCGAATTTACCGCGGCCCCCTGATCGGCGGTGGTCACGTCCTCGGTCGGTTTGAGCTTCGACCAACGCGACGCCAATGCCCCGCAGACGACCAGTTGGATCGGGTGATACACCATGATCGGCAGCAAGATCACCCCCAGGCTCGGCGACGAGCCGAAGATTAGGTGCGCCATCGGGACCCCCGACGCCAGCGTCTTCTTCGACCCGCAAAAGACCGCCGCCGTCCGGTCCTCGACCGGGAATCGGAGCCACCGGCAGGCGAGGTTCACCCCGACGAGCATCACGGTCAGGATTGCCGCCGAGCCGAGGATCGCCGTCACGACCACCCCCGACCCCTGGTCGGTCCAGACCCCGCGCTGGACCGAGTCGCAGAACGAGGTGTAGACCAGGAGCAAGATCGTCGCGCGATCCACCTTGCTCGTCCACCGCTTGTTCCGGGCGGCCCAACCCGCCAGCCAGGGGCGGAGGCTCTGGCCGACGACCAGCGGCAAGATCAGCCAGCACACGAGGTCGAGGATCACCTTGCCGAGCGGGAGCGGATGGCTCCCGCCCGTCCCGGCCATCATCCAGCCGATCAAGACCGGCGTCACGAACACGCCGAGAAGGCTCGACAAGGTGGCGTTGAAGATCGCCGCCGCCACGTTCCCCCGCGCCGCCGCCGTCATCGCCACCGATGACGAGACCGTCGAGGGCAACGCCCCCAGATAAGAAAAGCCGAGCCGGAGGTCTCCCGTGATGGCCGTCCCCGCTAGCGCGACCACCGCCAGGCTTAGGAGCGGGAACACGACGAACGTCGCCGCCTGGACAACCAGGTGGAGCCGCCACCGCGCCACCCCATCCTTGAGTGCCGCGAACGACAGCCCCAGCCCGTGCAGGAAGAAGATCAACGCGACCCCGAGCTTCGTCACCAGCTCAGGGTGCAGCCACCCCCCATCCGCGCCGGGTCCGGGGGCCACCCACGCCAGCGCGATCGCCGCGCCGATCCCGACGAGAAACCAGTCGACGTTGACCTTGGGCATGTTCGGCGACTCCGCTCGGAGGATTGACCGGTTCGGGCATGACTTGTACACTGATTGGCGTCCTGGTTCTCTCCCAAAGGTTCGCCGCGCCGCGGTTGATCACGTTGCTGATCGCCTTGGTTTTGCCCCTTTGCCCACCGATGAATCTCGTCCAAAGCGGAGTTGCTACCAATGAGTTTGGGCGAAAGCGGCGGCAGCGAGATTGAATACCAGACCATGCAAGGGCGGAACTGGCCTTCGGTGACGCAGTTCTCGGTGTTCCTCGAAAATCGAGTGGGGCAACTTCAAGAAGTGGTCCGGGCGTTCCAGGGGTCTAAGGTCCAGATCAGCGCCCTGTCGATCTCCGACTCGGCGGATTGCTGCATCGTCCGGCTTATCCTCAGCCACCCCGAGCAAGGCCGCGAGATCCTCGCCCTCAAGAAGATGCCGTACGCCGAGAGCGAACTCCTCGTGGCCGAACTCCCCAACGGCCCGCATGCCCTTGCCGACCTTTGCACCGCCTTGATCCAGGCCGAGATCAACATCCACTACGCTTATCCCTTGATCGTCCACCCCCACGACCGCCCCGCCCTGGCGATGCACATCGATGATATCGAGCAAGCCGGCGCGGCCTTGCACGCCCAGGGGTTCGACATCCTCAGCGAGGCCGACCTCAAGGCTTGAGCCGGCCCGCCGGATCGACCCCATCCCGGCCATTGAGCCAGTCCAAGCCCCTCCGCAAGATCGCGTCGTGATCGAAGGCCAAGGTCAGATCGTCCGGCAGGGCGGGATACCAGCCGGCCTCGGCCGCGTCGTCCCCCCCTTCGACCGCGGGCGGCTCGCCGGGCAAGTAGGCGACATGGACCAGGCTGATGGTCCGCCCCCGGGGGTCGCGACCCGGCGTCCCGAAGACGCCGAGGAAGGAGACCGAGACCGAGAGATCCAGCCCGGTTTCTTCCGCGAGTTCGCGGCGCACCCCGACCTCGATCCCCTCGTCGATGTCGAGGAAACCGCCCGGGATCGCCCACGAGCCGGCGAACGGGTCGCGGCCCCGCTTGACCAGCAGGACCACCAGTTCGCCCGCGCGGTGGGCCAGCACGACCAGGTCGACCGTGACGGCGGGTCGAGGGTATTCATAGCAGTAAGGGGTGGGTGGCATGAGGGCTGCTCCGTTCCCAGCGCGACATTTGGAACATCGTGGAACAGATGATCGGCCAGCCGACGACGCCCTGACAAGGACCCACCCCCGCGATGAGCGACGCACGCGATGACTTCGGTCCGGGGCAGCCCGACCTCGACCCCTTGGTCCAGGCCCTGAGCCGGCTCGACGGCCCCGTCGACCAGGCGGGGACCTGGCCCGAGCCGCTCTGGCAAACCCTGGTCGAGGCCGGGGCGAACCGCTGGGCGCTCCCCCCCGAGTCCGGCGGCGCGGATCTGGATCGAGCCACCTTGTTGGCCCGCTACGCCCGGGTGGCCGAGGGGTCGATGACGGCGGCGTTCATCCTTTCGCAGCACGACGCCGGGGTCCGCCGCCTGGCGATGGGCCTGCCTCGCCCCGTCGCCGCTCGGTGGCTCAAGCGGGTCGAGAGCGGCCAGTCGTTCACGACGGTCGGCCTGTCGCAACTGACCACGTCGCGGCGGCACGGGGCGCAAGCCGTCCGCGCCGAGGAACTGCCCGACGGCCGAGTCCGGATCGACGGCCTGGTCCCCTGGGTCACCGCCGCCCCCCGGGCCGACGTCTTCGTCATCGGCGCCGCGACCGACGACGGCCGCCAGCTCCTCGTCGCCCTCCCGGCCAACCGCCCCGGCGTCACCGTCAAGTCCCCGTTCCAATTGGCCGCCCTCCAAGCCTCCCGCACGGCCGAGATCGCCTGCGAGGGGGTCGTCATCACCCCCGAGGAGATCCTCGCCGGCCCCGCCCCCGACGTGATGGCCAACCCGTCCGCCGCGGGGACCGGCGGGCTGGAAACCTCCACCCTCGCCCTCGGTCAGGCCCTCGCCGCCATCCGTGGCCTCAGCGCCGAGCACCGCGACAACCTCGTCGAACCCGCCGAAGCCTTGCAAGGCGAGTGGCAAACCTTGTGGGAAGCCCTCCTCGCCACCGCCGCCGACGCTCCCGGAGCCTTGACCTCCGCCGCCATCCGCGGGCAAAGCAACGCCCTCGTCCTCCGGGCCACGCAAGCCTACCTGACCGCCCGCAAAGGCTCGGGCTTCTTGCAAGAAGACCCCGCTCAGCGCTGGGCGCGCCAGGCCCTCTTCTTCCTCGTCTGGTCTTGTCCGTCCCCCGTCGCCAACGCCGCCCTGCGCGACCTGGCCGGGTTGTGCGCTCTGGCTTGATTGAACACCGACCCCCGACGAGGTGCCCGAATGCCATCAACCCGTGATCCATCGGCCCTGCCTGCGGTGGACGACCTCCGTCGGTTGTGTCAGTCGCTTGCGATGCTCGATGCGATCCTCTCCCCGGAGTGGGAGTACCGCTACCACTCGTTCGACTCTAGGTGGAATGATGGCCAGGAGATGGCTTCACTGCGCGATGGCTGCGGTAACAGCTATTTCTTCTTGTTCAGCTCGGTGGGGGCGATTCTCAAAGGGTTCGTGCGGGATTCCGAAGTCTGGCGAAACGTCGTCAACCGCAATCAGCCGATTTCCGGCCTGTTCGACGATGTCCCCGCCGAGTTCGTCGGCTTTTTGACCGAGCCGGCATTTTCGATCCCTGAGTCGACCTTCTGCCTCTGGCGGCGGCGGTCCGATCCAACCTGGCAGACCGGCAAGGTTGATTCTCTTCAAGGAGAAGACCCGGACGGATCGGGCGAGTTACTCCGTTTGCTCGACGGCAACCCGGAAGCCTACCGGCTCTGGGCTGAAGACTATTACGAAACTTCCATCGAGCGTGAGGCGGTTGAGCAAGTGATGGCTTACCGCCCACTCACCGCCGAGCTTGTGCGGTTGCTCAACCCGGAGTTGAGCTTGATCGACCTTGAAGAGGAGCTTGCCGAGATCGCTTATCCGACTTCATAACGGCCGCTTTCTCTACGGTAATACGCTTCCCAGAAATTTTCTGCGTTTTCTGGCTTTTGTTTGCCCGCTCGGTCAGGATGAGATCTTGGCACCGGAGCTGGGAGCGACGCTATGCATGTCCATGAGCATCTACCCCTCGAAGAACTGCAACGCCTCGCTGGGGCCATTCCCGGCAAGCGGCTCTGGAAACGCTACCAAG
>JAABUX010007434.1_pt1 | contig 12875 bp, 10 predicted proteins | sample 5561851 | NCBI WGS metagenome assembly JAABUX01 (sample SAMN10711883, study PRJNA513361) | rock metagenome | isolation source: Antarctica rocks | place: Antarctica: Victoria Land, Richard Nunatak red sandstone | collected 2016-01-03 | reverse complement strand
GTCGACGCGGAGGCGGCCTTGGTAGCGACGCAGACATATTGGCGCGACTGGATCGGCCGGTTCGACGACGGCAAGACGAAGTGGGCTGCCGAGGTCAGGCGGTCGCTGATCACGCTCAAGGCCCTGATCTACCGGCCGACCGGCGGGCTGGTTGCCGCCCCCACCACGTCGCTTCCGGAGGCGCCGGGAGGCGACATGAATTGGGACTACCGGTACTGCTGGCTGCGCGACGCGACCTTCACTGTAGGCGCGCTGCTCAATGCCGGCTTCCACCAAGAGGCGCGCGAATGGCGGGACTGGCTGCTCCGCGCAATCGCCGGGTCGCCCGAACGCATGCGGATCATGTATTGCATCGACGGGTCGAGGCACCTATCGGAATGGGTTGTCGATACGCTGCCCGGCTACCGCTACGCGAGCCCGGTGCGGGTCGGAAACGCCGCCTCTACGCAGCACCAGATCGACGTGTTCGGCGAGGTGTTGGATTGTCTCAGCTTGGCCCGCAAGGGCGGCCTCGGTACGACCGAACAGGAGCGCGTGGTTCAGGCGAAGATCGCCGAACACCTGGAGAAGGTCTGGAGCACGCCGGGCTCAGGCGTTTGGGAGTCCCGCGACGAGCCGCGGCGCTACACCTACTCCACCGCCATGGCTTGGGTAGGCATCGATCGCGTGCTGCGCTTCCTGCAATCCGAAGAAGGCCGTGACGATGCCGACCCGGCACTGGTTCAGCGCCTGACGGCTTTGCGCCAGACGATCCACGACGAGGTTTGCCGCGAAGGCTGGAATGAGGGCCTTGGCACGTTCACCCAATACTATGGCGGGCAGGATATCGACGCCAGCCTGCTGTTGCTGCCGCTGGTCGGATTCCTGCCGGCTGACGACCCGCGCATGGCCGCCACCATCGAGACCATCCGGCGCGAGCTGACCGAGGGTGGGCTGGTGCGGCGGACGCGCGCCAAGCCGGGCAAGCCGGCCGAGGGCGCGTTCCTGGCCTGCTCCTGCTGGATGGCCGATTGCCTGTCCTTACAAGGCCGCCACGACGAGGCGCGCGAGCAGTTCGAGCGTGTGCTCGCCTTGTGCAACGATGTGGGCCTGCTGTCGGAGGAGTACAACGTGCCGGCCAAGCACCTGGCGGGCAACTTCCCGCAGGCGCTAACGCATCTCGCTCTCGTCAACACCGCCCTCGGCCTGTCCGGCAACGTCCTGCATCGCGGCGGAGGATAGTCCGACTTGCCTTCGGCGGCTTCTGGCCCCTGCCCACCGGATATCTTGGAGTGCCGTGCTATGGCTTCGCCCGACCACTACGACGTCATCATCATCGGCAGCGGCCCCGGAGGCGGTTCGCTCGCGCACCGCTTGGCACCCACGGGCAAGCGCATCCTGATGCTGGAGCGCGGCGGCTACCTGCCCCGCTCGCGCGCCAACTGGGACGCCAAGACCGTGTTCGTGGACGGCGCCTATCAAGCCCCCGACACGTGGTATGGCAAGAAGGGCGAGGCGTTCCATCCCGGGCTGCACTATTATGTGGGCGGCAACTCCAAGGTGTACGGGTCGGCGCTGTTCCGCTTGCGGGAGCGTGATTTCAGCGAACTCCGGCACAAGGATGGCGTCTCGCCGGCCTGGCCGCTCGGCTATGACGCGTTCGAGCCCTACTACTGCGATGCCGAGGCGCTGTTCCACGTGCACGGCCAGCGCGGCGAGGACCCCAACGAGCCGTGGTCGAGCAAGCCCTACGCCTACCCGCCGGTCAGCCACGAGCCGCGCATCCAGGACCTCAGCGACAGGCTAGCCGGCGAGGGATTGCACCCGTTCCATCTGCCGCTGGGCATCCTGCTCGACGAGCGCGACGGCAAGCCCACGCCGACCAGCCCGTGCATCCGGTGCGACACCTTCGACGGCTTTCCCTGCGCCATCAACGCCAAGGCGGACGCCCAGGTGATCTGCGTCGACCCGACGCTTGCCGCCCACGCCAACTTCACCCTGCTCACCGGCGCCTATGTCTCCAGGCTCGAGACCGATCCATCCGGCAGGACCGTCAGCCGGGTCCATGTGACCCGCGACGGGCAGGAGGAGCAGTACTCAGCCGATATCGTCGTGGTGGCATGCGGCGCGCTCAGCTCTGCTTTGCTGCTGCTCCGCTCGGCCAGCGGCGCGCACCCGCGCGGCTTGGCGAACGGGTCGGACCAGGTAGGGCGCAACTACATGCGCCACAATATGTCCGTGCTCATGGCGCTCCTGAAGGAGCCGAACAACACGGTGTTCCAGAAGACGCTGGCGGTCAGCGACTACTATTTCGGCTCGCGGGACTGGGAGTACCCGATGGGCCTGATCCAGATGTGCGCGACCTCGCACGGGGAGCAAATACGCGGCGAGTCGATGCCCGGCTGGATGGGATGGCTGCCGGAGATGCCGTTCGACAAAATGGCCGAGCACTCGATCAATTTCTGGCTGCAGAGCGAGGACCTGCCGCGGCCCGAGAACCGCATCGCGTACGACGGCGACAAGGTCGTTCTCGACATCACCGAGGGCAATGAGGAGGCCTCGCAACGCCTGAAGGGCAAGCTGGAATCGCTGCTGGAACCGATGGGGGCGCACAAGCACCTGTTCGAGCGTAGCCTCTATCTCGGCAAGAACATTCCGATCAACGGTACCGCGCACCAAGCCGGCACCTGCCGTTTTGGCACCGACCCGGCGATCTCAGTGCTGAACCACGATTGCCGCGCCCACGAGGTGGACAACCTCTATGTCACCGACGCGAGCTTCTTTCCGTCCATCGGAGCGGTGAATCCGACGCTGACCATCGTCGCCAACGCGCTGCGCGTCGCTGACCACATCGCCGACCGGCTTAACGGACGAACCCGGACAGGGGATTGACAGCCATGCTGACACGCGTCGCGATTTTCGAGGGAGCCATCGTTGCGGGCGGTGAGGACGCCTTCTTCGACCAGGTGCGTGAGCGGCTGGAGCCGATCTGGCGACGGTTCCCCCACGTTCTGGATGTTCGTGTGCTGCGGACCCGCGAGGCGGATCCCGGAGCCATCCCGGTCGTAATGGTGCTGGAGATGGACTTCCCCGACCTTGGCTCGATTCGAGCGTCGCTCGCGTCCGACATCAAGACCGAGGCGCACGAGACCACCTTGGAGGTGCTCAAGCCGTTCAAGGGCCGGTTCTTCCACTTCATCACCGAGAGCCGCTCCTTGAATGCCGGGGCAAGTTAGCCGGTCATGGCCGACCGTCCGCTCTCGATCGACATACGCAACCCGCTTTTGCTCAAGGCGAACGACCTGGTGTTGCTGACCCAGGAGGACGGCAACTTCCCGCTCGATGTTCCGGGCTTTGGGCTGTTCTACCACGACACCTGCTATCTCGGCGCCTATGGCCTGCGGCTGCATGGCACCGACCCGCTGCTGCTGATGGCGTCCGACGTCGAGGGCATGGCGGCGCAGATCGAGCTCACCAACAGCAAACTTCGCACGATGAACGGGGAGAACATCCCCGATCACAAGCTGAGCTTGCGCCGCACCTTGCTGATGCTGGACGACGGGCCGGTGTTCATCGACAGCATCACGCTGCGCAACTTCACCGACGAGACGATCGCGCTGCCGCTCTCGCTGGAGTTCTGCACGACGTTCGAGAGCATGTTCGTGCTGCGGGGCGCCCCCCCGGGCAAGCGCGGCCGGCTGCTGGCGCCGGAATGGGACGAGATGGCGCTGCGGTTCTGCTACGAGGGCGGCGACGGCATACGGCGCACTCTGCTGGTGGACTTTTCTCTGCCGCCCGTCGTGGCGCCGCGCACGACCGAGCAGACAGTCGCGCATTTCGAGCTGTCTTTGGCGTCCCGGGCCAGCGTGAACCTGATCGTTACCTGCCAGTTGGACGAGCGCCCGGTGAGCGAGCCTTTGCCGGACTCGGCCCGTGCGCCTCGCAGCGCCGCTGCAATGCGAGAGGCCAAGAAGGCGGCGGCCGGCCGGCTACTCGACGGCTATGCGCGCGTGGAAACGTCGAGCAAGGGGTTCGGCGAGACGATGGCGCGCTCCTTGTCGGACGTGGCCCTGCTGGAGGTGCGGCGCGGCGAACACCGCTTCACCACGGCCGGGGTGCCCTGGTTCGTCGGCCTGTTCGGCCGCGACAGCCTGCTACCGACCCTGCAGTGCCTCGCCTTCAACCCCGACCTCGGCGCCCGCACGACCCGTGCGCTGGCGCACTGGCAGGGCAAGAAGGACGACGAGAAGACCCGCGAGCAGCCAGGTAAGATCCTGCACGAGCTGCGCGTCGGCGAACTCGCGCACCTGCACGAAGTCCCACAGACGCCGAGCTATGCCGCGGTGGACTCGACGCTGTTGTTCCTGATTGCCATCGCCCGCCACGTGGGCTGGACCGGGGACACGGCGCTGTTCCGGGAGCTGCGGCCCAACATCGACGCCGCGCTCGGCTGGCTACGCCGCAAGCTGGACGAGGGCGGCGGCTACGTGACCTACAGCGGGCTGGCTGAGGGCAGGCAGCCGGTCAACCAGAGCTGGCGTGATTCCGGCACCGGCGTTCTGCGGGCGGACGGGTCGTACCCAGTCCCGCCGCTCGCGTTGGTGGAGGTGCAGGGCTACGCGTTCCAGGCCATGAGCCTGGTGGCGGGGTTGCTGCGCCGGGCTGGGGAGGACGCGCAGGCGGACGCGCTCGACGCAAGGGCTGACGAGCTTCGCGCACGCTTCGCGCGAGACTTCTGGGTGGAGGACGAGGGCTGCTTCTGCCTGGCGCTGGAGGAGGGCGGGCGGCAGGTCGCGTCCGTCACCTCCAACGCCGCCCAGGTGCTGTGGACCGGCATTGCGGGCGCGGACCACGCGCGCCGGGTCGCGGAGCGCGTCATGAAGCCGGACATGTTCTCCGGCTGGGGTGTCCGCACGCTCTCCTCCGACCACGCTGCCTTCGACCCGCTTGCCTATCAGCAAGGCAGCGTCTGGCCGTTCGATAATTCACTGATCGTCTCCGGCTTGCGCCGCTACGGCGAGGACGCGGCGGCGCTCCGCATCATGGCGGCGACGCTGGACGCGGCGCACGGCTTCCGGCGGGAGCGCCTGCCCGAGTTTATCGCCGACCCGCAGCGCCAGCCCGGTGACGGCTCCACCCACACGCCGCGTGCCGATCCGATGCAGGCGTGGTCCGCCGCCGCGGTGCCGTTCATGGTCACCGAGCTGCTGGGCCTGCACGCCGACGGCTTCGGCAAGCGCCTGCACGTCCGCCGGCCGCTGCTGCCCGATGGGGTGGATGGGCTGGCGCTGCATGGGCTGCGTGCGGCCGGCGGCACCGCCTCGCTGCGCTTCACGCGCCAGGGAGATGCGACCAGGACCGACGTCATCGCGAGCGACGGCATCGAAGTGGTCATTGAATGACCGCCGCCGGAGCCCTATCCCGCCCATCGCGAGCTTGGCAGCCCCGGCACCGGCGCCTCTATCGCCAGGATGCTGCCATCGAGCGGGTGGTCGGCCGCGTCCTTGTCGGCAATCGCCCAGCGCCCGGAGGTGACGAACAGGGTGCGCAGGTCCGGGCCGCCGAACGCAACCATGGTCGGGAACTTGAAAGGCAGGCGAAATTCGCGCTCCACCCGCCCGTCCGGATCGAAGCGCATGAGCTTTCCTTGGCCGTTGATGGCCGACCAGTAGAAGCCGTCGCGGTCGACCTCCGCCCCGTCCGGTCCAGGTGGACCGTCGACATTGGCGAACAACCGGCCGCGCGACATCTCGCCACTCGCCGGGTCGTAGTCCCACGCGTTGATTTCGCCCGTCATGGTGTGGCTGTGATACATCGTGTGGCCGTCTGGGCTCCAGGCCAGCCCGTTGGACAGCGCGGCCGGCTTGCCGGCGGCGATGAGCCGGTCACCTTCCAGGCGCCACAGTGGTCCCTCACCGGCGCCGGGCTCACCCACCAGCGGCAGCAGCGAGTGGCGCATCGGCCCAACCCAGAACCGGCCGGTGCGGTCGCACTTGCCGTCATTGAGGAAGAACCGGCGCGGGTCGTAGGGGGCGGGTGCGACCAGCGACAGTGCGCCGGTCGCGAGCTCAAACCGGTAGGCGCCGGTGCGCAGCCCGACCAGCACGCTGCCATCGGCCGCGCCACCGCCGAGCGCGAGGCAACCGATCCAGGCCGGCATGATCCAGCTCTCGTTGATGCCCGTCTGCGGATCAAGCCGGTGCAGCGCAGGCTGCTGCACATCGACCCAGTAGAGCCGAGCGGTGCGCTCGCACCAGACCGGGCTTTCCCCGGTGATCGACGGCCGCTGCAGCACCAACCGCCACGGCGGCATCTTCGGTTCGGTCATACTCGACTCCCTCTCCAAATCGGCAGGTGCCGATGCGTCGCGTTCCATTCACGGCCCTAAGCGAGGATACCGCCATGTCGCAGAACGTTTCGGAATTTGTTTGGCAGCGCCTGTCCGAGTGGGGGCTTTCGCGGGTCTATGGCTACCCCGGCGATGGTGTCGGCGGCCTCGATGTGGCGCTCGAGAAGGCTAAGGACTTCATGCACTACGTCCAGGTGCGGCACGAGGAGATGGCCGCCTTCATGGCCTCGGCGCATGCGAAATTCACCGGCCAGGTCGGGCTTTGCTACGCGACCTCCGGCCCGGGCGCCATCCATTTGCTGACCGGCCTCTACGACGCCAAGGCAGACCACGTGCCGGTGGTGGCTATTGTCGGGCAGCAGGCGCGCACGGCGCTCGGGGCCAGCTACCAGCAGGAAGTCGATTTGCAGAACCTGTTCAAGGACGTGGCGAGCGAGTTCGTCATGACCGCGACCGTGCCGGGCCAGGTGCGCACGCTGATTGACCGCGCGGTCCGCATCGCCCAGGTCAAACGTGCCGTCACCTGCGTCATCATCCCGAACGACCTGCAACTGCTCGACTACGAGGACCCGCCGCTGGTGCATGGCACCACGCATACCGGCGTGGGCTACCCCGGCGAGTCCCGCTTGCCCGACGAGGCGGCGTTGCGCCGCGCGGCGGACATTCTCAACCAGGGCAAGAAGGTCGCGATGCTCGTCGGTGCCGGCTGCCTGTCGGCGACGGACGAGGTGATCGCGGTGGCCGACCGCCTCGGCGCGGGAATCGCCAAGGCGCTGCTCGGCAAGGCCGCCGTGCCCGACGATCTGCCCTACGTCACCGGCTCGCTCGGCCTGCTCGGCACCAAGCCGTCCTGGGACATGATGCAGGAGTGCGACACGCTGCTGATGGTGGGTTCCTCCTTCCCCTACAGCGAGTTTCTGCCCAAGCCCGGCTCGGCGCGCGGCGTGCAGATCGACATCGACGGCGCCAATGTCAGCCTGCGCTACCCCATGGAGTACAGCCTGGTGGGCGACAGCGCCGAGACGCTGCGCGCCTTGCTGCCGATGCTGGAGCAGAATGCCAACACCGCCTGGCGCACGACGATCGAAAAGAACGTCGCCTCTTGGTGGAAGACGTTGGAGGCGCGGGCGATGAGTTCGGCCGACCCCATCAACCCGCAGCGCGTGTTCTGGGAGCTATCGCCGCGTCTGCCGGAGAATTGCATCCTGACCGCCGACTCCGGCTCGGTCGCCAACTGGTATGCGCGAGACATCAAAATCCGGCGCGGCATGAAGGCGTCGCTGTCCGGCGGGCTCGCCTCGCTGGGCGCCGCGACACCCTACGCGATGGCGGCCAAGATGGCGTTCCCGGAGCGGGTCGTCATCGGCTTCATCGGCGACGGGGCGATGCAGATGAACGGGCTCAATGTGATGATCACCGTGTCGAAATACTGGCGCGAATGGGCCAACCCGCATTTCATCATCATGGTGCTCAACAACCGCGACCTGAACCAGGTGACATGGGAAGAGCGTGTGCAACTCGGCGATGGCAAGACTGAGCTGACGCAAGCCATCCCCGACTTCCCCTACCACAAGTATGCCGAGCTGATCGGATTGAAGGGCATTTTCTGCAACGATCCTGAGAAGATCGGCGCGGCGTGGGACGAGGCGCTCGCGGCTGATCGTCCGGTGATCCTGGAAATGTACACCGACCCGAACGTGCCGCCGCTGCCGCCGCACATCACGTTGAAGGACGCGAAGAACTTCATGACCATGATGGGCAGCGAACCTGAACTCGGCAGCGTGCTGAAGAACAGCGCCAAGGAAATGCTGGCGGGCATCCTGCCGGGTAAGAGCTAGATGGTCCGGACAATCGTAGGAAAGCAGACGCCTTGAGCAGGCGAGTCCCGACGAGGGATCAAGGCGACCTCGACGCCGGTTGGGCCGCCCGCCTTCCACCCGGCCGAGGGCGGGCGGTGACCACGCGAGCCGCCGCATCGCTCGCCTTCTCGGCCGTGCCGGTCCTGGGCGAGACGGCGACGGTCAAGGCCGCGCGCCGCCTCAACCGGGCTGCCGGCATGATTGCCGCCTCCGTCCTGGCCGACAGCGCGATGGAGCATTACCGCGGCAGCTTTCACAACAAGGCGATGTGGACACCGCTGATCTCGTCGGCGATGTCTTTGGCCGTCAGCGTGCACGGTCATCGCGACAAGAGGCATGGCGCGCATCGCGGGCGGGATCTGATCTATGCCGCGGCGGGGCTGACGGGCATCGTCGGCACCGGTTTTCACCTCTACAACATCACCAAGAAGCCCGGCGGGTTTTCCTGGCAGAACGTGTTCTACTCCGCCCCGATCGGCGCTCCGGCGGCGCTGTCGCTGTCTGGGCTGATGGGCTTCCTCTCCGAGCGCGTGCGTGACAATGAACCCGGCACCAGCCCGAAGATCGCCGGCTACTCCGCCGGGCGCGCGGTGGCGGTGCTGACGGGTGCGTCGCTGTTGGGAACGATGGGCGAGGCCGGACTGCTGCATTTTCGCGGCGCCTACCACAACCCATTCATGTTCGTGCCGGTTTCGGTGCCCCCGGTGGCCGCCGCCCTGCTCGGCAACACCGCAGCCGGCAATTCGCGCGTGCGGCGGCCCGTCACCCGCTGGTGGCTGCGCGCCACGACACTGATGGGCATCCTGGGCGTCGCGTTCCACGCCTACGGCGTCTCGCGCAACATGGGAGGCTGGCGCAACTGGCGGCAGAACGCGTTCAACGGGCCGCCGGTGCCCGCACCTCCTGCGTTCACCGGGTTGGCCATGGCAGGGTTGGCGGCACTCGGGCTGCTGGAGGATCACCCGGATGACTGAACATCCGACGTATCCCGGCTACGACGTGCTCGCCAAACGGCACACCCCGTCCTGGGACGCCGTGACCCGCCGGGTGATCGACCGCCGCCTGGCCGTGACGCATGAGCCCCGGTTCTTCTCCGCCGCCGAATGGGCGGTCGCCGACGCGATCTGTCGGCGCATCCTGCCGCAGCCCGCCGATCGCCCCCCTGTGCCGTTGGCCGCCCTGCTCGACGCCAAGCTCCTGGCCGATGAGGGCGATGGCTTCCGCGAGGCCGACATGCCTTACATGCGGGAAGCCTGGAAGCAGGGGATCGCCGCCATAGAGGCCGAGAGCCAAGCCCGTCACGGCAGCGGCTTCGCTGCCCTGAATGCGGCCGACCAGGACGCGTTGCTCGGGATGATGTATCGGGGCGAGCTGTCCGACCCGGCCTGGGAGGGGCTGGGGGCGAAGGACTTCTTCACCAAGCGCCTGCTGTCTGACATACCAGGACTCTACTACAGCCATCCGACGGCCTGGTCCGAGATGGGCTTTGGCGGGCCGGCCAGTCCGCGCGGCTATGTCCGCATGGCGCTCGACCGCCGCGATCCCTGGGAGGCCGCAGAGGCCAAGCCGGGGCACGAGCAGGAGGCGCTGCGGGCGAACAAGCGTGCCGTCTGATCCTATAGCGGCCCCGCGCGCGACCAGCGGCCGTGCGCCGGACGTGTTCGTGCCGGGCGGGTGGGTGCCGATGCGCGAGTACGACGAGGCGGACGCAGTCGATTTCGCCATCGTCGGCACCGGCGCCGGTGGCGGCACCCTGGCTGCCCTGCTGGCCGAACAGGGCTTCTCCGTGATCGGCTTCGACGCCGGGCCGTATTTTCGCCCGCTCGAGGACTTCGCCTCCGACGAAGCCGAGCAGAACAAGCTGTATTGGACCGATCGCCGGGTGACGGGCGGCGCCAACCCGATCCGCATGGGCGGCAAGAACAGCGGCAAGGCCGTGGGCGGCTCCACCGTGCACTACGCCATGGTCTCGCTGCGCTTCCGGCCGGAATGGTTCCTCTCGCGCACCAAGCTCGGCTACGGCGCGGACTGGCCGATCCCGTGGGAAGAGATGTGGCACTGGTACGCAGAGGCCGAACGGCAGATCAACATCGCCGGGCCGATCCGCTATCCCTGGGGGCCGAAACGGCCGCGCTATCCGTATCGCGCACACGAGTTGAATAGCGCCGGCAGGCTGCTCGCCCAAGGCTGCGAGGCAATCGGTATCAACTGGACCGAAACACCGCTGGCGACGATCTCCGCGCCGTTGCGCAGCAAAGAAGGACACTCCCCACCCTGCGTGTACCGCGGCTTTTGCCGCTTCGGCTGCTCGACCAACGCCAAGCGTTCGGCGTTGACGGTGTGGATTCCCCGTGCACTGACCGCGGGGGCGGAAATCCGCGACCTGGCCATGGTCGGCCGGATCGAGATGGGACCGGATGGGCGTGCCACTGGCGTGCATTATCACCGCGAGGGCGAGTGGCGGTTTCAGCGAGCGCGCAACGTTATTGTTGCAGGCTATGCCGTGGAGTCGCCGCGGCTGCTGCTGAACTCAGCCACCGACCGCTATCCCGACGGCCTGGCGAACAGTTCCGGCTTGGTCGGCAAGAACCTTATGACCCAGTCCAACCAAGCGGTATGGGGCCGCATGGATCAGGAGGTGCGCTGGAACAAGGGGCCACCCTCGCTCGCGATCACCGAGCACTGGAATTACGAGGACAAGAAGGACTTCTTCGGCGGCTACTGCTGGATGGGCCAGGGTCCGCTGCCGATCGAGTGGGCCGCGGTTCAGACCGGATCGCGCGGGTTGTGGGGGCAAGCGCTGCACGACGCCATGCTCGACTACAATCACATGATCGGCGTCAAGATGGTGGGCGAGATGCTGCCCGACGAGGCCAACCGCGTCACGCTTGCTGACGACAAAGACCAATACGGCCTGCGCGTGGCGCAGATCACCTACAAATGGGGCGACAACGACAAGGCTCTGATCCAGCATGCGTTGGAGCAGATGGGCCGTTCGATCGAGGCGGTCGGCGCGCGCGACATGTTCCGTCAAGAGGACGACACCAACCATCTAGGGGGCACTGCGCGCATGGGCAATGACCCGGCGCGCAGCGTCGTCAACGCGGATTGCCGCAGTTGGGACATCCCGAACCTCTGGGTCTGCGATGGGTCGGTGTTCCCAACCGTCGGCGGGGTCAATCCCGCGTTGACGATCCAGACAATCGCCATGAGGACGGCGTCGCGGATCGGCATCCTCGCCAAGCGGGGCGAGCTATGAAGGCTACCCGAAGGGATTGGTTGGGGCAGATGGTGGTAACGACGTCATGACCACGTCCAACCTCGTCATACTGATCATCCGGTACGGCCTCGTCGTGCTATTCTTCCCGGCCAGCGCGCTCGATAAAATCTTCAATTTCAACGGCGCCGTGAAGCAGGCGTCCCAGGTATTCGCATCGTGTCGCAGCGGCGCTGATTCTGGCCGGCATGTTCGTCGAGCTCGTCATGCCGCTCGGCATCCTGTCCGGGGTGGCGGACCGGCTCGCGGCGTTTATCATGGCCGGCTATTGCGCGATGACCGCAGTCCTGTTCAAGCGGTTCTGGCAACCCGGGGACTTCTGGAAGGCCGGCGAGAGCAAGGGCCGCGATCTGTTTTGGGACTTCCTGAAGAATCTGTCCCTCGCATCCGGCTTCCTGCTGATAACCGTCGGACTAGACGGGCATGACTGGTACGCCTTCCTGAGCGATCCCCTCGCGTCATCCCACCCCTATGCGGCCTCTGCGCCGATGCATTGATGTCTGGAGACCGGCGATGCAAAACCCGACCGCTATGATAACGTCCGAAAGCGGACAGGCCGAAGGCGGCGGCAAGAGCGGACCGAAGCCGCGCGTTCCCTACTGGCACCTCTGGACCGACGAAAACGGCGTCAGTCACCAGAAGCAGTGCGCGCTGACGGAGTTCGAGCTGAAAGGCGTTGGCGGGGCCGACCCGCAATGGAACAACAAGCACGAGAAGGTCCCATCCACCGTCGTGATCACCGTACAACCGGTCGGCTGGATCGGCGATTGGCATGAAAACCCGGCGCCCCAATGGATAATTGTGCTGTCGGGGCGTTGGTGGATCGAGAGCATGGATGGCACCCGCATTGAACAGGGGCCGGGCGAGTTCTCGTTCGGAGAGGACCAAGGCTGCAAGGAGAGCGTGGATAGCCGGAAGGGGCATCGCTCGGGCACCATCGGCGACGAGCCGGCCGTGTTGATGACGGTCCAACTCCACGTCGATCCGCGCCATGAGCCCTGCCACATCAGCTGAGCCCCTGCAGCTTACCAGGGTGACCGTCCGGGGAGTGACGCGATGAGCAAGCCGACGCTGTGTATAATCACTGGCTTCGGTATCGTAACGGCCGACCTTCCCCGCCTCGTGCAGTTCTACCGCGACGTGCTAGGTTTTGCAGCGCAAGGCGAGGAGAGGCCGATCGACCAAGCCGAGATCGCGCTGCTTGGTTTGTCCGGCAACGGCCGTCGACAGGTTATGAGCCTCGGTAGGCAGACCATCTCGATCGATCAGTTTGAGCAGACTGGCCGGCGTGGTTCAGAATCCGCCCTTTTTGGGTTACACAAGGCGCGCGGAAACCGCCGGCCTGTGAGGGTCGGAGTTCGGTTGGAAGGGTGTTCTGTGCGGGAGGCGGCTGGCCGCCCCGGGTCAAGCT
>JAABUX010007432.1_pt1 | contig 12879 bp, 14 predicted proteins | sample 5561851 | NCBI WGS metagenome assembly JAABUX01 (sample SAMN10711883, study PRJNA513361) | rock metagenome | isolation source: Antarctica rocks | place: Antarctica: Victoria Land, Richard Nunatak red sandstone | collected 2016-01-03 | reverse complement strand
TGGCCTGGACGGACGAGACCTTTCGCGCGCTCGCGCGGCAACTCCAACAGGACCAAGGGAGGGCAACCACCGTGAAGATCACCGTCATTGGCCGGCCCGGCACGATCGTCGAGCAAGGCCAGGCCGTCGCCCTCGCCCTCGTGAGCGAGAAAGTGCCAGACCTGCCCAAGGGGCTCCCGGAGCCGCCCGTCGGCACCCGCTACACCGTCTTCGTCGCCCGCAAGCCGTGGGCGAAAGTGGCCGAGGCCCTTGCTGCCGACCCGGAGGACGCGGCCATCATTGAGGGCTACGCCGCGCTCGACCCACGCGTGGATGGTATCGCCGTCTACGCGACCAGCGCCACCACCAAGCGCCTCCAGGCCGCCAAACGCGCCACCACGGCGACGGTCACACCATGAGAGCCGCGGGCGCAAGGATCACGTCCGACGGTGTCATATAGCCTCACAGTTTCCACGGCGATCACCGACGTTCGGGCGCGCGAGGGCATCGAACCGGCGATTATCCGCATCCCCGCAGCGTCGCTTGTGGTGGATGGAGCTATCCGCGTTATGCTGGTGAGGGCACTTGAATAGAAAGGCGTGACATCCGTCCGATGCTGACCTGTATCCGGCTGAAGCGCCCCGGTGTGCGACAGCGGTTGAGGGACAACTACCTGCGTACCCTTGTCGCTCCCATGGACGGGATGTGGGAGAGCGTGGCCATCGCCCGCGCGGCATTCTGGGACATCCGGGACCACGGGCGGCACGCGGGCCATGCCTGTCTCGGCCCCGACAATGACTTGTTGCGCTTCCACCTCGCGGGGGAGTATCGGGCGCGGGCGCAGGAGATCTTTCGGTGGTTCGTCGCGGCCCATGGCATCCGGCGGGCCATCGCGGGCACCATCGAACCCCCGTATCTCTCCCTGTGCCTCGATGTCCAGACGGGCATCGCGCTCCATAGCTATCTCTTCCGCGATAACGCACGTGTCGCCGCGCCGTCCGGTCTCGGTGGCCGCATTGTCAGAGAGGCCACAGAGGGCGAGTTCGACGTTCTCGCGCGCTTCTATCGCGCTAATACGGACGGGCCGGGAGACTGGATCGAGGCGTTCCTGCGCGCACGCCTTGAGCGCGGGGAATTGGTCGGCCTGTATGATCGGCAGGGCGTCGTGGCGACGGGGGAATGCATCCCCAGTGGGGCACAAGCGCCCTATGCCGACCTCGGCGTGGTGGTGGCTCACGCGTATCGCGGGAGGGGCGTGGGCACCGCCATGCTCGTCCACTTGAAGGAGCGCTGCTACGACGCGGGCTGGCAGCCGATCTGCTCCTGTGCCGCCGCCAATCGCGCATCGAAGCGCGCCATCGAAAAAGCGGGTTTCATCAGCGAGCATCGCATGGTGGAGGTCGTGTTCCACGAGGGAGAGGCCGCCGGTCCCTGTCCTGAGTGACGGCGGTCGACCTGGCGAGAAGCCGCCCGCTTGGTCACAGAGGACGCTGTTAGACACTCTCCTGTACCTCATCAGCAAGCACTCCTTCGGGGCGGGGATCGTACCGCGTGAGCCCAAGTATTACGCGGAGGCGATGATCGTACCCCAAGATTTTACACGGCACACTAGTCCGGCAAACCCCTTGCATGCTGACGCACGGGTGTTGATACCATACCAGGTAGGATAGACGGAAACCGTTCCATACCTAATAGCGTCCCTACCCCATGAACGCGCGCTACATGTAGCAGGAGGCGAAGGGTTCAATGCGGCCGATGCATCTGTCGTACCTTATCTGCGCGACGCCCAGGACCGGGAGTAACTTTCTCTGCGAGCTACTCCGGACCACCGGGGTTGCGGGGCGTCCCGACGACTACTTCTGGAACCCGCCGTTCTGGCAGCGACAGTGGGGCGTCACGGGATTCCCGGCGTACTTCACGCGGATTCTGCGGGAAGGGACGACGCGCAACGGCGTCTTCGGCGTCAAGATGATGTGGGACTACCTCGATACCCTCCTCCCCCAACTCGCGGCGTTGTCTGGCCTGACGGATGTGCCTCCGCCCGAGGTCCTCGCGGCGGCCTTCCCGAACCTGCGCTACCTTAGGCTCACACGACGAGACAAGGTCCGGCAGGGCATCTCCTTCTACCGGGCGCTCGAAACGGACGTGTGGCGGAGCACCGACCGCGATAAGATCGACGCCACAGAACCGGCCTTCGATGTCGCCGCGATTGACCGGTTGGCGCAACTCTCGATCCAGGAAGACCAAACCTGGCACGAGTATTTCCAGCGCTACGGGATCCGGCCCTTCACCATCGTCTATGAGGATCTCGCCGCGGCTCCGGAGGATGTCGTCCTGTCAATCCTGGAGCATCTGGGCATCCCGCTACCGGATGGTCTACCACCTCTGCATTGGGCGCACCAGAAGCAGGCGGATGGGCTCACCGAGGCATGGATTCAGCAGTACCTGGCCCTTAAAGAAATTGATGGCTGACGGCGAACGCGTGGCTATCCCGTGCGATTTGCCCAGGATCTGGCCTCGGCCAATTAACGCGGTGTCGACGCCTACGAACTGCGTCTTGTCATGTAATCCTGCAGGGCGCGGATCACGCGCCGCCGCGAGCCCAATGATAACGTTCGGGTGCAAGGGGAAATATTTAGCTGAGGGCAGTTTTATGCAGGAAATCGAAACGGCGCGCCTGCGCCTCCGCCACTTCACCGCCGACGACCTGGACGCTGTGCGCCGCATCTACAGCGACGCCGAGGTGCTGCGCTACATGTGGGACGGCCAAGCCCGGACGGAGGAACAAATCCGTGATGCCCTCGCCTTCCTAATGGGCGGCTGGGAAAAGCACGGCATCGGGATGTGGGCGATGGTCCACAAAGGGCACGGCGAGGTGATCGGGCGGTGTGGGTTCACGTTCCTTCCCGGCACGACCGAGGCCGAGATCGGCTACATTCTGGCGCGCCCCTATTGGGGTGCCGGCTATGCGACGGAGGCGGCGCGCGCCTGCGTGCGCTACGGCTTCGAGGATCGCGTGTTGCCGCGCATCGTGGCGGTAACGAGGCCGGACAACCAGGCCTCGCGGCGCGTGCTGCAAAAGCTCGGCATGGCCTACGAAGGTCTCGCGCAGCACTACGGCGCGGAGCAGGCGTGCTACGCCATTGAACGGGACGCCTATCAGGAGAGAGCGGCCGGCGCGTCATAACGAGGCGGAGGGTGACGCTACGGGGCAAGGGTAACGCGTCAGGGCGATGGTTACGGGGGCCTGCTGATGGGATGAGATCCGCAGGCGCAAAAACCTCACCGCGCTTTCGCCGTGTTGCAGTACTTCGGCGAAAGGCCTTCGCGCCAGGGCGCATGACAGAAAGGGCGTTTTCGTTAACGTTATGGTCTGCTCCGCTATGTCCACTACTCTCTCCGCATGACCGATGGCCCACGTAAGAGATGCATGGTGGCGGACCGCAGGAGCCATTAATGATCGTGGCCCGATAGGTATACAGCACCGTCGCGACGGAGTACGCGACCCATCGCCAAACCTCGCCTTATGAGCGAGCAGCCGTTAGCAAGACGACGCGCGTGCTAGGCGCCGTGATCGTGACTGCTACCGGTGCTCATGACGCATAGGTATTTGTGCGACATGCTGGCGCCACACGACGGATAACGCATGTAGCCATAACAGGCTCTATCTTTGCACTTTTTGTTTGACTACCACATGTTGTTGTGCGTCAAGTGCAGCGACCGCAATATCTAGCGGGCAAAGCCGTTTTACTTGACAATAATCGAAAGGTGCAAAGATAGTGAACAGGGATGAGGGTGTAGAGCCGCGTCATCTGGACAGTGGATATCGTTTCTTATCCTCTACGCGGCGTGGAGCGCCACGCCGATGATCGCGCCGGCGAGGGTACCGGCCGTGACGATAGCGAGGAATCCGAGCCCGTTGCGCAGCGGCCCCTTGAGGCTGTAGCGCGCCTTGACCGCCCCAAGCGCGAGCGCGGTCAGCGCGGTGAGCCCGTAGGCCGCACCCTGCATCCACGGGAGCGGCACGCCAAGGAGCACGGGCACCGAGGGGATCAGGCCGCCGACCACGAAGGAGGCCCCGATCTGGAGGCCTTGCCGCACCGGCGCGACCGGCTCCTCCTCGACCACGCCCAACTCCTCGCGCACCAGGGCGTTGAGCCACCGCTCGTGATCGGCCGTTTGGTGTGCGATCACGCGGTCGAGCAGCCGCCCGGTCAGCCCCTTCTTCCGGTAGATCGCGCGCAACTCGGCCCGCTCCTCCTCTGGCTCGGTCTCGATCTCCTGGCGTTCGGTCTCGATGCGGTAGGCCAGGATGTCGCGCTCGGTGCGCGCGGAGAGATAGCCGCCCAGGGCCATCGACACCCCACCCGCCGTGACCTCCGAGAGGACGACGAGCAGCAGCGCGGCGTGCGTCTGTGCCGCCAGGCTGGTGGCGATGATGAAGACGAGCGTCGTCACCAGCCCGTCGTTGAGCCCGAACACGATTTCGCGCAACCAGGCGCCCCCGTGCGGATGCCGTTCCTCCCGCGGCCGCTCGCGCGTGGTCGGCGCACCGTCGCGTTGGAGGTGCGCCTGGGCCACGCCGGCGCCAGCCGCCCGCGCCTCCAGGCCCTCGGCCCCCGCGCGCAGCAGGATCTCGCGCGCCTCGGTCTCCCGACCGTCGGCCTCCACGAGCACCAGGTGGTGGCCGTACGCCCCCCCTTCCGTGACGTCCTCGCGGTAGGTGGTGGTGCGGATGAGGCCGGCGGCCATCAACTCAGCGCGCGCGCCTCGGGCGGCCGCCGGCTCCGCGAAGAGGCCGACGATTGTCTGCGTCACGGTGTGGTCACCCCGCATTGCATCCGTGTCAACGCGTTTCTCCTTTAACTCTCCACACAGGAGGAGTCGTCAGCCTGTGTGGGCGGACAGGGTACGTCACCGTAGGAGCAGAACACACAGCAATCGCCGGGCCGCGGCCGTAGCCGTGTTGCGCAGTGCGGGCAGGTGTAGAAATACCGGCAGGCATCCGTGAGCATCGACGCGGTGGAGGTCCCCTGACAAGAGGGGCAGGTGATCGTGGATGTCAGGTCCATCAGGGCAGCGACGCCTCGCAGCTCGGATCGCCGCAGCTACACCCGCCGCGACCGGCCCGTGCGCCGTCCAGGGCTTCGCGGGCCTCGTGTTGGAGCCAGTAGAGGAACCCGATCGCCGCCACGCTGTCGGCCCACCACCACCCGAAGGCGGCCGTCAGGACCAGACCGACGAGCAGGGTCGCGGCCATGTAGGCGCAGGTCAGCGAGCAGGCCGCGTCGCCGCGTAGGGCGGCGCTGTCGATGCGCGCGGCGATGGCCCGCTTGCGCCGGGCCAGGAGGGGCATGCCGACGACGGCAACGAGCGCGAGCGCGATCCCGGCCGGGGCGCTCTCGGGGCGGCTGTGCGTCCACAGGCCCACGCCGGCGCTGACGACGATGTAGAGGCAGAGCAGGGCGAGCCCGATCCCCGTTACCCAGGCGGCGCGGTTCTCCGCGCGTTCGACGCGCGCCAGGGAGCCGCCGCCCGCCTCGGTGGACAGCCGCCACAGCAGGACGCCGCCTGTCACCAGTTCGATCACGCTGTCGATCCCGAAGGCGGTGAGGAGCACGCTGCGCGCGAGCAGGCCGGCCGTGAGGGCGACGAGGGCCTCGACGGTCATCCAGCCGATGGTGAGCTGTTCCACGCGCACGCCGGCGTGGAGAGCGTGGGCGCGCGCTGTCCGCGTGCGGGGTGTGTCGAGCGTCACGGTGGAGTTAGCCACGTCTTTGCCCTCTCATTCCTGCCGTTGTGGCGGATACATCCAGCCCGTCCTCTGTGTGCGCGTGGCCATGGTCGCCGTGCGCGTGGTCGTGCGCATCCCCACCCTCGGGGTCCATCGTGCAGTACAGGTGGTTGGGGTTGCAGCCCGCGCACTCGATCTGGATCGTGGAATGACCGATCTTGTACTTGGTTTGGAGCAGGCGGTTGAGCCCCACCAGCAGCTCGTCGCAGGCGGACAAGGGGCGATCCGCGACCTGAACGTGGGCCGAGAGCGCGCTCATGCCGCCGGCGATGGACCACACATGCAGGTCGTGGACATCCGCGATCCCCGGCTGCTGCACCATGTCGCGCACGAGCTGCGCCACGTTGAGGTCCCTGGGCGTCGCCTCCATGAGGATATCCACCGTCTCGTGCAGGATGCCCCAGGCCCCGCGCGCGATCAGCACGGCGATCCCGAGCGAGATGAGCGGGTCGGCGGGATACCAGCGCGTGAGCAGGATGACCACGCCGCCGAGGATGACGCCGACCGACGCGCCCACGTCCCCGAAGACGTGCAGCATGGCCGCGCGCACGTTGAGGTTGTCGCCGCCCTCTTTCTGCAAGCCGAAGCCGATGTAGAGGTTGACGGCGATGCCCACCGCCGCCGACACGAACATCAGCCAGGGCGTGACGGCCTCGGGGTGCTGGAACCGTTGGACGGCCTCGTAGGCGATGGCCAGCACGACGAGGATGAGCGTGATGGCGTTGGCGAGGGCGGCCAGGATGCCGGTGCGATGGTAGCCGTAGGTGTTCTTGGCGTCGGCCGGGCGCTCGGCCTGCGCCGTGGCGAACCAGGCCAGGCCGAGCGCGAAGATGTCGGTCAGGACGTGGCCGGCGTCGGAGAGCAGGGCCAGGGAGTGCGAGGCGAGGCCGCCCGCAAGCTCCACGACGAGGATGACGGCGGTGAGCAGGAAGGCCGTGCGCAGCGTCCCCTTGGTCATACCGTGCGTGTGGTCGTGCCCATGAGCGGCGGTCATCAGATACCCCCGCACGCCGTCGCGGCGGCAAGGACGGCGGGGATAGACGCGTCGCTGCCGGCGGCGCCGTGGCCCTGGTGCGTCAGGCCCACCTGGACGAGCAGGGCGATAGGGGCGTCGTCGATGCTGTAGTAGACGAACTTGCCGGCACGCCGCGGTTTGACCAACCGCAGCGCGCGCAGGACCCGGAGGTGCTGCGACACGCCCGACTCGCTGATCCCGACGACGGCGGACAGGTCACACGTACACAACTCCTGCCGCATGAGGGTGTGGACGATCTTGGCGCGCGTGGGATCGGCCAACGCGCCAAACAGCTCCGCGAGGTCCGTGTAGGTGTTGTCGGCCGCCAGCGTCGCACGCGCACGGGCCACGTCCTCCATGTGGACGCAGCGCACCCCGCACAAATCGGCGCCCATCATCTGAGTCTCCATCGGCCCCCTTTACGATGTAACGATGTAGTAATCTCTACATTGTATTTTACCACCTCTGGCGTCGCGAGGATAGGGGGTAGACCCCAAAAGAGGAGGAACGCGGGCCAGCCTACCGATGGACAGTGACCGTGACGCTATCGAACTGCTGCCAGCCGTAGCCCTTGAAGTAGGCGTCCACCGTCGCTTTGTACTTCCCCGCGCGCCGATATGCGTGCGCGGCGGTGTCGCCCGCCTGCGTCGTCCCGTCGCCCAGATGCCAGCGCCAGGATCGGCGCAGATCGGCCTGGGTGAGGACCTTGCGCATCAGCGCGTCGTCCTCCTTGAGCAGGATGCGCTGGCCGGCGTGGAACGCGCGCGGGAAGGCGAAATGCGCCCAGGTGGCGTAGGTGGCGGCGGTGGGGGCTGCTTTGTAGATCACGGCGCGCGTCCCGTTGGCAAAAATAGAGGGTTTGCCGTCGATCGTGCAGGCATGCGCCGCCCCGACGACGGACGCAAGGCCGATAGACAGGGCGCACGCGGGAAGCAAGACGGTTAGGTGGCGCATGTATCTCCTCCTCAACTGGTATCGTCGTCTAGCCCGAGTATGCCACAGTGCGGCAACACACCGCGCCGCAGGCGGCCCGGAGAGGAGCAGAGACGAGGGGCGTAGGGGTGTGGCGTCGCCAACGTGCTCCCGTACGTCCCTTGTAGCGGCCCTGAGAGCCGCGCTGGCGATCCGGCACGGCCGCCGAGAAAAGAGTATCGGCCGCATGCACGTCAGACTCCTCTCCTGCGGAGGACCAGGGGTAGCAGGACGACCGGGCGGCGGGGCGCGGCTGGGGCATGACGGTCATGGGCGCGACGAGCACGGCCGGGGCATTAGGAATGAGCGTGCCGCTCATTCCTCACTATGCCACGCGGCCCAGCCCTCCTTGAGCCCATAGTAGACGATGACCAGGCCGGCCAGAGGATCGGCCCACCACCAGCCGACGACGGCATTGAGGATCAGGCCAACGAGCACGGCGGCGGCCAGGTAGGCGTCGATGAGGGTGACGTGCGCCTCGGTCGCGAGCACCGTGTTGTTCAACTGCCGTCCCGTGATGCGCTTGCCCTGTGCGAGCAGCAGCATGGCGATCAGCGTCGCGGCGAGCCAGACAATGCCTCCGACGGAGGTGGTCGGGCGTATGCCCGCGATGACCGTGAACGCTTCCTGCCCCAGGATATACACGGCGAGGACGAAGAAGGCGCCGCCGATGAGGCGCAGCGCGCGGCGCTCACGGTGCTGATTGATGCCGGTGAGCTGCCACACTACGATCACCGAGGCGAAGATCTCGATGAGCGAGTCGAGGCCGAAGCCGGCCAGGGCGACGGAGCGGGCGGCGAACGCGGCCGCCACGACGATGACGACGCCCACGACGTTCCAGCCGAGAGTCGCGTATTCGAGATACAATCCACGTCGCAGCAGCCACGTGTCCGTCGTCTGTCCTTCTGTCATTCGTCCCCCCTTCATTCCTACGAACTCCACCCGCACAACACAGGCGGTGTCTATCCGTCGTCTGTTCCTGTCGCGGGCGTGTCCGGCCTGAGCGGTGGCGTCAGGGTCAGGGACACGCCGATGGTCCAGACGAGCGCGCCCGCCCAGCCGCCCAGCACATCGCTCGGATCGTCCGCGCCCAGGGCCACCCGCACGACGCCGACCAGCACGATCAGGGGCACGGCCAGGGCGAGGGCGGGCCACCGCCACCGGCTGGGCCCGACCAGCACGGTCGGCGCGGACAGCAGGGCGAGCGAGCCCATGGCCGCCGGGCTGAGATAGGTCCCGGCCGAACCGGGTCCCGGCGCCCCCCACCACGCGTTGATCGCGGAGAAGAACGCATTGACCGTCAGGTTCGCGGCCAGGGCGCCGCCGTACACCACGCCGATGAAGAGCGCCTCGCGCCAGCGCCGCCGCAGGGACAGCGCGAGGACGGCGAGCGCGCAGAGCGGGATGGTGGCGCCGAGATCGCCGAGCGTGGCGATGGCCCGCGGCAGGGGGCCAGGGGCCAAGACGGCGATCCCGCGGACCGTCCGCAGGATGGGGCGATCCCAGGGTGCGCCCTCCTCGGTCCCGCTATCCACCACGAAGACCTCAAAGACCGTGAGGGCGATCAGGAGACCCCCGAACAAGGTGAGGAGCGACCAGCGCCGGCGCCACAGGAGGGCGCCGGGGGGTGTCGGGGACGGGGCGTCCGGGTGCTCTCTCGTGGTCTCCCGTGTGATCCCTGTGTGCTCGACGCAGCGCAAGCAGAGCGACCACTCACCGTCGGGTCCCCGGACCACGTACGCGGTATCGTCGAGGATCACATCGCCGTGGCGCAGGCCCGCCAGGGCCGTGGGATCGGAGCCGACGCGCGCGGGATCGAGGATGCGCGTGCCGCAGCGGTCGCACCGCACGGACTGGCCGGGCGCGTCGCGCGTCGCGACCGTGCGGACGAGGATATAGGCGTGCGCATCGCGGATCATGGCCGGGCGGGGTCTCGTGGCGGGGTCTGGCGGCATGGATGGCTTGTCCTTCGGGTATCCCCGATAGGGAGGTACCCCGTCAGCATAGACGCGGGGCATGAACGCCGCGTGAAACGCGGCGGCGGACGGGGCGCGCGTGGGGCGAGGGCCGCATCCACGCACGTCGCTCCCTCTCGCCCGTCCGGCCCGTCGTGTGGCCCGTCATGACGACCGGCCCCCTCACGGGACGCCTCATCATACGGCCCCGCGCACGAGGGCGTAGACGATATAGGCGCCGTAGAGGATCAGCAGGGCCACGCCGGTCCGCCGGTGCAGGGACGGCTGCCGGAAAAGCAGGGTGACGAGAAGGGTCGCGGCCAGCAGGAGGGGCACGTCCACATGGGCAACGGTCGGGGCCACGGCCAGGCCCGCGCTGCCGGACAGGGCGGCCAGGCCCAGCACCAGCGTGAGCAGGAAGATATTGGAGCCGGTCGCGTTCGCCGTCACGACGCCGCCCTGGCCACGCAGGCCGCCGATCAGGCTGATCGCCTTGTCGGGCAACGTCGTCCCAATCGACACGACGGTCGCGCCGATGGCGTACTCGGACAGGCCGATCCGCTGCGCGATATGCACCGATCCCTGCACGATCAGTTCGGCCCCCACCGAGATGACGACGAGCCCCAGCACGAGTACGGCGATGGGGCGCAGCGCGGACCCGCCCACCGGCGCGTCGTCGTCGTCGTCCTCCGGGGGGCGCAGCCAGCCGCGCCGGATGACCACCAGGACCGAGGCGACGTAGACAACGAAGGCGGCCACCAGCGCGCCTCCTTCCGGCCGCGTGACCCGGCCACCAAACGCGAAGAGGCAAGCCAGCACGGTCACGCCGAGCATGACCAGGCCGTAGACGCGGGCGCTGCGGTCGAGCACGAGCGGCCGCTTGCCGAGCAGGCCCAGGGGCATCGAGCCGATCAGGTTGGCCAGGCACGAGCCGACCACGTTGCCCACGGCGAGCGCGGGGTGGCCGCCCGCGAGCGCGAGCGCGACGACGACCAACTCCTCCCACTCGCCGCCGGCGGTCAGCAGGCCGACCACGCCCTCGGAGGCGCGCAGGCGCCGGGCAATGGCCCCGATCGCGCCCGTGAAGCGTTCCGCGCCCCATTCGAGGACGATCAGGCCCACGACCAGGGCCACGACGGCGAGCAGGATATCCATGAGTCTCTACCTATCCTTTCGCTTTGCGCGCCAGCGGCAGCGCCCACCAGAGGACGCCAAGGATCAGGCCGACCCCTGCGGCGGTGATGGTCCCGGCGCGCTGATCCACGACCTCCCCGACGATCAGCTTCGCCACCAGGATGAGGGCGAGGGAGAGGGGCGCGAGGCCCGCGATCAACGTGTGCGTGGCCTCCCTCTTGAAACGCGCGCGATCGCGCAGGGGCCGTTCCAGGCGGTGCTGGGCCGCTGGTGCCGCGAAGAGGATGAGGCTCACCAACGCGCAGATGAAGGTGATCAGATAGATGCTCTTTTCGCCCTGGTCGATCTTGGTAAACCCTTGTTGAAAGGGTAGGATGATCAGGAACGCCGTCAGGACCTGGGAGCCTTGCAGCAGGATGCGCTGCTCCTGCAACAGCTCGTCCAGCTCGCTTCGGACCATCTGTCCCCCCTGTGGGGCGTCCTCGTCGTGCATCGGCGCGGGTGGCGCATCCATCGGGTCGCTCCTCCTCATCATCGCCTCATCCGTCCCCATGGCCTAATCCGCCGCCGTCGAGCGCGGCGGCACGAGGACCCTGAGCGCGTCGCGCGCCTGGGTGAACAGGACAGGCGTCTGATCGACCAGTTCACCGTCCACGTTCGTCGCCAAGGTACGCTCCGTCTCAATGCGCACTGCCGCGGTCTCGTAGTGGTGGACGGTCGCGCGGTGGACGAAGCGGCCGCTGCGGAAGGAGAGGGCCAGCCCCGCGAGGTCGCGCCAGCCGACCCACTCGATGGCGTACACGTCGAGCGTGCCGTCGTCGATGCCCGCGTCCGGAGCCACGACGGCGCCGCCCCCATAGAAACGGCCGTTGCCGACGCCAATCTGCAACAGGCGCGGGAACGTCGCCGGCGCGTGGTCGCCGCAGGGGAAGGTAAGCGTCGCGGCGAACGGCCGAAAGCCGACGAGGGCGCGTACCGCCGCCACCGGGTAGGCCAGTGACCCGGCCACCCGCTTGAGCCACGGCGACACCCGCGTGATGACCCGCGCGCCCAGCCCGATGGAGGCCACGTTAACGTAGTAGAGGTCGTCGGCGCGGCCCAGGTCGATGTCCACGACCTTGCCGCGCGCGATGGTGGCGCAGGCTCCCTCCAGGTCGTCGGGGATGCCCAGCGTGCGCGCGAAGTCGTTGGCCGTGCCCAGGGGCAGCAGGCCCAGCACGGCATGACGGTGGGCCAACAGGTCGACGGCGGCGCTCACCGTGCCGTCGCCGCCGCCCAGGATGATGAGGTCGCAGCCCGCGTCGAGCGCGCCGCGCACCGCGCCAGATAGATGCGACGAACTACGCAAGGCATAGGTCTTCGCGATCGGAACGCCACCCGCCGCGAGCAAGCGGCGGGCGTGATCGACCTGCTGGCGTCCTTGTCGCGCCCGCGTGTTCACGATCAGAGCGGCGCGCGCGAACCGGGCGGCGTCACGCGTGGCGGCCGTGGCGCTCATGGCGCGTCCCCGGCGACGCCCGCGCGGCCCCACACGTCCTCGGCCAGCGCCCCGAAGGCCCACAGGCGCGACAGGGGCGCACGCACGCCTGGGAACAGGGCGAGGAGCGGCACGCGGTCTGCGCGTACGAGAGATAGCCTGTGCCGCGGGGCCGTAGCCCACCTCGGCTGGGGGTGCGTGAGGGCGCGGCGTGCGTCGTGTCGATTCATGTCATTGCGTCCATATCTAACAGTCGTTACAATGCAGTATAACAGCAGTTTTGGAGATGCGTCATGCAGGAGTGGCTGATGCTCGTCTACAAGATCCCGCCCGAGCCGAGCCGGCTGCGGGCCGGCGTGTGGCGCAAGCTCAAGGCGGCCGGCGCGCTCTATCTCCAGAACGGCGTGGCCGCCCTGCCCGCCGGGCCGGCGAGCGAGCGGGTGTTGCGCGGGATCGCGGAGGAGGTGGCCGGAATGGAGGGCACGGCGCAGCTCTTCCAGGGGCGGCTGCTCGGCGACGAGGAGGCTGTGCGGGGGCAATTCAACGCCGCGCG
>JAABUX010007431.1_pt1 | contig 12879 bp, 3 predicted proteins | sample 5561851 | NCBI WGS metagenome assembly JAABUX01 (sample SAMN10711883, study PRJNA513361) | rock metagenome | isolation source: Antarctica rocks | place: Antarctica: Victoria Land, Richard Nunatak red sandstone | collected 2016-01-03 | reverse complement strand
ATATTAGATTATATAAGCCGTTAACTTTCTTTACCGTAATAATTAGTAGATTAGTAAAAATATTAAACTAATTTCACGATATAATAATATATCTTTTAAGATATAATAATAATAAAACATCTAGTAGGTTTTATATAATACTATTAAGTTAGTAGAATATATATTACTATTACTATAATATTACTATAGAGTATATAAGATAGCTATTAGAACTTATATTCTCTAATATATTACTATACGAAAATAATAACTAAATCCTAGTATAAACTAATAAATAATAATAACTATAATACTTTCTTAACTAATTAGGTATCTAGAGCTCTAAAAGATAGTATAGGTATTAATAGTAGTATAACTATAAGACTATATAAGACCTATATAATACTTATAATCTACCCTAAGGTTTTAGGGACTAATCGTTCTCCTCCTCTACTACCTCTAGAGTCTCTCTACCTAATCCTCCTAAAGATATTAGACGGTCTAGGGAATCCTAAGGAATTCTTAGACCTATTAGGTATTACTACTCTACCGTAACTTAAATTAATATCTATCCTAAGATTATTTAATATGAACTATATATAATTAGATAGGCTTAATTCCTAGAAGACTAACTAGAATATTATAATATAAAAGATAAAAGACTTTAATATTAAGGACTAGCTCTTACTTATCTTATCTCTCTACTAGCCTAATCTTAAAGAATACTTAAGGGCCTATCTACGCTAATATTATTATAATAAAGAAAATACTACTAATATAACTAAGAAACTAAGAGCTAAATATAGTGAATTTACTAATCTAGAAAGTATAGTAATATTTTTAAGGCCTTCTATAATTATTAGAAAAGTAAGGTACTATATTATTTACTATAATACTAACCCTAATATAAATAATAGTTTCTTATACTACTAGAAACTACCTATCTTAAAATATATTATATTTTTTAAGCTGTACTCCTTAGCCTAGGTATTTCTTAGCTATGATTTAAATAGTAGAGTTATAAGTAGAGGATTAGAGGGGTAGGTTAGTACTTTTATAATATTCTTATAATAATTACTAGAAAAGCGGCTAATTATAGTAATATCTTAATATAATTTATTTAACTTTAAATAGTAAAGATTATTATTTTTATCCTTATATAAGGTAGCCTAAAGTAAGTACTATTTAGATTTAGTAAGTAGGGTTTAGAATAAAGTAGGGTATTTATAATAGAGGTTATAAAAGATTAATATAATATTAGAGTCCTCTACTATAAAGCTACCTATTAGTATAAGGCGAATACTCTACCTTAGATTCTTATAAGTAAGAAGTAGTTTCTTAATATAAATATAATTTATTTAGTAGATAGCTTTCTTAAACTACCTAGGGATTATAGTAATATATTATTAGTAGTAATATAGATTAATAGAGCTATATAAAGCTTTACTTATACTTATCTTTACCTATTAGAATATTTAGGTTATTAGGTATAATATACTCTTATACTATAATATTATAATAAATTATAATATATATATTTAACTAATACTAATTATTAAGAAACTCTTTAGCTTTTTAACTCTTAGGAATAGTAGTATTACTTAGGTTAGTCTAACTCTACGCTTTACTCTTAGTTAATAAAAGGATTATATATATTAGCTTAATAGAAGCCTATCTTATAACTATTATAAAGCGGGACTAAAGATTTATATTTATAGTAATAGCGGTAAATTATAAGAGAATTTAAAAGTACTTTCTTACTCTTTTAACTACTATTATTAATTACTCCCTCTCTCTTAGATTATTAGTTATAAGTAGTAATATATTCTAGGTAGTAAAGGCGAAAACTTAAGTAATAAAGTTAGTTATAATAAAGCTATCTAGGTTAGGATTATAAACCAAGTATATTTATATAGTACTAAGATAGTATAAATAGATATACTTATTATAAAGAAAGTAAAGAAGTAGCGTAGGTATAATAATAATTTATTATATATACTTTAAAAGGTTATAACTCTTTAAATAATATAATAGAAATTAAATTTATATAAATCTAAGAGTAAAAGGCTAAGTCTATAATATAGTAATATAAGTAATAGCTCTTATAGTTATTAGAATTATTTTTATAAGTAATATATAGAGTCGTTTATAAAGTCTAAAGTACTTAGAGTAAGTAGGATTACTAGGCCTTATAAGAATAATATTAAGTACTAGACTTAGCCTAAATAATATAGGCTCCTTAATAATTAAGCCCTATTAAGAAGTAAATATCTTATATTTATCTTATATTACTATTATATTATTTACCTATAAAACCTACTATTTATAGTAATATTATAATCTAATTAATTATAAGAATTAATATATATTAAATAAGACTAATATCTTAAATTTACTCTCTATAACTTAAATCCTATATTAGCTTACTATTATAGTATATCTCCTAGAAAGTATAAAGTAAACGCGTAGACTTATATAGATTTTAGTAACTCTAGAATAAGTCCTTTATTAAAGTAGTAGAGATACTAGAATATATTAATAATATTATTAAGGTTACTATTATAAGGGCTAAGGGTTAGAGGGAAGATATTAGCTTATTATATATATTTATAAAATCTAAAGGTAGCTATCTAGATATAAACGCCTATTAAGCTTTAATAAGTATTATAATAAAGGCCGAATCTATTAATAAATAAAAGAAGTAATAAGGAGAGGTACTTATTACCTTTTATACTATTAAACTAATTAATAAAGTATTCTTAATTATAAGTTTCTAATTTAATCTTAGTATATAAAGGTAGAGAGATAGTAAGTAGTTATAAGAATCCTTATATATTTAATATAAAGTATATAATAATAGTATAATCTATTATATTATATTATAGTAGAGGATTAAGGTAATAGTCTAGCTAAATATTAGTATATTAATTAATAATATTCTCTTAATTAAGAAAAGAGTATAATAATTATAAGAGTACTTTAAAAACCGCGAAGTATTAAATATTATAGAAAGAAGTAGGAATTTTATAATTATAAGAGATAAGTTAAACTTTAATTTTTAGTATACCTTACTACTTATAAGGAGTATAATTATAAAAATTATAGCTAACTACTATAATATAACTAAAGTAATTAATAGGGTAGGTAATATTAGAGTAGGTATAAGAAACCTAATTAGAGGGAAAGATAAGGTCTCTATTATAATAATAAGTATATTATCCTAATATAGTCCTAATAAAGGAGGTCTAGGTATAAGATTACTAGAGTTTAATAGGATTAATATAGAATTCTTTAAAGCTAAAGTATATCTTTTTCTTTAAGTTAGATTAAAGAATAGTCTAGAAGAGGATTATAAGATTAAAGAAATAGAGATACTCTTTAAGAATATTAATTAATACTATTTTATATTATTTAAGAAGTAAGGGTAATTTAATAGGCGCTAATAGTAGTAGAATATATTATAAAAGTAGTTATAATATCTAGCCCTTAATTCTATCTTAGAAGGTCTTATACCTTATTAGAAGCTATTAAAGTAATAGGTAAGGCTTAAATATATATAAGATTTCTCTTAAGCTTATATATTATAGTCTAGATACTTTAACCTCCTTATACTATAAACTTAAGGTAAGTAGGAAGGGTTATGAATCCTTTTCTTATATTCTATATTATAATAGCGCCTCTAAGGTTTTATTAAAGGGATAGTAAGATTATAATAAGAGTATTATAAATATACTTTTAATAAAGGGGCTTATAATATCTATTATTAAATTTATACTAGTATCTTAAACCTATTTAAAGTCTATTATAAGCTCCTTATCTCTATCTTATAATAAAATATCCTTATACTAATATATATCCTAAAGCTCTTTAAGATCTATATCTAGAGGTAGATAATTAATTAAGATTCCTTCTTCTTTACTAATAAGCTTTAAGACTTCCTAAATCCTATCCTTAAGCTTATTTATATCCTATATAATAATATTAGTATTCTAATATTTTAAGTAAGACTAGTTATATAAGGTATATAAGGATACTACTTTAATCTTCTAGTTAGCTAATATCTAAGGGTTTATTATTCTCTTTATTATTAGTATAAGTAGTAATATCTAATTTAAATTTCTTTAAGGGAGGCTAGCTACCTTTAGAATTTAAGACTTATAAAGGTACTTTATATCCTATATAATCCTATGTATATCTACTTTAATATACCTAGGGAATAAGTATACTAATAGCTTTAAGATAAATATTATTAATCTAATACTATTATAATAAATTAAGCTATTTAAATTTAGATTGTAAAGAAATTAAAAGCTAAAGTCTCCCTACTCTATTATTAAGTTATCTCCCTCTTCTACTAATTAGCTCTCTATTCCCTACCTTTAGACTTACTCTTAATCCTTAAAAGTATTATTATAAGTCTTCTTTTTACTAGCTAGTTATTAATTTATTACTTAATACCTTAAGTAAATACTATTATTTAAGAAAGCTAGTTTATAACTAGTATTATACTTAGGGATAAATCCTTTATAAACTCCTCTCTAACCTTTAATCCTCTAATTAGCTTATATACCCCTAGTAACTTAAATTCTAAGGGATCTAACTAGAATTCTCTATATTCTTATACGCCTTTAACCTTATAAGAATAACTTATAATAGCGGTAGTAGCTAAGAAGCCTAGAAAGAGAAAGAGGTAGATAGTAGGGAGTACTAGGGCTAAGGATAAGGATAAAGCTAGAGATAATAATAATATAACTATAAAATAATATATTTTAGATAATCTAATCTAATAGAATATATTCTTATACTTTATAAATAACTTTTAAAAAGATATTATTAAGGTAATATATAAGAAAGGTATTAATATAAATTTAAATAAGGGTTAGGTAGTATAAGTAAAGATTTTTAATAGTATTAAATTTTTTAAGAATTAAGTTATTAAGAATATAGAGGTATACTTATAATACTATCTAACTAAGTTTCCTAGCTTATAGTAATAATATTATATCTAAGAGCTATTAGAGGCTCTAGAGTACTTTATAAGCTCGTAATATATAATAGTTATTAACTACTAAGGGTATTTTTTAAGGATATCTTTACTATATATAGCTTTATTTATATATAGTACTTTATAAATAAATATATTAAATATAAGGGTAATATAAAGCTTAATTAATACTATATATACTATAAGTTATCTAATATAAGTAATTCTCTTATAATAAGTACTAAATATCTAGCTATATATATTAACCTCGCGATTAAAGTAAAGTTATACTTAAACTAAAAGAAGAAAGGTAATATTATTATAAATATAAGATAGTAACTACTATATTTTTATAATATTATACTAATCTATCTTAATTTTATTAAAGTTAATAAAATATAGTTTAAAGAGCTTAAGTATAACTATTATAATAAATATAAGAAGAATAAGCCTAGGGATAATTAAGTATTAAAGGAATACTATATATTTATTAAGGCGCCTCCCCCTAAGGTATAAATTATTAGTAGTAATAAAATTTCTTTAGGAGTATATAAAAGGCGTTTACTACTATATCTTTACTATCTATATTAGAGGAATATATCTATATTTTACCTTAAAGATACCTAATCTCTACTATTATAACTAGTATACTTCTCTACCTTCTAAGGGCTTTATAATATATACCTTACTTAGCTTCTTATTACTAGTATAAAATCTAATATATTCTACTTATTAATAAATTTATATTTACTAAGTATATCTAGATATATTATTAATAATACTTATACCTTTACTTTAATTTAATAACTCTTAACCCTTATTCTTTAACTCTCCTTCTTTTATAATACCTTATTTCTACCTTAGACCGGCGTATTTCTATATTTTTATAATTATATTTAAATTTATAATATTATATTTATTTTATCTTAATACTCTTACTTCTAATTTACTAATATTTATTTTAGGCTAATAGATAAGTAGACTTAAATATTTAATAAACCTTATTCCTTCTATAACTATTATAGTAAAAAGAAAGAATCTTCTTATTATAAGTAATAATAATAGTAGTTAATAGAAGGATAAAGTTATAAAATTAATAGATAACTCTCTAAATATAAATTAAGGTAGTTATAATAAGAATTTTAAGCGGCTTAATACTATTACCTCTCTAAGAGGTATAGTATCTATAAAATACTAAATAAAAAGCTCTTTAAGTAGAGAGTTATTATTAAATATATAATTCCTATAAAGGAACTATATAATAATAAGTATAAGTAAATTATATTTATTAATAATATTATATACCTTAGAAGGCTAGCCCTTTATTATAAGATAGAGAAGGCTAAGCCTATATTATACTTATAAGTAGATTTTATTATAGAGTTATAGATTATAAGAGATTAAATTAGGCCTATATAAATTAGTAGCTTTTTAACTTAGGTTAAGTTTAATATAATAAACCTAAAGGCTAACTATTATATCTTCCTAACTCTAGTTACTAGTAAAGGTACTCTTTAGTTAAAGGATAATTATAAAGCTTTAATATTAAGTACTAATTATATAGGCTGTAAGTATATTAAGGATACTATTACTATAACTATTAATAATAAGTAACTACTTATAGATAGAGCGAAGGCTTTAAGGATAAAAGTAATAGTATATTATAAATAAGCTAATACTTATAAGTATACTACTAATATAATAGAGGAACTAAGTACTACTAATATAATAGAGGATCTAAGTACTACTAATATAATAGAGGATCTAAGTACTACTAATACTAAAAAGGAGAAGAGTAAGAAACCTTTAGAAGAAACTACTAAGGCTAAGTAGGGTATGTTATTTATTAGGGAGGCTCTTAGGTATAATAAGACGGAGTTAAGTAAGTATATTATAATATATAAGGATTATCTTATTATAATTATAGAGAGGTTAAGGAGTAAGATAGCTATCCTTATAATATATATATAACGCTTAGAGAAGCGTCTAAAAGACTAGATCTAGCTTAAGGTTACTATAAACTTAAAACTTCTTAGAGATATTATAAAGTTTAGCTATTTTAAGATAAAGACCTAGTAAATAGAGGTACTTCCTTTAAGCTTATATATTTATAAATATTAACTTTATTATAATATTAGCCTAAGAAATAAGTTATATTATATAAAGTATTTATTTCTACTAATACTATTATAAGTTACTTAAGAAGATACGCGTTAACTTACTATTAAGGTAGAATAAGGTAAAAATAGAGTTTTTTAAGAGGTTATACCTTAAGCTAGGCCTTAATTAAAGCTTAGGAATAAGATATAAGATATTAATAGAATAGTATATAAAGGTAATAATACTTAGGCTAGGAGGTCTACTAATAATATCTAGGAGGAAGATACTATTACTATAACTAGTTAATTAACTATATTAGGAGTAGAGAACGCTAAGGGTAAATCTAAGGGCGAGGAGTCTATTAGGGCTACTAAATAATATAATCTATACTCTAATATAAATAACGAGGGTAATAATAGGTAAGTCGCTACTACTATAACTAATATATATAGGTACTAATATAAGGGTAGGGACGTTAGAATAAAGGGTATTATTTAAATACCATATAAGTATAAATTTAATATTAAAGGAACTAAGTAAGTATTAGTAATTAGAAGCTTAGGGTATTAGATAGTTCTTCTTTAAGTCTTTCTCTACTATTAGCGGCCTTTATACTAACTATATAATTATTATAGTTATATTACTTTATATAATATATTAATTTAAAGTTTCTTATAAAGAAGAGGAATGTATTTTCTAATAATTAATTATAACTTACTAGCTAAATTTATTTATAATCTATTATATAATAATCCTTAATTACTTATAATTACCTATTATAACTATACTAATATCTATTATATATAATATTAATTTATAATATAAAAATAGAAGGTTTACTTAAGTATAATTAAGTAAATATAATAGTTTAAGAATATATTAGAAAATAAGCGTAAAATAATAAAGACGCTTATTTATAACTACTATAAAATTACTAGACTATAAGTAGAATAAAGTTAAGTCTAATTATATTATAATTATTACTTTAGATCTATAAGTATAATAATTCTATTTATTAAAAATATATTTTTTACGTAGCGTATTTATTAATAATCGTCTTCTATATTTAACTATAAAAAATAAGCTCTATTATAAAGTCGTACTAATCTTTAAGAATAATAACTATTAGCTACTATATTATAATTAATAATTAAGACTTACTATTAGCTATAGCTATTAATTTCTAAGTATAATATTTATAAGGGTTTCATCTTTAATATAGTCGTTTAACGGTCTCAGACTAGTACCGAAGTAGTATAGTTAAAAGAGACCACTTCCCGCCGCTAAGGTACTTTAGCGATGCACCCAAGATCATGATCCTTGCACATCGATTATTCCGCCAGGCCACGGGCGCGCTCTGCTGTCCTACAGCGTACTCAAATCTTTCCTGAGGTCGACCTGTTGGGCACGTGCTCACTCTTGGGAACGACTTCTCTTGACGTAAGGCTACAAGACAAGTCAATAGGCTACATCAGTTCCTCTGGACTGAAAAGACAGCCAACCTCCCACTTGTACATAGTCTTATCCGCCTCTCTCCGAACATCATTGGTGGTAAAGGACAAGCCTACATGGGTGAAAGGGAGTAAATTATCCAATAGCCCGTGGTGTGACGTTGATCTGCCCGAATAGGCTCTCTAGACAATTCAGGTTGAGTGGATTTTACGTACTACCTAATAATCAGAATGCCACTTTAGCAATCGATGGAGAGGCAAGATTCTGGTGTCACGATTGTATCTCCACAAACAAACATTTTGCTTGATCTTTCGGCTTTGATTCCGTGCATCTCGACATCGGGTCTCTATTACTTTATCCTTCCTTACCCCGAGGCACCCACTCCAAGTCTTCGACTTTGAGTCTGATCAAGAGGCGACAGCCATATCCGTACGCACAATATAGATGATCTTACTACAGGGTTTACGATCGTTAGGTCTAGGATCCGTAGAAAGACTTGATTGAAGCAGATCTGAAGGAAAACTTTCTGCGGCGGCTAAGTCATGAATCCATTATTGAAGAATGACTGTATCGTCAGTGTTGGTATGGTGTGAAAGGAGGGTCAATATTGGTGGGGTTATAGATCAGGTATACTAAAAGGGTATAAGTAGGTATTCGTACCCGTTGCAGCTAGCGATCGCCGTGCTGGAAGTATGGGTGCTGGACTTTGGTGGCTATCTGAGGAAAGGGTTGTTCTCAATTAAAGCAAAACCAGTGTTGACTATAGCTCGCCGCAACCAGAATCAGCGCCGGCTCCTGTTCGTCATCTAGCAGCACCATTTTCATAATACTCCTAGACTGTCATATATCTTCTAAGCCCTCTCAACCTTTCCTTCGCCCCGTCAAGTACATCATCATCTTTGCAGAACGCGAAGCGTAACCAAGCTTCCCCCAGGTGAGCATTTTCAGGTGTATAGAACTCACTTGGCGGGATAGCCGCGACACCAAGCTCCATGATTAGAAACCAACTCAGTTTGAAGTCCCTGGGCCTATCTCTGACGTGGGCAGGGAATTCGTAACCATCTGGTAAGTTCACTTTGCCAAAATTAGCAAGTACAAAGTAGCCCCCTTCAGGCTCGCTGTAAGGGAGGCCTAGCTCATCAAAGATGGCGCAAAAGCGATTCATCTTTGACTGCATTTCCTTCTTGCTCAAGTCCCAGAACCCTTCTTTGTCTGCGTTCTCGAACCCGACTGCGGCTGCTTCTTGCAGAGGCGAGACGCTGTTGTAGCATATGCGTGTGTGGGCAGCCGAGACGTATTGGATCAAACGAGCGGGACCTATAAGCCATCCGACCCGCCAGCCAGTGGCATAGAAGCTTTTGCCAGCAGAACCGACGGTGAGGGTGAGATTCGCTAATTCTGGGCTGATAGTAGCGATTCGGGTGAAGGGCGCGTAATAAAGCTTGTCGTAGACCTCATCAGAGACGATGAGAATGTTATGCTTCACGCAGAGACTTCCTATGGCTTCTAATTCGGGCTTGGAGAAAATCTTTCCAACAGGATTGTGAGGGGTGTTGAGAACGATCATGCGAGTTTTGGCGTTGATGGTCTTTTCGAGAATCCCCATGTCAATGGACCAGTCAGCAGCTGAAGTGTTTTCCGCCGAGCCGTTCTTGGGTGGCTGAAGAGGAACATAGCGGACAACGCCTCCAGCCATCTCTATATTTGGGATATACCTTCATTCATTTAGATTCTTGATGTATACTCATCTGGAGCCAATCTACCCACTGATCAAAGAATGGTTCAAACACGATGACCTCATCTCCGGGCTCAACAAAGCCCATGAAAGCACATAATATTCCCTCGTTTGCTCCAGTGGTAATGGTGACCTCGGTATCGGGATTAATATCTTTCCCAAAGAACGGCGAGTATGCTTTTGCAATGGCCTTTTTCAGTCGTGGGCGTCCCTGCCTATCCATCAGTCTATACAGCCTAGCCAGCATTGCGATTCGACACAGACTTTTGTGGGCGAATACTGATTGCAGTCAACTCTGTCCAGCGCTTCTTTCGCCGCGTCTAAGACGAATCTCGGAGGGTTGTAGCCACTGACCTCGATCAGTTCCTTCCAAGTCGTGAATCTCAAGAGAAGGGTGGCATACTCACAAGAACCCCTGACCCATATTTATAATTGGCTGGACTGGTGACGCAGCAGCTGCCTCATTAACAATTGACCTGAACATTGGCTTAGTGCGCTATGTATCGGGATCTTGAAGAAGCACGATTGTACCACACATCTTGCCGCTGGCCAGCAACCCTGTTCGCAGGTCTAAAGGGATCACTTCTGACCATCTTTGCAGAAAAGCTTCTGCTGAAGCCTGTCCTGTGTAGTACCTGGCCGAAATGTAGACTTGATCTGCTTCTCAGTACCGATCGCATACCAAGTTCACTCGGTCATGCTCGAACAATACACTCAGATGATTAAGGAGGGAGGAAGGATCTGAAAGTCGTGATCTATTGGAGGTAGGGTGTTCGACGTAGAATCTGTCTACTCAGTGATGTTACCGTACTCCCGTAGTAGACAGACTTTTGGACTACATGTTTAGCGTATGCGCAAGACTGTACCTTAGAGTCCTTGGCACTAAAAAGTCGCGTGTATTTCACTACCTAATTTGGAAGAGCTGTTAAAGAAAGTTGCTACATAACAGACATAGTAAATACTAGCAGATTTTATATTCATTTTCTTACTATATAACCACATCGGAACAGGAATCAGGTACTTTAGTTCATAGAAGGGTTCACCCCCTTCTGGTCCAAACCTACTTCTGGTCCAACCCCAAGGGGCTAGCGGCCCGGAGCTTTTGAGACTCTGTACTCCCGGCCCTAGCTCTAGGGCACTCTTAGGCCTAATGGCATTCGCATCTATAGATCCTCAACCAAGCCGATTCTGAATATAAGTTTACTGTAAGAATTATTTAGCGTAAGATTTCCTATTATACTTGTAGCGAAAAGAAGTTAATAAAGTCTATCGTTATAGAAAGCGAGGGCGTGGACCAGAAGTAGGTGTGGACCAGAAGGGGGTGAACCCTTCTACTTTAGATGGGGCGAGGCACCGGAGACTTGGCGTCTGTCTTCCCAGCCGATTTGCGGCCCGCTAGCGTTGGGCCAATCACCCCAAATCGAAAGCAATTCGAAATTTCAATGTCCATTATATACATCAGGATAAAACGCGTCTAGTAACCCCACTGATCCAGCCAGATCTCCATCCACTTAGGACTCACTGGCCCCAATTCAGCCATAGTCTTACTTGCAGCGATCCCATGGGCCGTACTATATTTCAATTCCCCCGCAAGTTTCGCTGCATCGAGGTCTCGATAGAATTGAAGAATCTTAGCAGCAGGCTTAGTCGAAACCTCGTGGGAATCATTCTGCTCAATTTTTGTCAACATCTGAATCCATTCTCTCAGTTCGACAACTCTGGTCTGCGGGCTAAGACGCTCGAGGACGGTATCAACGAGAGAAGTCCATGGAGTGGGTTTTGGATTCACAATGTTGTATATCCATGCATGATCTGTGTTTACAGCATAGTGGACTATGTTCAGTATAATGACAGCCAGGGTATCAACAGGGATCCAGTCGGCATCAGGAAGATAGCTGGGTAGACATCCGAGCGATTGCGAAGTTTTGATGAGCGAGGGAAACCATTCGTCTCTGTTCCAAACACCCGCAGTCATCATTGGTCCTGCAATTTGGCCTACCCGGAGAATGCTCACTGGCACTCCAGACATGTTGTTTGCGGCATTCAGGATACATTCCGCTACATTCTTCGATTCCCCATATCCCATGTCTTGTGCGCTATTAAGATTCGAGATCGGTGTTTCTGATACCTGTTTGTTGGGATTGGCATCCTTCCAATTTCCGACGGAGGATATTGACGAAATGAAAACGATGTGTGGATGGCGTTTACTGGATGTACTCCAATCGATGAGATTGCGAACACCTCGGATGTGGACTGGCTCAAAAGACCCAAGGGAATGATTGAAATCAACCTTCCATGCGTTATGGATGATGATGTCCACGCTGGAAGTCAGCTCTTGGAATCCTGCTTCTGTAAGTCCCAGGGTGCTGTGACCGTAGTCCGCCTGAATGAATTCCACTTTGGGTGGGTTCAGCTTGTGCGCAAAGCCAAGGTGTTTGAAGCTTTCCTCCTGATTGGCACGAGCTTTTGTGGAACGATTAAGACAATAAATCTTCGAGATCTTGGTGTCGTCTAGGAGTGCTCGCAAAATGCGGGTACCGAGGGATCCCGTAGACCCTGTCAACGCTACGTTCAGTTTGGAGCTATTTAGAAGCCAATTTCTTTCTTGTTGTGTTGTTGGGAGGTCTTG
>JAABUX010007428.1_pt1 | contig 12881 bp, 26 predicted proteins | sample 5561851 | NCBI WGS metagenome assembly JAABUX01 (sample SAMN10711883, study PRJNA513361) | rock metagenome | isolation source: Antarctica rocks | place: Antarctica: Victoria Land, Richard Nunatak red sandstone | collected 2016-01-03 | reverse complement strand
GGGAAATTTCAGAACCCAGCCGTCGCGCAGTGTATCGTGGTTTATCCTGCTCCAGAACATCAGGTGCTGATTGGCATGGCAAGATGCAGTGTGATGGGAGGCCACCATGTGCGAGTACTGCCGAGACTCAAACAGGCTTAGCGGGACTTGTCGCATGATTCCATTGACGGCGCCACGGTTTTACTCCTAACATGGCGAGAGCGCAGGGTCGACAGCAGGGTCAGCGGGCATGCGTGGTCTGGGCGTCGAGGCGGCAGCAACCTGCCGGCAATGATGGCACCGCCGGGGGTTGCTCTGCAGTCGTTGAACCTCCAGCCCTTGGAGGTGCCGTACTCTGCAGGCACCGTGGCGATCGTGTCGCGCATGCCCGGCCCGCCACGATCGTCCGCCGCCATTGCCACGAACGCAACCTTGGCTTCCATGCACGCCACCACCAGCCCAGGCTTGTTCGTGGGTATTACCTGCGCCGGACATGTCCCGTGTCACCACACATGGCTGCACATCCCTCCGACGGCTGTTTGCATGTGTGACAGCAGTGCTTGCGCGCAGAGCCTGCTCTTTGCCCTGAGCATTGCATCGCCAGAGCAGCTGCAGCAGCCCTGCTGTGTTGTTGCGCCAGTTGGTGCGCCACGTGTAATGTTCAGCGCGGGCAGCGTGTGTCTCAAGAGTGAGCGCCGAGCAGGACGTGAGCCATGCCCTGCAGGAACACGGAAAGAAAAGGATAGAGTTGAGGGGTTCGCTCTCACCGCCGCGGCCTTTGCTGGCGTGTCCACCTTGGTATGGCGGCCATTGCTGGGATCGTAGCTGTGCACTGCCTTCCCGTCTATGTCCACGAAATACAGGACGTTGTCCACCTCGCTCCAGACCCTGGCATGTCGAGGATGCACTCAGTAAGAGAGCATATCCCCGATGTGTGCAGACGATCACCAGGGAACATGAGCAATGACGTACGGGCTCTCGCCCAGCTGTATGTCCCCGCGCAGCACGAGCTCCGCCTCCTGCGGCGGCGCTGCCACGGACATGCTCCTAACGGCGACCTGCGGCGTGCAGATGTGCTCCCGGCTGATGCCTCCCAACACAGGCTGCAGTGGCTCCAGGTCGCTGCTTGGGTGCAGAACGCAGGGAGGGGGGGAGGGGGAAAGAGGTCATGCCTGCCGATGGCTGTGTCGAGCGTAGACGTGCGCAGCGTCGCTGACAAGCTGCCGAGCGGATGCGGTTAGAGCATGGCAGCGCAGCAGCATCCAACGACGCCCGATATTCACCGATGACCAAGACTACTCTATACAGGTCGGACAGCCTATTGGCGCAAGCCCAATACGAGATTAGTTTGATACGGTCACGCTGTCAATACAACCACGCTGATCTCCCCGCACATCGTCCATGTGTCGGAGCCTGTTGTCAGCATTTGGGTGGTCCAGAGCACGTGGACCTGCATGCACGACGTTCGCAGGAGCATTTGGTTCAGTCTGCCTCACAGCAACGCAGGTAATAGCAAAGCAGTGCGCGTTGGGGGTGTTGTGCATGCAGACAATAACAAACATCCTTCCCACCGTGCAGCCTGCTTGGGCTGGCGAACTCATCAAACCATGCTGCAACGCATGGTGATGCCTTTTGATACATTTCATACAGGCGCCAGGTCCAATCCAAATGTCGGCATTGGTCACCGGCCTCCGGCTGTCCCTTTGCAGTTCCAATCGCGGGGGTCCGCCATCAGCAGAAAACGGCGCGATACGCTACATTGAGCGCTCTAGCGTCGCATTGTGTTTGCACACGCAGGATATGCAGAGCAATCGTTGCTATCCTGCAGCGCCGACGGAAAGGGGCGATTGCTGATGCGTGCATGCATCTCTAACATAGCCTGAAGCGTCGTGGACCGCCATGGCCCGTCCCCCAGTGGCCCCGCCTCCGACCCCGCAGCAACCTCCCCTGGGTCCGGAAGACATACCCCGGCTCTTCGAGTGCCTGCAAGGCGCGCTGCAGCCGGCGACGCAGAAGCAGTGCGAGGCGGTCCTGCTGAGCCTGGAGCAGCGTCCAGGCTACATCTCGTGCCTCCTGGTGACTGCACGGCCTTCCCGCTTCCGTCCACCGATAAACACTTGCCCAGTTTGTTGCTGCCCGCGCAAGTGCTGTTGGCTCTCGTTCGCGCTATGCAATCACTGGATTTGGTCGTCTCGATTCTCAACATCGTCGAAGGCAAATGCGATGCATCACGATGGTGCTAGACCATGGCGTGCACTGGTGCGGCTTGAGCTGCTCATCTGGGACAGGATGTGCCGACAGACGAGCACATGCGGATGGCGCAGGAGATCATCGCCGCGCCGGCGGCGGACGTCAGCGGCCGCTACCTGGCCCTCACCCAGCTCAAGCTCTGCGTGTCCAAGAACTGGCGCCCGCGGCTTGATGCCTCGTGCGCGTCCACACGCTTCCTAAGCCGCACGCAGAATCCTCCTTCGCTGCCATTGCAGTCAGCTCTCGCACCGTGTGCGCACCAGAGACATACATGGGCACGATCTTCCCGGGGTTTCTCAGCGCTTGCCGTTGTCGCACTGCATATCAGCAGCACGTCACCAGGCAAACGGCCCCCTGCTTTCATTTTACAGATCAATCGGCGCCGAGGAGAAGGCGCATGTGCGGAACAAGCTGCTGTCCATCATCGGACAGGAGGACTCCCAGGTGAGCGCCGCGTAGATCGTCGCTGCCACAGACCGTGCGCCTGCGGTGCCGTGGCCTTCAGAGATCTGCTCAGGCAGCTGCACACACAGCACTCAAGCCGGCGCTCTGTGCCAGCGATGGTGTCCATGGTCACGTGCGTCGTCACGGCACACGCGTAGGGTCAAGGATGTCCTCGCCAGGATGCACACCGCTATGCTCTCTGTCGCAGTTCGCGGTGCTCCTGGCGCTGGTGTTCGCCAAGATCGCCCGCACCGACTACCCGAAACACTGGCCGTCCCTGATGGACGACCTGCTGGCCGTCATGGGCGAGGGTGACGGCCTGCGCCGCCGCCGCGCGTACCTGGTGCTGCACCACGTTCTGAAGGAGCTGTCGTCGAAGCGCCTGGCGGCCGACCAGCGCACCTTTGCAGAGGTGGGACCCACATGCCGCTGATGCAACCGCAATCAGAGCCAGCTTGTCCCCTGATGCACATCCGTTCGGCAAAGTGGCGATGGAACATGGCTGCAAGGTCAGATGGGCGCGTGCCAATGTAGATAGTGAGACATTGACCTCGTATCAGTGAGATCAACCTGGACTCTTGTAGTGAAATGCTGCGATGGCCTGCAGATGACTCGGCGGTTGTACGACCACGTGTGGGAGAGCTGGTGCGCGGACACGGCCGTCCTCGTGGAGGGCCTGCCCGCGGCGCTCCGGACCGGCGGCCCCGCTCCCCAGAAGCTGGGGCAGGTCCTGGAGCGATGGCTGCTCCTTCTCAAGGTCTGCTCTGTCACACACGGCGCCCGATGAGAAGAAGCCAAGACCCTAGCTGCTCAGTTGCTGCTGTGATCCGGGTGTATCCCTGGCTGGAGCTGTGAAAAGTCTGCATGCTTTGTTGAGTCAGACGCAGCACATGATAAGATGGCACCCCTGTGCCGCAGCAATGCTGTGCCCCAATAACGCATGGCCGCGGCGTTTTGGCTGGTCAAAGGCATGATTCGTGACATCTCGGTCTCTGGTTGGTGGCGATGGGTGTTGGCGTTTGGGTGTGTTCAGGGCGTAGGGAGGGGGTGCGGGGTCTTTCACCCGCGTGTTAGAAATTTTTGGAACGTTAGGCTGTGTGAGGGATGTGTGCGCTGAGTTGATGTATCGCAATGCTTTCGCTGCGGCGGACTCGCTTATGGGTTACATTGTTGGTGTACACTTTGACATCTGTTCAAGTGCTTGCAGCAGCACAACCGCACGCGGTTTCAGCCTTGCTAAGGCCATCGTAGAACCCAGAGTGTGGGGCTGCACATGGCAACCCTGTGCGCAGGCGTTGAGGAGACTGGTCATGTTCGGCTTCCCCAGCGACGCACGGACCCTGCAGCAAGTGCCGGCCGTCGTCCAGGTGAGGCATCTGGCACTCTTTAGGGACACTGCCGCCGCAAGCTAGCATCCTGCCGCACCCTGCCACCCTCGGAGACAAGCTGTGGGCACGCTGCCTCGGGGCGTTTTGACCCACCATAACCATTCTGAAAGCGCACCTGCTGAACTGTGCATGCCAGCCCTTGACAAACAGCACCATCGTTGTCCGCGGCGCCAAAACAGCAGGCTGCTGCGTGGCAGGTGGTCCCGGCGCTGCTGCAAGCGCTGCGGACGATGCTGTCGCTGCGGGCGCAGCGCGCGCGGCCGCCCGGCCAGCTGGCCGCCATGCTGGACCGGGGCCTCCTGAAGCTGGCCAAGTCCGTGACGCAGATCCAGGAGACACACCCTTGGTGCGTCGCATTTGGAGAGCTTGACTTGGGCTCGCTCGGAGTCTTACCCAGGGTTAGGGTTCAGTTCAGGGTTTAGCGCCGGCGACCAACCCAAGGTGAGAGCCAGCTTTGGGAACAGAATCAGCGTCAGGTCGGGACAATAGGCCGTTGCTCCTATAGCATGAGCCTGTCGGCTGTGCCACCCCAAGTTGTCCAGAAATGCAAACGAACGGCTCGCAGCCGACGCCACCACGCCCTCATCTGGTCGAACCCGTTGCGCACAGGTCGACGTACCACGGCGGCTGCCTCCCGTCCGCCCTGGAGCTGTTCTGCGGCCTCGTCACCGCCCGCAGCGAGAAGGCCGATGCGTTCCCGGACCTCCAGCAGCAGGCCATCCTGTTCGTGAACGGCGTCGTGCGGAACCCGGGGTACCGCGGCAGGACCGCCGCCGGCGTGACGCTCACCCCGGCGGCGAGGGAGCAGGTGCAGAGAGCGGTCCTGCTTCATTCCAGAAAGGTGTCAACAAATGTCCTGGCTGCGTTGTGAGCGTTGGGAACATATGCCACCGACGGCTGCCGGCATGATGCATGTGGTCCTGATGCTGCGTGGGCGGCACTCTGATGTATAATGCCTTGCATCGGGCAATGACAGGGACGATTGCGGCAGCAGGCTCTTTCTCAATGTCGTAAGTCGGCAGCTGCTGCTGCGTCCCTCTCTTGGTCATGCCACTCACCTGCACAGGGCACGGCAAGACCTCACGCAGTGTCCTTGCCCTCACAGACAGAGACGATCAGCGAGATGGGGAAGGGGGTGCAGGCGGGCCTGGCCCAGTTCTGGGACGCGACCCGCCTGCAGACGGTGGTCACCGCGCTCATACAGCAGCACCTGCCGCTGACGGAAAAGGAGCTCCAGGTGTGAGATCTGACCGCTGTCAGCCGTGGGATTCGTGAAACGCTGTGAGCTGGAGCTGCACAGTGAAGTCCGCAGACACTGTGGATCTGCGTCTGTCTACTCTGTGTACTGCACCACCGGAGAGGATGTTGGCGCTGCATCGCCTCTGGTCAGCGGCAAACCTAATTTTAGGCAGATGTTGAGGTCTGGGTGCAAGTCCGGAGGCTTCAGGCCCCGGCCCTATGCCGAGCCATTGCTGCTGCGCTGCAGATGTGGGAGGAGGATCCGGAGCACTTTGCACATGCAATGGGGACGGACGACCCGTTTCGATCCAAAGCGGAGACCCTGCTGCTGACTCTGCTCGAGGTGGGTTGCCACATTGGTTGCTTGGTACACACCACATGGCATTGCTGCCAGCTGTATGGGATCATGTCAACGATGGGACTCGCTCGGCGATGGCTGGCGAGGCGCCGCGCACACTGTGAGTGAGCGACATGTGCAGCGACACGTCGCAGGGTCACAGAGAGCAGCTGGGTCCCGTGGTCGTCAGCATGCTCCAGGCAGCCAGCGCAGCGGCCCCGCCCGGTGCCGCTGCATCTCAGCCCAGCCCAGCAGTGCGCTCCCAGAAACCTAGTCACACCTCAGTTTTCAACACAATTTAGATCCCTGACCTCGTCTGATCTATTTATGATGCCAGTGCTATTCTGACCATGGACTGACTGGACTTTGGTCCAAGCATCGCCAGGCACTGCGAGCTTAATACTGCCAACCGCTGACTTCGTCTGTGACTTTGTGCTCGAGCTCATGCACGGTGTTTCTGTAGGAAACCGTCGCCGGCTACCCAGCGGTGGTGTTGGCGAAGGAGGCGGCGTACAACGCGGTCTGCGTCGGCGCCTTCGAGCTGCACGACTACATCGACTTCAGCTCCTGGTTTAGGAGCGCGCTGCTCGCGGTGCGTGCCATAACCCCAACCCTGACCAAACAGTAACCCTGATCGTAGCCCTGACCCTGACCCTGACCCTGACCCTGACCCTGACCCTGACCCTGACCCTGACCCTGACCCTGACCCCGCGTGCACCTGCACATGAGGCCCAGCCAACGCTGAGCGCTTGCAAAAAAATCTGCGGAGCTTTGTGAGTTGCCACACAAACATCAGGTTGGCTCATCACCACCTGTCCGGGCGTGGCTGGCTTCAGCAGCATGCCTGGTGCAGGAGCTGGCAGACACATCAGACGCTTCGAAGCCAGTGCGGCGGAGGGTGGCGGACCTCATCAGCAGGTGCCCAACCGTCCCCAGGTCTCTTTGATGGTGCACAACATCGAACTATGTGAGCATCCCCTCATTCCTATGTCAGCATGTACAACATGCCTCAGGAACTCAGTTTGTCATCGCACTCTCATAGCGGCTGTAGATTTGCATGAAATCTAGATGCTGCATCATCCTGACCAGAGCTTGCAGCAACCACATGAACGGATTCTGAGACGCGCCGCACTGCGACCCAGGTGGGTGCCGAAGCTGCCGCCGGGCGACAGGCCCGCCGCATACCGCGCGCTGCTGAGCCTGCTCGCCAGCAGCGATGCCGCGCTCCAGCTGGCAGCCATCAGCAGCTTTCAGGCGTGTTTGTCCGTCCGGACTGGATCACTGTATGCGGGGCAGCCTCCAAGCATGTGCACGCTCATGCTGTGTTGTCTGCGTCGTTCAAGCCATCCCGCCCTGGCTGCTGTGCCAATCTCTTTCAGGACTGTGCCCGCAGCCGACAACTCACGTGTTGCAGCCGTGGGACCTTCATCATCATACAGCACACCTCCAAGTCAAGACGTTCTACAGGCCGTGAGTACAACACCCGCGACACGCCTGTGTGCGCTCACTAGTGCTGTGACTGCTGACTGTGGTTGGGTCGCTCAGGCGATGGTGGACGACTGGGAGTTCAGTGAGGCGCAGTTCACGGAGTTCGTCAGCACGACGTTCACGCTGCTGGCCGCCTTCATGGGCGCTTCTGAAGAGTACGACAGCCAGCTGCAGGTGGGCGCAGGGTCCACATTTGCATTGTATGCTGGTCATCACTTTGACCCAGCCGTGAAGTCATAGCTGACCAGGTTTGTTCGCCGAAGCATGACAGATGAGGTGTAGGGGACATAGCACCCTGCACGGACGTTGTCGACTGAAGGATTGCGCCGAAACCAGCCCTACGCTGGAAATACCCTGCTTATACGGCTGTGCTCCTTGGGCTTCCAATCTTGCAGTGTTCGTATCAACATTGCACTGCTCATTTACGTGTGCCGTCCCGCGCAGGCCTTCAACCTGCTCAGCGTCCTGATCGAGCGGTTGGCCGACGGCGTGGCGCCATTCGCGGACGGCCTGCTGGCGCTGCTGTCCCAGGTTTGGCGCAGCGGCGAGGGGCAGTCGCTGCTGCGGGCCCAGGCATGTCTATCCAGCTTCACCTGCTGTCGTGCGGTGCACAGCGCGGACTGCACTTGCATACAGCCGCTCTGCAGCCGGCTTCGATGAAGTCTTGTGGTGCCCTGTGAGGACTGCGCTGTCGTGTATAGGCTCAGGCGTCAGCTTGGAGCTGCTCTGATTCGGTCTGCTCAAGGCATCAGCTGCGCTGCATTGCCGCCGCGCGCCAGAGCAGCAAAAGTCAACCACGCTGCAGCATGCAAATGCAAATTGAGACCGCAGTCGAGCGTAACACGCAGGTTGTGCTGGCCCTCCAGCGGCTAGTCCTCGCCCTGGGGTCGGAGTCGCCGAAGACGCACGCCGTGCTGCTGCCGGCTCTGCAGTATGCAACGGACCCCGCCGGCCCCGAGGCGCTGGCGCTGCTGGAGGATGGCCTGGACACGCTGCTCGCCGCGCTGCGCTGCGCGCCGTCGGGAGCGGCGGCGCCCGGCCTGCTGGCGCTGTTCCCGCACCTGACCGCCGCCATGGAGCAGTCCACAGGCGCGCCGTCCGCCCGCCCTGCTGCATGTCCCGAGCAGTGGTGCCGCCATTTTGCGCTGGTTGTTTACACTCTGCAAGATACCCTTGAGGGGGCCCTTCACGCCCGGTACACGCCACTCCTGGCGGACCTGGCCACCGCCGCGGCGATTGCCCCGATCGCGGGCCGTCTTGGCCGCCGGGCGCGAGGGCGAGGGGTCGCGCCCCTGGCGCCCCCCTGCAGGGATCTTGCAGAGTGTGGGCAATGGGCGCAAAATGGTCCGGCTCGCCACGCTTGAATTCGTGCCAGCTCCTCGCCGGCATGACTGAGCCTGGTCATGCCATTGATACTGCTGTTGCAGCCGAGGCAGATCTCTGATTGCTGTCAGCTCCAAGCATATCCACGAGCTTGTATGACGGCAGCAGCCATGCACAGGCTCACTGCGTGCGCTGCAGAGGCCACTCGCTGTGCATCCGCGCTCCCAGCAAACAGCTTCATCAGGCTCACCTAGCAGCCCGTGTGCTGTGCGCAGAGCACATCAAGGTGGCGTGCCAGATCATGACCAGCTGCGTGCTGCTCGGCGGCCGCGACTTCCTGCGGGACAACGGGCAGCGACTGGCCTCGAGTCTGACGGCGCTCACCGGCACCGTCAACGAGCGCGGCACCCTGATGCTGCTGCCCGTCGAGGAGCTCCTGCTGCAGGTGCAGTCCTTGATGACAAGGTCGGCGAGGTCCTGTGGGTTCAGACGCATGTTATTCGTACTGTTGCAGCCAGCACCATCCTTGAATGCCATCCAGCAAACGCGTGCAAGTCTGGCCGGCCTGCCTGAACAGCGACTTCTTGAGGCGCCTGCGCCACTCAGCATAGTGCCTCTATCATCTCAGCAGGTGCACCCGACAGAAGCGCCGGCACTGCTGGAGCCGGCGCTGCGGAAGCTGCTCGAGGCGGTGCTCCTGGGCAAGGAGTCCAGCCTCATCGTGTCGGGTGCGCCTGCCAGGCTTGCCGTTGGTATTGTACCCTGTGGCTGGCCTCTCAGTCACTGAGCCTGTGCAGCAGTGGCTGCTGCCCTGCAGTGCAAGGACGGTGCCTGATGGTCATTGCTGCATGCGCCATAGTTGACTGCAAACGATGACCGTCAGGTCCGCTACACTCATCTTTGTATGTGGCTGTGGTCCGCAGCCGCCTTCGGCGTCTTCGCGCGGCTCCTGCTGCACAACGCGCCGGCCTTCCTCCAGTTCTTCCAGCGGCTGGCGGCCACGCTGCCGCCGCAGGCGACGGGCGTCAACGGCGCGGACCCCACGCACGCGCTCCTGCTGGCGTACCTGGACATCTGGTGAGTGAGCTGGCATGATCATTGGTGCAAGGCCAGCTGAAGGGCACGATAGCGGTGTTGCCCAGCCGTGCCTTGTTGGTCAGGCGCACGCCTTCTCTGAGGTCAATATATATTGACCTGAGCGGGCAACATCTCTGGCCAGTGGGCTAGCATCTGGACACGCCGCAGGGTGGCTTGAACATGAACCACCTGCTGCCATGCCATCTTGTGCTCACATTATCTGCAGATACAGACGACGAAGTGCAATCGCCTAACAAAGCCATCATTTTCCACCCAGACACGCGGTCATAAGCGCAGGCTGGACCGGTACGACACCATCGGCGCCCCCACGGCGCGGAAGCTGTCGGCTCTGGCGCTGTGCGTGCTGCTGACGCTGCCGCTGCCGGCGCTGCTCGAGCGCCTCGACGTCATCCTGCCGCACGTCACCGGCACCTGGCTGGAGGTGCCTCCGTTCTGCTGCGGCCTCCGCGTGTGCCGGCCATGCTTGGAAGCTCTTTCGCTGAAAGCATAGATTTCAAAGCCAGCGCACTGCGGAGGACACGACATGCAAGGCAAGACTGGCTTCGGGCTGTGCCCACGGGTATGCCCTCCGCAGCGTGTCTGCAGTACCGCGTGTCAGATGTCTGCCTGCATCGTTCACCGCATCACCGCCGAGTGTGCTTTGCTGCGCCAGGTTGAGGGTGGCCCCGACGGCGACGCTGCGCACTTCGCGTTCGACTTCTACGCCATGCACGGCCGCGGCGGCGGCGGCGGCAACGACATGGGCGAGGGGCCGGTGGTCAATTCGGAGGACGCGGAGGGCGAGTCCCGCAGGTGCGGGTCCCAGTCCTTTGCACGAAGTTTAGTAAATTAGCAATTATGTGGCTTTGTGAATCGTTTGTCTTAGTGACGATGAAGTGTTGCTGCTTCGGCTTCGCTGGTAATTTCACATTGTGGAGCGCAAAGGGGATACGCGGTGAATGCAACCCCTGGGCCCGGCGCCCTGGTGGCAAGCGAACCTGCAGCAAGCATGCTGCACACGTGTGCCGGAAAAGCAGTGAGCTGAGCCACATATGCTTCCTCTCATATGCTTCCTCCAACACACGCGGATTGACCCGGCTTATGCTTGTATCTCAGGTGGCGGGCGGTGCACGAGGCGGACCCCGTGTCCAACCTGAAGCTGCGCGACTTCATGCGGCAGCAGATGGCGGCGGCGGCCGCGGCGCACGGCGCCGGCTTCGACGCCGCGCTCAGGCGGCTGGACCCGGCAGTGGCGGCTCAGCTGCGCCAGGCGCTCGCGGCATGACACTGCCCCGTGCCAAACAGCAAAGTGCGGAGCACACCGGTCGTTGGGCGGTGTCTGACGGCGCGCTTGGCAGGCATTCGATCAGCACAGCGATTGAGAGCCAGGTTATCCGAGAATTTGCCTGTGCCTTTCCGCAGCAGCTCGAGACAGCCAAGCATTGCAGGCCATCGCCACACGCGCACTTGCCGGCTTGCCGCGCTCAGAGGCCCATCGCAGAGGACGCGGCAGGTTCAAATTTTCAAATAGGGCAGAGCAGCAGGCTAGGCAGGAGGGTCAGCAGATACGCTTTCAGTCCAAGACCGTTGGCCTGCAGTGTCGCATAGTCTATACCGACGACATCCCGATGACCCTGTAGATGCAGCTTGAGCGACCCATCGTGTCTTCGCATCCCTCCCGCTCCTGCTGCCCGAGAGCTCACACAGCCCACGCATCTTTCCGCAGGTTTGCCCGTGTCCACGCCCCCCCCGCCCTCTCACCGACCTTGCCCCGCGGCGCCTCGCCCTGCCCATTCGGACGCGACAAAGCTCGACGTACAGGCGCACGACACGTCTGATGGGACAAGCTGCGGGCGACGGCTCCGGACCACCAGGTGGTCTGACGAAGCTGCAGCGGCTATTTGTGCAGCTCTCAGAGCAGAGCGGCGACCCCGCCAGCAACCTGCGCGTGCTGCAGTTCAACACTCTCGCTGACGGCCTCGCGCAGAACGGCGACTTCATCGCGGTGCGCCGTCCTGCTGTTGCTACACGGCGCCCCTGATGGTTTTTGAGGGGGCACCCTCACCTCATGCCTGCTGTGTTGGCTCAAGCGCTCAACTGATCTTCACCGGTGCGGCAATATCAATGGACGGAGCCGCATGGATCCGGAATGCTTCATCAATTTGCGCCCTCGTCGCTTCCGGCCTGGTTGCTCTTCAAGCGATGGCGCAGACGAGCACCCTCATGTCTCGGCGTGCCAGCAGGTGCCAGCAGAGGTGTTGGAGTGGAGGAATCGGTCGGCGCTGTTGCTAGAGGAGATCTTGGAGGCCGACGCGGATGTCATAGCGCTGCAGGAGGTCAACCACTACGGTGTGCGCTGTCGCTGCGCTCCGGATGTTCCTCCCTAGGGTGGCGCGCTGATGAACCTTGCCAGCCTCAGTGGTGTAGTACTTCACGCAGCAACCTTTCACGCTTTGTGCTGGGGTCATGCTGCCGGCCACAATCGTCAGGTTCAACTTTTGCCTGAGCGCCACACCTTTGCTTCGTCGAAGGTTGCTGATTGCTGCTTGTAGCAGATGAACACCTCGAGAGCACTGATCCCTGTTTTGCCTTGCAACCCAGACGACTTCCTGCAGCCTGAGCTGGAGGCGAGGGGCTACCGCGGCGCCTTCCTCGCCAAATGCTCGTCTCCGGCGATGGGCTACGGCTACGGCGCGGACGGATGCGCGCTGTTCTTCCGGCAGGAGCGGTTCGAGGCGGTCTCGCCGCTGGAAGGTGACCTTACAGACCAACTTCTGCGGCCTTCAAGCATTTGCGCTGCATCAGGAGCCGCCCCGCCACTGGTGCTTGCATGTGACCTGCGTTGTGCGTCTTAAGCTGTGTCTTGCCCTCCTTGCGGCCAGCAAATCTGATGAGATGCCCGCTTGATCGAGCCAGCGACCGGCGTTGATGACGTGGTGCTCACGGTTTCTTCACCTGTTTTGAGAGAGCGACTGCCTATGTGCATGGCGCAGCACTTTGCTTTAGGACGACGACTGGGAAGGAAGAGAGCCAGGGCATGCTGCAGCTGCGGCTGCGCGACCGACGGACTGGCACCAGGCTCATCGCAGCCACCACGCATTTGAAGGCCAAGGCGGGCGCTAGGAACGAAGCCATCCGAGAGCGGCAGGTGCACTGGCTGCTCCTCCGAACGAATCATGCGCCGCGCCTCGCACATGAGCTTCAACAACTTCGTCCCGTGCTCTTCTCGCAGTGTGCGCACATCAATGGGATGGCACCATAACATACCTGCTGACATCCTGGGTAAGCGGCGAACAGCTGAACGTTGCACGAGCAGGCGCAGCAGCTGGTGGACCGTCTGGCAGACAGCGTCGCGC
>JAABUX010007427.1_pt1 | contig 12882 bp, 8 predicted proteins | sample 5561851 | NCBI WGS metagenome assembly JAABUX01 (sample SAMN10711883, study PRJNA513361) | rock metagenome | isolation source: Antarctica rocks | place: Antarctica: Victoria Land, Richard Nunatak red sandstone | collected 2016-01-03 | reverse complement strand
GATAGGGATAAGGGTCGCGACGACGGTCGGAGCGGACGCCACCGTGTGGGCGATCGTGGTCGCGGCGCTCCCCGGTAACGCCGTCAGGGTCGCGACCACGGCCGCGCCGTGACCGGTGGGAGGCGTCGTGACACGCGTCGTCACAGGCACCGGACGGACGGCCCGCGCCGCCGCGCGCGAGCCCGACGCGCGCGGCGAACGACGGCCCGGCGCGGGTGACCGGACGGCCACACCGCCCGTGGACCGGCCGGCGTGGCGCGACGTGGTGGGGACAGCGGTGACGGAACGGGAGACCGACCGCGCTGGACGGCCAGTGTGCGCGCGGGTTATCGCCGGTTTGGCCGGGCGCGGCGTGGGCGTCACGTCCCGGCGCGTGGTCCCCTGTCCCGTTGGTCGCGCGGTGGTCGTCACGGGAGACGAGACAACGGGTCGCGCGGCCGGTACAGGCGTTATGGTCAGCGGGAAACCGGCCGGCACAGACGTGACGGCGACCGTGGACGCGGCCGGCGTGCGCGTGGCCGGTGGGGCGAGAGACGCTGCGGCTGTCGCCGTCCTCGCCGCGCCACCGACCACGCCGCCGCTCCCCGTCGCCCCAGATGTGGCGAGCGCGGGCGCGGTGCGGGCACCAGGCTTGCGAGGGGTCACCGTCGTCGTGGCGGTCGGTCCACCAGCGAGACGCGTGGCGGGGGTGATCGTCCCAGCGGCGCCAGCGCTTGAGGTCACGGTGGCGGACGCGCGAGCGTTGTGTGCCGCTGCCGTCGCGCGTCCTGTCGCGCTGGATCGGGCACCAAAAGCGGACATAGGCGGCGGAGTTGCCCTCAGCGCACCGGTTGTCCTGACGGCGCGCGGGCCACGCGCATCCCCGGTGCCCCGCGCGAGGGCATGTCCTGTGACAGGCGTCGCGGGGGACCGGTGTAACGCGGCGGGGGATCGCGCCACAGTGGACGATACCACTGTCGCCGTCGTGGACGATACCGCCGTCGCCGTCGTGGACGATACCGCCGTCGCCGCGACGGGAGGACGGACCGCCTGGACGACGGGTGACGAGCGACCTGACGGCGCCGTGATCGCGCCGCTACCCGGCGTCGCGGCCGTCGTGACGCGTCGCGCGTGCGCGGAGGAGCGTGGTGTCGGCCGCGCCGGTGCGTGCGTGACCACGACCACGGCCGCGACGCTGGCAACCATGAGGGCGAGAGCGGCGATCTTGGCCGCCAGCCCCCCCGCGCCCACGAGTGACACAAAGGACGTCGAGGCGCCTGCAAGCGTCCCCCCGGCGACCCCCGCAGCGCCGCTCGCGGCGACAACGCCCGCCCCCGCGCCCCCGGCGGACACCCCCCCCCCGGCGGTGAGCACGCCCCCCGCTGCGCTGGCCGTCGCGGCATGGGCGACGAGGAGCGGGGCGGCCCTGGAGAGCACCGCGGTCTTGAGCGTGGCTGGGACCGTCAACGGCAGCGCCAGGAGCAGGGTGCGGCTGTCCGTGCGCCCCTGTAGTCGCGCCGCGCAGCGCGCGCACTGTCGTGCATGCGCCGCGGCGCGACGACGCTCCTTGTCGCTGCCCTCGTGATCGGCCAGGACGGCCAGGACACGGGATGTTTGGCCACAACGCAGCGCGGTCGCGGCTCCAACGGACGGAGTACCCGCGCCCAACGCGACCTTGCGGTATTCGTCGCGGAAGCGCGCCCGCGCTCGGAACAGCAGCACCTCGACGCGGCCGGTCGTCGTCCCCAATGACGCGGCGATATCCGCGTAGCTCAAGCCCCCGATCTCGCGCATAGCCAGGGCGGCGCGATGGGTCGGCGCCAGGCGGTCTAGCGTGAGGCGCACCGCGCGCTGGTCTTCGGACGCCAGCCCCATCGCTTCGGGCGAGCCCCAGCGCCCCATGTCGGGATGGGTCGCGACGACGGCGTCGGTCAGTTCGGCCTGTGGGAGGCGCAGACGTTGGCGCAGCGTGGTCCAGGCAAGGTTCGTCGCGATCCGCATGACCCAGGGCCTGAATGCGTCGCCGCGCCGTAGCGTGGGCAGTGCGTTGAGCGCGTGGAGAAAGGCATCCTGCGTGACATCCTCCGCCTCGCCATCGCGGCCAAGAATACGGTGCGCCAGCGCGTAGACGCGTGGCGCATGCCGGTCGAACAGGGTCGCGAAGGCGTCACTGTCACCGCGCTGCGCGCGCGCGACAAGCCCGGCGTCGCCGGACGAGGCGTCGTCGTCGTGGAACACGTCCGAGGCCGCGTCCGGAGGCGGGAACACATGGTGGGCCATACACATCCAAGCGGAGGCTGTCGGTCAGCGGGAGGGGAAGCGGACGCTCCCCCTATCCGCGCACGAATAGGTGCTACTCAGAACTAGTGTACAATGCAAAGCTGCCATAAAACAGGGAGGGGGTACGTCCGTACGTCCGGCGTACCGGGGTAGCCTTGGTTCAAACGGACGTGACCGTGTGACGCCTGTTAAAGGCTCATGCGGTCACGCGGCGCCACGCGTCCTGTCCTGGCTCCCGTCGTCCTCCGGCCCCCCAACCGCCCCGGATGACGATGGGAGCCAGGACAACCGCGCACACCTCGCCCCAGCGGTCCTGGAATAAGTGGCGCTGCTCGGCCAAGGAGACCGTTTCGTTCAGGTGTTGGCGATAGCGGAGATGGGCACGCAGTTCGTCATGGGCGGAGCAGAAGCGGGCCGCTGAGGCGACCGAGCCGAAGCCGCGCATCGGGTCGTAGCGTTGTTTGATGCCGCGATGGTCCTGTTCCATCCGGGTGTTCATGGAGCGGCTGGTGCGCTGCTGCACGTCTGGCCCCAGCGTGTCGCGGATGGCGCGCGGGTAGGCGTCGTGCCCATCCGTGGTCACCTTCTCGGGCGCGTGACCCACCACCTGCGGGCTCGGGCGAAAAAGCGTTTGGTCACCTCCATGTCCCGCATCGCGCTCAGCATGGAGGCGACCAGGTTCCCGTCGGCGTCGATGGCCCGGTACAGATAGGCCTGGTGTTACGGGTGCGGCACGGGGGCGCACCATCTAAGAGGCTCAAAAGAGTGTCAGAACCTACTTGAGCGCGGAATCACGCTCAAAACGGCGGTTTTCATCCCGCGACGACGCGTCAGACGTAGGGAGCGCGCGCCAGTCGGCGTGCCCTCCGACTATGGGCGACGACGAAAGAGCGGCGCTAGGGCGGCGTACGTGTCCTTATAGCGGCCGTAGCCTGCGTCGTAGACCGCACGCGTCGCCGCCGCGGGCTCGATCGTGGTCGTTAGGCGCACCATGGCGCGCCCGGCCGCGCGTAGGTCGGGATAGGCGCCGGCGCCGACGGCCGCGCACATGGCGGTGCCGAGGGCGACGGCGTCGGGTGTCTCCGGTAGGGTGATGGGGACGCCCGCCACGTCGGCCAGGATCTGTAGCCACAGCGCGCTGCGCGTCCCGCCGCCACAGGCCACGAGACGCCCGGTCGGCACACCCAGACGGTCCAGCATTTCCAGGATATGACGGTTGCCGTAGGCGGTCCCTTCGTAGACCGCGCGCAGGAGGTGACCCGGCCCATGCGCGGTGGTCAGGCCCCAGATCGTGCCCCGCGCCGCCGGGTCTTTGATCGGCGTGCGGCTGCCCTGCCAGAAGTCGAGCACGGCCAGGCCGTCGGCGCCGGGGAGGACGGCGGCCGCGGCGGCGTCGGCGGCGGCGTAGCGCGCGCCGCCCGGGGGCAGCGCCCCGCCCAACGTATCGAGCAACCAGCGCACCGTGCCGCCGGTGCTGGCCTGCCCCGCTTCAAGCGTCCACTCACCGGGTATCACGGCGTCCTCGAACGGACCCCACAGGCCGGAATCGAAGACGGCGCGCGGTGACTGCGCGAGGTGACAGGTGGAGGTGCCGGTGATGAGGGCGAGCGTGCCCGGTTCCAGCACATCCAGGCCGACCATCCCGGCGTGCGCGTCAATGCCGCTCATCGACACGGCGATGCCGCGCTGCAGCCCTAGTTCGTGTGCCGCCGCCGCGCTCAGTTCACCACCCTTGGCGCCCATCGGCAGCGCCGCGCCGGGCACTTTGCCGGGCACGTCCTCCAGGCCGACGCGCGCCAGCATGCGTAGGGGCCAGCCTGCGTCCTCACCCTCAGCTCCTCGCCCTGTGCGCGGGAGAGGGGAGGGCCGTTGTTCCTCCTCGCCCCGTGCGGGAGAGGAGGCCGGGATGTGAGGGGTAATGGTGGCGCGGTAGTGCCACTTCGCGGCGGCGCTATTGAGCGGGACGGCCCACGTCCCGGTGAGGCGCCAGGTCAGCCAGCCCATCTGCTCCACCAGGTACGCGGCCCGCTCCCACAGGTCGGGTGCGTTCTCCTTGAGCCAGAGCGCCTTGGGAAGGGGCCATTCCGCCGGGACCTCACCGCCGCAGTAGCGCAGCACGGGATCGTGCGTGTCGGTGAGGCGGCGCGCCTGCGCCGAGGCGCGCAAATCCATCCACATGATGCTCTCAGTGAGCGGCGCGCCGTCGTGGTCGGCGAGCAGGATATCGCAGGGCGCATCGACGGATAGACCAATCACCCGCACGCCGTCGGCGCCGCTCACAGCCAGGCAGCCGCGCACCGCTGTGACCAGCGCGTCCCACCACGCGGCGGGGGACTGTTCGGCCCAGCCGGCGCGCGGGTAGAGGGTGGGGTAGGCCTGGTCGTGGAAGCCAAGCGGCCGTCCTTCAAGGTCGAACAGGCCGGCGCGCACGCCGCCCGTGCCCGCGTCGATACCCAGCACTAGATCGCCGTTTGGCGTCATAGATCCTCCGCTTACGGAATGAGCAACGTCTTGAGGTTGTCGCCGCCCTTGGCGGCGTCGAGGGCGGCGGCAAACGCGGCCAGCGGATAGGACGCGCTGATCAAGCTCTTCACGTCGATGGAGCCATCGGCGATGGCCGTGATGGCGCGCGGGTAACTATACGGCCCGAGATGGCTGCCGTGGATGTTGAGTTCCTTCTGGTCGCCCACCATGTTCCAGTCGATTATAGCCGGCTCGTTGCACACGCTGAACGCCACCAGCGTGCCCAGCCGCCGGATCATGTCCAGCCCTTGCTGCGGGGCTTTGGCGCTGCCGGACATCTCGATATAGACGTCGCAGCCGTAGCCCTCGGTCATGTCCCTAACGCGTGCCGCCGCATCCTCTTCCAACACGTTGATGCCCACGTCGGCGCCGAGCCGCTTGGCTAGCTCCAGGCGCTCGTTTTTGGTGTCGAGGGCGATCAGGTGGCCGGGGTTGAACGCTTTGGCCGCCTGCAACGCGCACAGCCCGATATTGCCGACTCCGGCCAGGACCACGGTGTCGCCCGGCGTGATGTCGCCGCGGTCGACGGCGTGGATGGCGCAGGCCAGCGGCTCGATGTAGGCGGCCTCTTGCATCGAGATGCGCGGGTCGATCTGGTGGATGCGTGATTTGACGGGGTAGATCATGTACTCGGCCATGGCGCCCTCGGCGCGCTGGCGCTTGAAGCCGAAGATGTCGTGTTTGTGGCACATCCAATAGTGGCCGGTCTTGCAGAAGCGGCACTGGCCACAGGGAATGATCTGTTCCGCGATCACGGCGTCGCCCAAAGACACATTGTGTAGGTCGGCTGCGCCTTCGCCCAGCGCGGCGACCGTACCGGCGAACTCATGGCCGGGGATCACCGGCGCCTCGCAGTAGCCGCCCTCGCCGTGCTGGCCCCAAAATAGGGACCCCCCCGTGTAGCACTTGATGTCGCTGGCGCAGATCCCCACCGCGCCGACCTTCACCAGGACCTCACCCGGCCCGGGTTCTGGCTTCGCCACCTCCTCGACCCGGTAGTCGAACGGCGCATGGCATACGACCGCCTGCATCATTTCTGTCGCCATCATCCTCACTCCTTCGCCCTACTCTACTCTATGTGCGCTGGATTATTCGTTCGGCGCGCTCCCAGGGACATCCTGCCAGGGCGGACGCCTCGGGCGTCCGCGACCGGGCTTATTCGCCCGCGACCGCGCCCATGGACAGGCCTGACACGATGTACTTCTGCGCCAGGAACGTGATGATCAGAGCCGGCAAGATCTGTATCGTCGCTACCGCCGCCATCTGCTGGTAGGCGGTCAGCGTATTGCTGGCGAACCTGGACAGGAAAACCGGCAGCGTCTGCGTCTGCCCGGTGGTCAGCACGAGCGCGTCGAGCAGCTCATTCCAGGAGAAGATCCAGGTGAAGATGGCCACCACGAAAATGCTGGAGCGCGCGAGCGGGATGCTGATGTACCACAGCACGCCGAAGCGGGTCAGGCCGTCGATGTGCGCCGCCTGCTCCACGTCGATCGGCACGCCCTGGAAGAAAATCGATAACAGCCACACGGCGAAGCTAAGGTTGATGCCGACATAGACGATGATCAGGCCGGGGACGGTGTCGAACAGATGCGCGGCCTGCAGCAGCGCGGCCAGCGGGACGACGCCGGCGATCAGCGGCATCATGCGCGAGCTGATGATCCAGAACTGGATGTCCCCTTTGCGCACAAGGCGATAGCGCGCCAGGCTGTACGCGGCGGGCACGGCCAGGGCGATGGTGACGAGTGTCGCCACGGAGGCGATAATGAGTGAACGGATCAGCGCGCCCAGGCCGGCGGAGTCACCCGTGAACTGCGACACATAATTGTCAAAATTGGCAAAATTGGGCCAGACCGGCGGGACCGCTTGCGTCTGGATGAAGGTCTTGAACGACGTGACGACGATCCAGAGGATCGGCGCCGCGCTGATCAGGGCCAACACCAGGGAGAGCGCCCAGGCGACCCACGCGCCGGCGCCCGTTTTCTTCATTGACATCATCCCCCCGGCTCCTCTCGTAACACGCGCACGAATACCTGCGCGATCAGGATAGTGACCACCAGTATGATCAGCGACGTCGCCGCCGCGTAGCCCGTATCAAAATCCTCGAACCCAATGCGGTAGATCTCCACCGCGTTGGTCAACGTCGCCGTGCCCGGCCCGCCCTGCGTCGAGCCGTAGACGAGGTCGAACAGACGGATCACCTCGACCACGGCCAGGATGGCGGCGATGGCGCCGACGCGCAGCAGCAGCGGGATGTCGATGCTGATGACGCGGTTGTACCAGCGCACGCCGTCGACCGCCGCGGCCTCATAGATGGGCTGGGGGATGTTGAGCAGGCCCGCCAGCAACAGGATGGAGGTGAAGGGCACCCACTGCCACAGATACACACCGGTGAGGGTGAAGAACGCCGAGCCGGGCGCGGTAAACCATGGCTGGGGCGCCACATGGACGAGGCTCAGGAGCCAGTTGGCGACGCCGATCAGCGGGTCGAGAATGTAGCCCCAGAACAGGGCCACGGCCAGCGAGGTCATCATCGTGGGGATGATGAAGCAGGTACGCAGGATACGGGCGCCCGGCATGCCTTGCGCCGCCTGTAGGATGCGCGCGCAGATGTAACCCAGGACGAGTTGCAGCGGGATGGCCAGGACGAGCAATTCAATCGTCGTGACGAGCGAGCCCAGGAAGATGGAGTCGCTCACCATGTGGCCGAAGTTGGACAGCCCGACGAACGAGATGGGGCTGGTCGAGCCGAGGTGGTAATTGGTAAAACTGATGCCAATCGAGTACAGCAACGGCCAGATGGTGAGCAGGAACAGCACGATCACGGCGGGCGCGAGTAGCACGTATCCCCCCAGTTCGCCGTCCAGGATCCGTACCCGCAATGACGGCCGCGCGCCCGCGGCCGCCACGGGGGTGTAGGCCCTCTCTTGCAGGACCCTGTTTGTCTTCATCATGCACCGCCGTTCAATCTAATAGGACGTGAGGTTGACGGGGCTGGTGATCCGAGGAGGGGGGAGCATGCTCCCTCCTTCTCGGATCACCAGCGAATGGCGAACGGCCATACGGCCTGACGCGCCGCTAGTCGGTCAGGGAGTCGACCTTGTAGCCGTGGCTCTTGAGCAGGGTCCCGATGTCGTGGTCGGCGTCCAGCATGGCCTGCTTCGCCGACAGCGAGCCCGCGAGCGCCTTGGAAATGTAGGTGCCCAGCGTGTTGATGATGGTGAAGCTATCCGAGATGCGCGGCCGGCAGTCGGCAAAGGCCGTCGGCACGACATCGCGCAACGTGTTGTACCAGGGGTACTGCTTCACCAGCGTCGCGTCGGCGAGCGCCGAGGTGCGCGCCGGGAAGCCGCCGTCCTGGGCGAACGTCACCGACGACTCGGGGCTGGTGAACCACTTGATGAAGTCCCAGGCCATGCTCTTCTGGGTCCCATATTTGTTGATGCCCATCGTCCAGCCACCCACCTGCGTGGTCAGGAGCCCGTTGGTCGGGAACGCCGCGGTCGCGTAACTGTTGGCCACCGTCGACTGGCTGGGGTCGGAGGCCGACGGCGTTGTGACGTCCCACTGGTTGACGTCGGCGACGCGACCCGTGTTGAAGTCGGACTGGCGCTGCGTCCAGTCGATGTTGAGCGCGCCCGTCGGCTCGTAGGGGAGCAGGCTCTTCAAGAAGTTGACCACCGCGAGGCCCTGCGAGCTGGCGAACATCGGCGTCATGTTGGCGTAGGGGCTCGTGGAGCCGGGGTACTCGCTCTTGAAGGGCTTGCCGCCGGCGAAGCTGTAGATGTACTCGAAGAAGGCCTGGCCCACCGCGCTGCCGGCCTGGTTGTTCATGGCCGTGCCGTAGACGCTGGGGAACTTCGCGCTCTTGTTGGCCGCCTTGGCGTTAGCCACGAACTGGGTCAGCGTCTTGGCCGGTTTGAGGCCGAGCGCGCTGTAGACCTTGGTGTTGTAGTGCTGCAGCACGAAGTAGGGGGCGAAGGGGAAGCCGACGACCTGGCCGTTCCAGGTCGAGCCCGCGCGCATGACGCGGAAGAAGTCGTTGTACTCGATCAGGTTGGGGTCGGTCTTGGCGATGTAGGAGTTCAGGGAGTCGACGTAGGGGACGAACTTCTGCATCCAGGGCAGGTCGAACACGGTGATGTCGTACGTGCTGGAGTGCTGCGTCCCAGCCAGGACCTCCTTGTCGTAGGTCGGGTTGTAGGCGTACTGGTCGATCGACACCTTCGCGCCGCTGACCGATTCGAAATTGCCGATCATCTTCTGGAACGCCGGCACGAAGGGGTCGTTGATCATGATGATGCGCATCGACTTGCCGTTGTACTTGCCCTTGAGTTCCTTGGTGAACTGCGCCCACGCCTGCGCGTGCGATGTCGAGGCGCGTGTGTGCGCCACCCCCTGGGTGGGCGCGGCGTGGGCGCGCGTGTTGAGCGGCACGACGGCGGCGACGGCGACGGCCGTGCAGACCGCGGTGGACGCGATGAGTGTCCGGCTTAGGTTGACAACTTTCACGATTTCTCCTCCGAATAGAGCAGCATCCGTTTCCTCAAGCGATGATAAGTGCGCGACGACGATCGGGCGTAGCCCGGACCGTGCGTCCCATCGATCCGCGATCCTCCTTTCCTGTGGCTTTGTCTGCGCTAGACCGATCCCGCAACCACTCCTGAAAAGCTTTACATCAAGGGTCAAGCCGGCGATGTAAAGCTTTTCAGGAGTGGCTAGCACATATCGTAGCGGTTCGACGGCCCGTTGTCAAGGGGCCGTGACCGGCGCGTCAAAATCCGTTGGTGGCGAGCATCGCGCATGGCGTGGGCGTTTTTCAGCCGTGGCCGTCGCAGCGTCGTTAGACGCAAGCCGTGGCCGCCCGCTACGACCGGCGCCGTGTTAGCCGGCCGTTCGCCGTCGTCCTGGCCGCGCTTCGGACGCGGAATCCGTGGAGAGCGGGCACGGCGCTGGTGGGTGGGGTGCTGGGGCGTGGGTGCGCGTGGGGGCCGCCGTCGACGCGCGCGCGACGAAGTGCGGCGGGAGGATGACGCGCCGGGCCGGCCCGGCGTAGCCCCCGTCGATGCGCTCGATCAGAAGGCGGACCGCCGCGCGCCCCAATTGGTCCGTGGGCTGGGCGATCGTCGTCAACGGCGGGTCGAGCAGCGCCGACCACGGCGCGTCGTCGAAGCCAATCACGCTGATGTCTTGTGGCACATACAGGCCGCGCGCGTGGATGGCCGTGAGCGCGCCGAGCGCCATGGGGTTATTGATGACGAAGATGGCCGTGGGCGGGTCGGGCAGGTCGAGCAGCGCCAGCGCCTCGCGGTAGCCGCTCTCGCGCATGGAGTCGCCGTCACGCACCAGGGCGGGGTCCGCGGGGATGCCGTGCTCCTCCAGCCCCCGACAGTAGCCTTCCAGGCGCTCGATGCCCGGTGTGACGGGGCGTCCTCCGATGTACCCGATGCGTCGGTGGCCCAACGCCGCCAGGTGCGCCACGGCCAGCCGCGCGCCCGCGACGTTGTCTACCAGGACCACGTCGAGGTCGAGGTCGTAAACGCGTCGATCGAGGCAGACCACAGGGATCTCGTGCCCCACCAGCGGCAGCAGCGGGCGGCCGCTCGCGGTAACGGGGAGGATGATGATGCCATCGATGCGCTGGGCCTGCATGGCGCGGAGGTGGAAGCGTTCGCGCTCGGGGTCCTCGTCCGAGTTGCATAGGAAGAGGCTGTGTTTGCTCTCATAGGCGATGGCCTCGATCGAGTGGATGGCCTCGGTAAAGAAAGGGTTGCGTATCTCGGCGACGATGAGGCCAAGCGTCCCCGATCTCTGCCGCCGCAAGGCGCGGGCGCGCTGATCGATGCTGTAGTCCATGGCGCGCACCGCCGCGAGGACGCGGTCGCGCGTTTCCAGGGTGACTGGAGTACTGTCATTGAGCACGCGCGACACGGTAGCTACCGAGACACCGGCACGCGCGGCGACTTCCTTGATGCTGGCCATAGTGATAGGGGTTCATCTTCCACACGGAGGGTGCCGCGCCGCGCGGGGCTCCTAACGAGCCGTCGCTTGCCATTGTACTCGATACGGCCGCACGGTGGCAGAGGGCTGGCACAACCAACCCTGTTGCTCAGCGATGGGCGCGGCCTCGCCCCGGTTCCATGCGACCAATTTGTAGATGGCTGCGGATGTAAGACGTCACATGACGTGCGCCGGATCGACGCGTGGAACAGCACGACACGTCACAATAGCTACGCCGATCCTGCAAAAACGTCACAGTCAATAAACGTGACGCCTGACACCCAGATAGTCGCGTGACGGGTTCGATAGAGATTCGCGCCCCGCCATGGCACCTATTGATGACGGGCTAACGAACAGGTGCGCGGGAAAGTGGAGCGACGGGGCGCGCATAGATGTGTAGAGGATGGGCAGCGCGTGGAGTTGAGCGGGTTGATCGCACGGAGCCAAGCGGGCGAGAGCGCGGCGTTCGGTGAGCTGACACGGCACTACCAGGATATGGCGTTCGGCTATGCCCTGGCGCTGCTGTCGGACTTCCACCTGGCGCAGGACGTGACGCAGGAGTCTTTCCTGGCGGCTTACCTGGGCGTGGGCAGTCTGCACGACCCTGCGGCGTTCCCTGCCTGGTTGCGCGGCATCGTGCGCCACCAATGCGGGCGCGTGCTGCGCCGGCGCCACGCGGACCTTGTCCCCTGGGATGAGGACCTGGGCCTGCCCGCGCTCTCCCCTGGACCAGAACAGAGCCTGCTCCAGCGCGAGGGGCTCTACCGCGTGCTGAGCGCCATCCAGGCCTTGCCGCAGGGTCAGCGCGAGGTGGCCGGGTTGTCCTACATCCGCGACTACGCGCCACGCGAGATCGCCGCTTTCCTGGAGTTGCCGGTGACCACTGTCTACAATCGGTTGCACACGGCCCGTAAACGACTACAAGGAGGGTTATTGACCATGGCGGATAAGATTGGTACGGTTGTCGAGGTGCATGGCCCCATCGTCGACGTGCGGTTCGAGTCGGAGCGGACACCCGACGTGCTGCGCGTGCTAACCGCGCACGGCCCTGATGCGGCGCGGGGCCGCGACTATGCGTTGAGCGTGGCGCAACAGCGCGGCGGCGGCTTGGTGCGCTGCGTCGCCGCTACGTCCATCGAGGGTCTGGTCCCCGGAGCGGAACTGGTCGACGCCAACACGCCGCGTTTTGTGCCCATCGTGCCGGCCGCGTTGGGGCAGGTGCTCGACGGACTCCGCTGGGGGGATGACACGCTGGACCGAGCGGACAGCGGGTCACAGATCGTGGAGACGGGCATCAAGGCGATCGACCTGTTGTGCCCGTGCGTCGAGGGCGGCACACTGGGCCTGCTGGGGCACAACAGGGGTGTCGGCAAGATGGTCGTGACCGATGAGGTGCTCCACAACCTGGCCCGCAACGGCGCGGACATGTCGGTCGTCGCGTTCTTCAGCGCGGAGGTGCTGATGGACTACGCGACATTGGGCGAGGATGCCGTGCCCACGTCCAACCGCGCGCGGCAAGCCTCCTATGTGTACATTGCCGACGTCACCGACCCCAGTGCGCCGAGCTATCGGGCGGCCGCGTCCCACCTCGACACGACCCTGTATCTCTCGGTGACCTTGGGCCGTCTCGGCATCTGGCCGGCCATCGACCCGCTGCGGTCGGGCTCGCGCCACCTCGACCCGGCCGTGGTGGGGCAGGAACACTATGAGGTCGCCACGGGCGTCCGGCACCTCCTGCTCCAGTACAGGAATCTGCGAGAGCAGGCGATCTCCGTGCCAGGAGCGGCGTTCACAGCGGCGGAGGAACGTGTGGTCACGCGGGCGCGCAAGGCGCAGCGCTTCTTCTCCCAGCCCTTCGCGGTGGCCGAGCCCTGGAGCGGACGCCCCGGCGCCTACGTGTCCCGTGCCGAAACAGTGCAGGGGTTCAAGGCTCTGCTCGCCGGCGCCTATGACGACGCGCCCGAGGAGGAGTTCCTGTGGCGCGGGGCGCTCGACACCTCAAGCGATGCGTGACGGCCTGGTGTTACGGAACGCGACACCAGGGGCAAAGTACAGGCGTCTCTGGGCTCGAAATAGCCCTATCAGGGTGTTTGTGTCGAGCGA
>JAABUX010007423.1_pt1 | contig 12888 bp, 11 predicted proteins | sample 5561851 | NCBI WGS metagenome assembly JAABUX01 (sample SAMN10711883, study PRJNA513361) | rock metagenome | isolation source: Antarctica rocks | place: Antarctica: Victoria Land, Richard Nunatak red sandstone | collected 2016-01-03 | reverse complement strand
TTATCCGTAGCGAAACCGCGTCCTGCCCAAGGGCGTCTATAGTGGCTTGAGCCGGATGCGTGGAAACGCGCACGTCCGGTTCTTAGGGGGCTGGGGACAGCAATGTCTCCCAGCTACCCGACCCCACGGACATCGCCTTGCTCGTCGTGCTCTGGCGGTTGCGATACAAATTGAGCCTGCGTGATCTGGCCGAGATGTTCCTCACGCGTGGCTTCACGTTCACCCACGAGACCGTCCGGGAGTGGGAGGCGCGGTTCGCTCCGCTGCTGACGGAGCGCCTGCGGGCCAAGCGGCGCGGCAAAGCAGGGGTAAAGTGGCACGCGGATGAGACCTATGTGAAGGTGGACGGGCGCTGGTGTTACCTCTATCGTGCGATTGACGCCGACGGCAATCTGGTCGATTCGCTGCTGAGCGAGACGCGCGACATGGACGCCGCCAAGCGTTTTTTCCAGCGGGCGCGCACCGTCGTCGGCCACGCGCCGGAGAAGGTAACGACGGACGGGCATGACGCCTACCCGCGCGCCATCCGCGAGACGCTGGGGCCGGAGGTGCACCATCGCATCAGTCGCTACCTGAACAATCGGATGGAACAGGACCATCGCGGCATCAAGCAGCGGTACTACCCCATGCGGGGCTTCGGCTCTTTTGACGCGGCGGCCCGCTTCTGCTCTGCCCACGACGAACTGCGCGACCACTTTCGCTCCCGCCAGTTCCTGAACGAGACGGTGTCCCTGGCCGAGCAGCGATGCCTGTTCCAAGAGCGGTGGGGCGAGGTGTGCGCGCTGCTGCAGGCCGCGTAGGCACCATCGGGCAGGTCAGACCGCAGGCCGTCGCGTGCCACAGCCCGTTTGCGTTCCCACTCCTGACGCATCCCCACAGAGGGCAGACCCGCTACGATGATAGTAGCACTCTCACCGGTGACAAGGTGCGGATTAAAGGCCCCACGCACCAGGGGGCGCGTGGTATTGTTGCGCACATTGCCGGTGAGGATCTAGCAATTCGCCTCACGACTGGCGATGTGCTAACCGTACCGTCAGACAACGTCACTAATTTCAGTTTGGCCGCTCGCCGGGCCTGGCGAACGGTGCCGGAGCGCGCCGTTGGTCGTCCGAAGTCCCAAGCGACAGCTAAGAAGAAAGCAGTCACTATACGAGTGGACGCCGAAATGTGGGATCGTCTTGGTCAAGCTGTGAAGCGAGGCCTCATCCCCAGCCGTGAGCAGGCTGTCAACGCGTGGGTCCGTGAACATCTAGAAACGCTGCTCGACGAGCAAACACAAAAAGCTGGGCCCGACACTGAAGTGTATGTGAACGATCCCACTCTCGACGCGGTGTAGATCAGGTGGTACTCTTTCCGTGTTAATAGCGACAAATTCTCTCAGTGTAAGAGGCTCCAATATCTCTGCACTTTTGTCACTACGGTCAAGTTGAGAGTAGAGTACATGGATCGCTACATGTTATGCCTGTCGGAGTGTTTTGATCACAACGTGCGGTAGCCATATAAAAAGTGTAAGGATAGAGATACCCGTCTGCAGTTGTCCAATATAGAGATGGAACCCTATGCACCAACTGTACGATGCCGTAGCCACCTTCTCTGGGACACAGATTCTTAGCTCACCTAACTCTCTACCCTCACCTTGGCCGTTTTCCCAGCCTGTAGCAATGGCCAGCACCGTTAGTGCGTGCGCCGCAACTTCCGTCGCCAATAGAGGATAGTTCATCCGGTGCGCCGCCTTAAGTGCGTTGATCAGCCACAAGAGAACGGAGCAACGCCTCACCTGCCTGCAATGTCTTCGCTCCAGCAGCGCGCGCTGCTGGAAAGCACAGGCAACGCACTCACAGCACACCGCTCTCTCACCGTCGGGGCCTGCTGCGGTCGACACCCTTAGCCAGATCGGCGCGTGGCGGCCATTGCCCGGAGGCCAGCCGCGTCCGCAGAAAGCCAGCCGGGTTGGTCAGGCTCCCGCCTGCCGAGGCGACATAGCACAGCCATCCCTGCACACGACCACGCTCGCGCGGCTCGTCCATCGCGTAGCGCAGGATGAGATCAGCCGTGAAGTATCCTGCCAGCGCCTCTTCGAGTGAGCACGCCCCTATCTCCCGGTGCAGCGCCTCGACCTCCTGGCGCAGGGAGCCGTGCCGCGCTATCCTGGCCCGCTCCTCCACCGTCCACGCCTCTTCGTTCGTGCCGCAAAAGTGGGCCGTGGAGTAGTACGGCTCGGTCGAGATCGGCAGATAGGTGTTCTGCGAGGCGCGCACATCGCTGCATACCAGGTTGTACAGCGACACCACCTGCGCGCACTCATCGCCCGCGTCGAGCAGCACCTCGTCGTCGCCCAGACTGTAGGCCGCGACTTCGTCAATCGGTATGACAATACCTGGACCGCCACCATCACTCTCTGGTGGGTGGTGGTGGTTCATCTGGGTTTCCTTTATGGGTCTACCTTGATTGGGGTCTACCTTAGAGTCTCTGGGTGGAATGGCCCCCGCATCCACGGAGGACCAGCCCTGTTCTCCCTCAAGACTCCCCCCGTCCTCCTCTGGAACCGCCCCGTTCTCTCCAATGGTGCCCCGTTCCCTCTCAGGACTGCCCGTTCCAGAGAGAGACGCCCCCCGTCCTGGCAAGGAACGGGCTACGAGCGCCTGCATATAGGCTTCGAGATCGCTGCGTGCGGCGAATGCTGCTTTACGGGGACGCAGGGGTTCCCAGCTTGCAGGCACGAGGTCCAGTACGGTCGCCCCGGCCTCCTCAGGCGAGAGGCCGACGCCCGTTTCCGTGTCCTTGGCGCGCAGCAGGGCGTCGAACAGGGCCGCAAGCGCGTCGGCCAGAGGCAGAGGTTCCAGCAGGTAGTAGACGTTGTTGCCTGTCCCCCCATCGACCCGCTCGGTACGCTTGACGTGGATGAGGCGCAGGTCGGTCATCAGGCTGATGGCGCGGGAGACGGTCGATTTGCCCTTGCCCCAATGCCGTGCTAGACGGGCCAGCGAGGGCCAGCAGAACTGCGCCCGATTGGCCATCAGACAGAGCGAGGAATAGACGGCGAACCCGTCCACGCCGAGCAGAGGTGCATAATCGTCGATGAGAGCGTCGTGCGCCCAGTATCGCTCGTCCGTGCGCAGGTCGCGCACGATGACGCCCTCTTCGCCGTCATCCTCGGCGTCGCGTCCCGTCGGGTCCGCGTTCCACGATGGGCCGGGGCGATGCCCTGCCCCGCGCGCGCCCTGCCCGCTCCTCTCCTGACCTTTCATCTACCCCATGGCCTCCCGCGCTTTTCCCACCTGTTCCCTCCACTATTCCGTGTGCCGCCCCCCTGCGCAACCACTTGTACGCGCTCGCTAGCTGTAATCACACAGGTGGGCATAGCCGAATCACACGACGCGACTATACCGAATCACACGGCATGACTACGTCGAACGACGCCGCCGTGCTACGCCAAATCACACGGCGGTGCTATGCGAAAGCACACCTGCCTGCTCATGCGGGCGACGCGGGGCGCACAGGGGCGGCGCCGGATGCGCGGGCACGTGAGACGCCGCCATTCTGGCCAGCGCCGCTATGTCGAATCACACGGTCCGACTATGCCGGAGGGGAGAGGAGACGCCCGCACGGCGCCCGGGCCAGCTAGCGGTCCGTGTCCGGGGATGTCTCCTCCGCGGTCCAGGACAGCGTCACGAGGTCGTCCGGTCGGGTGGGCAGGGGATGGGGCATGTACGCCGTGAGCAGGCGTTCGGTGCATAGCAAATCGAGGGCGCGGCTCAGCGTCAGGCCAGCCTGCTTCACGCGGCGGTCGCGCACGCCCGCATGTGCGAGCAGGTCCTGACGGGTCAGGCGCACATGGTCGCTCACGCCCTCGGCGCGGCAGCGCTCCACGTAGACCCGCAGGGCGTCCGCTGCCGGCGACCGTGAACCGCCCCGGCGGCGACCGCCGTCTGGTGCCGTCGGGGCCGGGATCAGCGCGTAGTTGACGCCGGGCAGGCCGTCGGGCTGCCGTACGCCGGCGTACCAGACGTCGGTGATGGTGACGGTGACCGCGTCCGGCAGACCCTGCTCGAAGACCTCGATCGGTGAGAGGTGACGCACGTTCTCGCGCGTGTCGTAGCCCAGCGATGAGATCAGCGGCGCGATGAAGCCGACCGAGCGCCCACCGGCGCGCGGAGCGCTGCGCTGCACGCCGACCTGAGTCAGCTGGAGCGCCAGGAGCGTGCGCGCCAGCAGGCGGCGGTTGTTGGTGTAGTGGATGCCACGCTCGTCGCGCCGGTAGCCTAGCCGGTCAAGCAGGTCGGACAGGTAGACCGTGAAGCGTGGACGGCGCCAGGCTGGTGGCTCGTTGCTAATGGCGAAGAGCAGTTCCATGACCCGCGCCCCGTACTCGCCCAGCGCAGCGCCCGCGATGGTCACCGCCGCCTTCTCCATCGCCGCCGCGTCGCCTTCCGGCCCCACAGGGACGCGCACGATCGACCGATTGGCGCGTTGCATCTCCCAGGCATCCTCGCGCACCTGCCCCCGCTCCGCAGTGACGAGCGGTTGATGTAGGGCGCTGCGCACCTCCAGATACAGGCCGTCGACCGCGATCAGGCCGCGCGCCCGCTCGTCGTCCATGGTCGCGCGGTAGTCGATCTCCGGCGCGGCCACCCACTCTCCCGATTCAGGATGCAGATGCAGCACGGTCTCGGGGGCAAGCGCGGGCGTCTCCTGTCCCGCCTCGTCAGGCGCGCTCATGGCCGCGTCTCCCTCTGTCCGAGATAGGTGTGCAGCGCCTCATGCGCCTCCTCCAGGACCACGGCCTGCGCCGTGCTCACGATGGGGTCGCGCGCCAGGAAGGACAGGACGTCGTGTGCCAGCCGCTCGACAGTGGCGTCGTCGGGGTGGTAGGCCGCCGGGCCGCGCCGCCCACCCGCGCTGCGCCGCTCGTGCGCGGCCACCTGCACGGTCCGCTCTGCGGCGGCGTGGGGAGGGCCAAACTGTTCGTTAACGAACACCTGCGGGTCATCGGGAGGGCCGGGGTGTTCGTTAACGAACACCTGCGGGTCGTCGTGCGTCGCTGGGAGGGAGTCCGACCGCGCGCTCTCAGTACGCAGGCGCTGCACGTCCTTGACCTTGCGCACCGCACCCGTGCGCACGCCGTCGAGCGCGGCGGATCGCAGTGCGGGCGGCAGCCGACGTATCTGCACCGCCGCCGAGGGTGAGATCGTTTCATCGGCCACGTAGGGGGCCAGGTCGACGTCCTGGGCCACGTTGAGCATCTCGGAGATGTCGCCCGCGCTGCGGCCGGTGCGCCGGGCGATGTCGCGCACGGCCCAGCCGTAGTCGCGTCGCAGGCGCCCGAGAGCCTGCATCGTCTCGCTGCGGCTCAGATCCTGGCGGGCCAGATTCTCAACCAGGGCGTCGGCGAAGATCTCCTCGGTCGCGCCCTCACGCACGACGCAGGGGATCTCGGCGACACGGGTGCGCTCCTCAGCCCGCTCGCTCATGCGCACGATCTGCGCGGCCAGGAGCCGACGCGAGCCCGCCACGACATAGTAGTAGCCGGCGCGCTCCGGGTCGCGGCGCACCGCCAGCGGCTGGAGGATGCCGCGCTCGGCGATGGAGCCCGCGAACTCGCGCAGGTTCTCGTCGAGCGTCTCGGTGCGCGGGTTGTCCGGCGAGGGGGCCAGGCGCTCAATGGGGATAGCCAGGGCGCGGGCGAGCGGTCGGAACGACGTCTCCGCCACGTCCGCCGCGATGTCTTCGGGCGCCTTTTTCTCGGCCTGACGCCGCTCGAAGACCGAGGGGACTTTAGCGCGCGGCATGGGGAACCTCCTCTCCCAGATGGATGGAGCGGAAGAGCACGGCCGCGGCCGCGTTGTACTCCGTGGCCCCAAGTTCACAGCGCCCCACGCGCGCGGAGCGCGTGATCGCGGGCAGCACCTCAAGCGGCGGCTCGTGGTCGGCGGCGATGTGCATGATGTCGTCCAGGTGCGTCTGGTGCATTACGAGCCGCTTCTGCACCATGGTCGGCAGCAGCGCGACCAGGCGCATTGATGGGCTGGTGGTGATGCGCTGCGCCTCGATATTCTGGAGAAACTCGATCAGCGTGTTCACGCCCTGGGTCTCGGGCAGAACAGGGACCACCACGAGGTTGGCCTCGCGCAGGGAGGCGATGGCCGAGAGGCTCGGCGGTGTATCGATCACGGCGAACGCATAGCCCTCCGTGGGTCCAGGCAGGGCTGTGCCGGACAGCAGATCCACGCCCGGCGGGCAGGCCCAGGGCTGAATCTCCAGCAGGCGCGTGAGGTTCTTACTCTCGTCACGGTCGATCAGGGCGACGCGGCCGCCCGAGGCTCTCAGACGCTGCGCGGCACGCGCGCTAAAGTACAGGGCGCTCGTGCTCTTGCCGACGCCGCCCTTCTGACTGGAACAGGCCAGAACCTTCATCATTGTGTGTCGTCCTCAGGACGCCGTCCACCAACGTGGGGCGTCGTCTAGGGCGGAGAACGCCGCAAGTAGGGCGCAGCCCGCCCTCGATCTCTCCACCACGCTCTTCTTTTCTGGCCTGTCCTACCGTCCTACCGTATCACAGCAGACCTGCCCGCGCCAGTGGGCCGTCGCCCCGGAGAAGGACCGCGTGGTCGTCCCGGAGCGACCGCGTCGTCCCGGGCAGGGGACAGGCGGTCACGCGCCGGACAGGACGACGACGCGCCCTGGCGTCCCCTCAGACGGGCAATCTCCAGAGGGACCCGCCCCACGTAGCGCCGCCTGCGCGACGACGATAGCCGCCACACCCGGAACCCTCTGTCTGTCCCGCGCGCGCTTGCCGCCGTCCGCACATTAACGGGCTTCTCACACGGTCACCCACCATCTTTCCGACAACCTGGAGGACTCCGGGGACATCACCTGGTACGCCGCCGGGCGCCGTCTCACGCGCGGTCGTGGGAGACGGACATCGGGGCCGCTTCCATACGCGCGATGTGCTATTCAGCATACGCAGCGCCCTCTCACGATGCTGCTTCGTCCTCTCCACTTCCTGTGCGCCCCGATCCTTTGCCAGGGGCTGGAGTGCGGATAAAACGCATAGAGGCAGTTGGGCGCCCCCTGATAGGGGGCGCCGTCTGTGGCGCCATGCGTCAGTCGCGCACCCGCAGGACGCGCACCCGTACCTCCAGGCGCGGGTGGTCCGCACGCTCGGTGGATGGACGCAGGGACAGAGCGCCCTCCAGGTAGACCCGCATCCCCCGGTGCAGACGTGCCGCGACGCGCGCGTTCTCGCCTTCCCCGATCCAGGCCCGGTACCAGGTCAGGGCCCCACCGTCGTCCGCGACGCCGACGTGCAGCACCACCCACTCCTCGCCCAGAGCCGTGACGCCCCCGCGCGGCGCGGCGCCCAGCACGCCGAGCAGGGCGATCCCGCTGTAGGTCGCGCCCACCCCCGCTCTCCCTCGCGCACGACCTGGCGCAGAGCCTCCCGCTTCCCGCGCCAGACGCAGTGCGGCGGTGCGCCCGGCCTCCGTGCCGGCCAGCGCGCCCAGATCGACGGCGTCGCCAGTCCAGCCCTCCGGCATGGCGCGCCAGGGGACGCTGCGCGCCGCGACCTCGGCGCCGATGCGCGCGCTCGCCTCGCGCCCCGGCGCGTCCCCTCCCCATGTTCCCGCACTCCGGTGCTCCTCTCTGGTGCGGCGGTGTGGGCGGAGTCCGTCCCCACCCGCGCCGCCCCTGATGCGACGTGGCCCTAGAAAGGGACCACGTCCTCGTTCCACGCGGGCGCGTCCGCGCCCATGTCCGACCCCACAGTGGGTGGCGCACCCTCCCCCTCGGCGGCGCGGCGATCCAGGGTGCGCACCTCGTTCGCGCGCACGTCCACGCTGATGCGCTCCACTCCCTTGCGATCGGTGTACGGGCGCAGGCTCAGCGACCCTTCCACGAACACCAGCGACCCCTTGCGCATGTACTCGGCGCAGATCTCGCCCAATTTCCCGAAGGCGGAGACAGAGTACCAGCTCGTGCGCTCCTCCGTCCCCCCGCGCGCCTTCTCGTTGACGGCCACGCGGAAGGTGCAGAGTGTGTCGCCCGAAGGCAGCGCGCGCGTCTCGGGGTCGCCCCCCAGATAGCCAATCAACGTCGCTTTGCTGTAGGTCGTGCTCATCGTCATTCTCCCCCGCCGTTCCCGGCGTCTGTGGCTCCGTGCGCCGTCTCACGCGACAGCGTTCACGCCCTTCTCCATGGCACGCGCCGGGGGGCGGTCTCCGCCCCCCGGCGCGTGCGACCGTTTGTCCTCTTTCCTTCCTGCAACAGACCTCTATGGGTGACGGAGCGCCCTACGCCGCCGCACGTCTCGTCTCCTCTCCCTACGCCTCCTCGCCGACCGGGGTCGCCGCCGCGCGGCCCGCCGCCTCGATCTCGGCCAGTGGCACGGTGGGATAGGTCAGGGCCATGGCCCGCGTCACGGCGCGCTCCCGCGCAAGCCCGTCGCGTGGCCCGCCGCGCGCGGTCTCCCGCGCCATACGGTAGGCGAACTCCCGCGCCAGGGCGGCATGGCTCGGAGTCGCCGCCGGAGCAGCGCCCTCTCCCGTGGACGCTGTGGACAGGGCTGCCGCCTCACTTTCAGCGTCCTCCATCCGTGCGAGGGTAGCCCCTGCAAGGTCGCGCGGGAACGCGGTGCGTCGCCCGGCGATGCGCTCCAGTTGCGCACGCAGACCGGGCGGCCCCGTCGGCGCCCCGTCGCCCGCCGCCTGGGTTGAGGTGGGAACACCCTCACGCGCGTCCCTGCGCTCGTTGCGCGGCGTCCCCTCGGCGCCGCCCTCGTCTGCCGGGAATGGCCCGTCCTCGCGTACATGCGTGACTGGCGCGGCGTCGGACTCGCTCTCGTTTCCACTGCCCCCCGTCCCTGGCGCCAGGGATGGGGTCACCGACGATGCTCCAGTAATCCCTCCAGGTGTTGTCCCGGCAGCGGGTGCGGGTGATGTCTCGGCGTCGGGTGGGGGCGACGGGGTCGCGCACGGCGCGGCCTGCGGCGTCCGGTCCGGGGATGCGGCGGGTCGGGGCAGACGGGCCAGGGCGCGCAGCCGACGGTCGCGGTAGTAGCGGCGCTGGGTCACCAGCACGGGTGGGCGCGCGCCTGCCAGCAGCAGCATCCTGTCCTCGGGCAACCGTGCCACCTCGTCCGGCGTCAGCAGCTTGCGCCCGCTCTCGCTCTCCCCACGGTTGCCGCGATCCGCCCAGCCGGCCCCACGCTTGCGCGTGTCCCCGCTCGTGCGGCTGACTACCGTGGCCTCGCCCGCCAGGTCGCTGAACCAGCGCGCGTCCTCCGCCGCCGTGCGCGAGAGCGCTGCCCGCGTCCCGCAGCAGGCCGTGATGATGTCCCGGCCCTCCTCCCCATAGAGTTCCTTGATCTGCCCCCGGTTTTGGAAGGCCAGCACCACGCCGACGCGCGCCGAACGCACCGTGGACAGGTAGGTGGGGAAGTTATAGATGCTGCCGATGTTGCCGGCCTCGTCGATATAGGCCAGCACGGGCCGGGGCAGCGCGCCGCCCGGCGTCTCCTCGGCCAGACCGATCAGGGCGTCGAAGAGCTGGCTGAAAAAGACCGCCGTCAGGGGGCGCAGTTCGCGCCCCAGCTTGCGGTCCAGCACCAGGTAGAGCGCCTGTGCCCGCCCCTCCAGGCCGCCCATGGCCCGGAAGTCCACGTCGTCCCGCACCGTGGAAGCGGCCACGCGCGGATCCTGAAAGATGGAGAACCTGAGCGGCATCTCCGAGAACACGCCGCCGAGCACCTTCTCGTTGGCCCCGGCGTCCTCCAGCCAGGCCGAGGCCGCGTCGCGCGCCGCCATCGAGGGACTCGTCTTGAGCGCCTCGGCCACATGAGCGCCCCCGCGCGTCAGGAACCGCGCCAGGGTGGCCAGGGTCGCGTCCTCCGGGGGGTTGGCCGCCTGGACGTGCAGCACGGAGGCGGCGATGACCAGGCGCGCCGCGTTGTCCCAGTAAGGTTCACTTTTACTCTCGCCCGTGTTGGCCACCCAGGTCGTGGCGAAAGCGAGCGCCGAGAGGTAGTCGTGGATGTGCGCCAGCGGGTTGTACCGCGCGCCCGTCTCGGGCTTCAGGAAGTCGAGCACGCGCGCGTCGTGCGTGCGGGAGACGGCGGCGAGCGTGGTCTCGACCAGTTCGCCTTTCAGATCGGTGATTACCAGGGAGCGCGTCCCCGTCTCCTCCAGCAGGTTGGGGATGATCAGACCGGCCGACTTGCCCGACCCCGGCGGCCCGATCACCAGTACGTTCTGAAACTGCTCGGCGCCGTGCAGGGCCACCACGCCGCCCTCCGCTATACCCAGAGCCAGGCGCGGCGTGCGCCGACCCGCGCGCAGCCCGCGCAGGTCGCGCCACGTGGCGAGGCGGGCCGACCCGTGCGCCGCCGAGGGCGTCAGGGCGCCCAGGCGCGTGCGCCGACTCCACCAGACCCACAGCGCCAGAAGCACGGGCGGATCTGTCAGAACTCAGAACACCGCCTCACAAAACGGCATTGGAGGGGCCAAAAGCGTCGGATCGTTCTTGAGATCGCGCTGCTTTTGGACGGCGTCCTAAAGAAAATCGTAGGAGATGAACAGCCTGTGTTCTGAGTTCTGACAGATCCAATGAGAGCACTAAGAAGTCGAGGGCTGGTCAGGCGTGTCCGTCCCTTGTGACGGTCTGTGAGGGGAGAGGCGACCTGAGACACTCTCCAATCGTCAACAGAGGGGATCTGTCAGAACTCAGATGTACGTTGTCATAAAGGGTGAGCTGGTGTGCCATGAAGAGTGAGGCCATGCGTCTGCGGGCTGCCCCCAGCTCTCCTCTCCCGCGCCGTGTCCCTCGTCCACCCGTGCTCAGGGCCACGACGCCGTCACAACGCTTTCCTCATCCTTTGTGGCACACCGGCTCACCCTTTGCGGCAAAATGGGCTAGCGCCCCGCTCAAACTTTATGACAACGTACATACCAGCCGCACCTGCGCGTCCACGGGACGGTCATCCGCGTCGAGGTCGCGTGCCTGCTCGGCAAGACGCGCCAGCCGCAGGTGTTATGGTTGTGGTGGCAGGGGGAGGCATCTTAGCCAGGTAGTAGATAGACAAACGACAGGTAGGGTAAGGTAGTAGTGACACAGCGCGAACGGCGCTTCTGCGACCGGCTCCTACCGTGAGAGGCGATGGCAATGGTGGTTGCCGGTATTGATGATACGGAGTCGTAGAGCTATGTTCCCACTATCCTTAGTGTCCCCGGCGGCAACAGCCGCTGTTCCTCCGTCTCCCGCGACGCCCACAACTCGTCGTGCGCCGCTATGGCGTACATTCCTCGGCGCCGGTCTCGCTGCGGCCCTCGCCGGTGGGCTGGCCGTCGTGCCCATCGCTCGAGCGGCCACCCCTTCTCCCTTGCTTGTGATCGCTCAGGCCTTGGCCAACGCGACGAGCTACCAAGTCGACATCACGGATACGACGGATAGCGCCACCGCACCCGGCGGACACGCCACCGTCGTCGTCGTCGGCAACGGTACGCGGGCCAGGGTGCATATCACGCTGCTCTATACCAAACCCCCATCCGACCAGCATCCCTACAATGAAGTCATCTTTGACCCTTCGAGGGGGTGCCAGCGGACCAGCGCGCACGCGGCGTTCAGGTGTACGCGCACGACCCCAGCACAGCTGGCCTCGAGCAACGTGTTCCTGAACCCGTCCAGCTCGCTCAACGGCAGCCATCCCGTCTTCACGACAGCCGGTACGGCGCCCGTTGGCGGTCGGGCCTGTGCCCGGTATGCATTCCGTGAAAAGAGCAACGCGGATATCACCGGGACGCTCAGCGTCGAGCTCGCGACCGGGCGACCCTGTGAGTTCGATGATACAATCATCATGCCCCCTCTAACGGCGGACGGCAAGCCATCCACAAGGCGCGACACGGCCATCTGGAGCCACTTCAACGACCCCAGTTTGATCGTGCCAACCGTAAAGTAGGCAGCCTACCCCTCGTCCTCGCCCCACTCCTCGCGCAACACGCCACACAGTTTGCCGATGCTAGCGGAGGCGGCAGCAGGTTGTCGTTGCCGCGCGGCACGCGGTGTAAAACGTCACATTGGACGATATTGGTGGCGAATCTGTGTCTGACAAAATAGAGACATAGTCCGACGCCACGCCACAATGCCCAGCAGCCTCAGCCAAATGATGTGTCCCCGATCACGGTTGCAGCCGTGGCCAGTACATCTAGCCCTTCCGTCCCCTGCTCGCGGCTTTAGACGCCTCATCCCCTCGTTGTTAGCGCGTGACGCTCGCCGTTTTTCGGCCACAACAATGTTGCTCGTTGAGGACAGATCATGTGGCTCGGTTTGATGCCCAGGAAGCCACTGTGATAAAAACCATTGAGGACGCGGCTGTCCTGCGGGTGCTCTATCCCACGCCCAAAGAACGCGTCCTGCGTAAAGTCATCTTGCGTCTTGACGCGCACTGTACAGACTTCATCAGGCTCTCGCCCTTCTGCGTACTCTCATCGGTCAGCAGACAGGGCACGCCTGACCTCTCGCCACGCGGTGGTCCACCGGGCTTCGTCGCCGTGCGGGACGCCCAGACATTGCTCTTGCGCGATCAGGGCGGGAACAACCGCCTGGACAACCTCTCCAACATCGCGGCCACCTCCGCCGTCGCGCTGCTCTTCTTCGTGCCTGGCGTGGACGAGACGCTGCGCGTCTACGGCGCCGCGACGATCCTGCCTGCGAATGCCTTCGCCGACGAAGACGGAGCAGCCGGAAGCGCAACCTCGGCCCTCCAGATCACTGGGATGAAAAGGGGTTACGCGGCCGGTACTTTGGGTGTAATGGACACGTCGAAACCGAGGGCCTGCAACTGCTGGACGAGGTGATCAGGGTGGGGTGGGCGGCGGTGTAGGACGGGCTGCTGAG
>JAABUX010007422.1_pt1 | contig 12893 bp, 11 predicted proteins | sample 5561851 | NCBI WGS metagenome assembly JAABUX01 (sample SAMN10711883, study PRJNA513361) | rock metagenome | isolation source: Antarctica rocks | place: Antarctica: Victoria Land, Richard Nunatak red sandstone | collected 2016-01-03 | reverse complement strand
CGGCCGGCGAAGGCCGCGCCAATCGGCCCCGTGAGCGCCCCGATGACCAAGCTGACCAGCGAGATGTAGTTGATGAGCGCAAAGTCGCGGCTGAGGTGGGCAAAATGGACGTACAGGAGCACCACGATGACGCCAGGGACGGCTATGACGGCTCGCGCGAGGATCGCCGCGCTGACCAGCGCCGCCGAGCGCCCGTAGTCGCGCGCTGTCGCGCGCGTGATCACGGTGTCCATGCCCAGGCCCATCACCAGCCCGACCAGACCCACGACGAGGCCGGCCAGCCCGAGCGCTCCTGCATTGTGGGGACCCAGGTAGCGGCTGACCACGAACAGGTGGAATGTGCTGATAACCCAGGTCGCCAGCGTCCCCGAGCCCATGATGACGATGTTCGAGACGACGCGGCGCTTAGCTAGTTGAGTGCTCATGACCCCCCTAGCTTACCCGCCCCGAACGAAACCGTATACCCCTGCTCCGGTGATCCGGCGGGGGACCCGCGGCCGTCGCTCTTGCCATGGGCTCATCGGCGGCGCGGGCGCACATCAGCGCGCTGGCCGCTTCCCGGGCCTCAGCACCAGGAGCGCCATCGAATAGGGCGGCAGGGTATACGACGGCGACACCAGGCTTATCCGCGACTCGTCGCGCTGGATCGCCGCGGCGGGGTTGTCGGGGGCCGGCGCTAGCACGGCCTGTGGGCTGCCGTACGAGTACGCCGTCATCGCGCCGGAGGGGATAAACCCTTTGAGCCGGAGCGGCACGGCGGCAGTTACCGTCGACGATTTGTTGATGAGCAGGAGCCGCAGCGCGCCATCCGCGCCCAATGTCGCATGCGCCGCGACCAGGGGGACCCCCGACGACGACACGACCATCGTGGCGCCGGGCAGCAGCAGCATGCCCGCCTCCCGCAGCCCGTAGTAGGGTGGGAACGGCCACCCCGCGCCGTACGACTCCACGTCCTGGCCGCTGGAGAGCAGGCCATAGTCGCCGTAGGGTAGGTGGCCGTAGACCGAACGGCCGGTCTCGGGGTCGGCTGTTTCTTTAGACGCATTAGAGGGGCCGTTGTAGAGGTTCCACCACACGGAGGACGAAACGCCGCTTTCGGTCAGTATCGAGACGACATCGGCCGCGTAGAGTGCATTGACGAGCGAGGTGCTCTGCTTGCCGGGCAAGACCGAGTCGTTATTCAACTCGCCCGCGATGATCTCGATCTGGCCGGCGCGCGCGGGGCAGAACTGGCGGACCCACTGTTTGATCGTAGCGACGTACCCGGCCACCTTCGAGGGCGCGACCTGGAGCAGGCTGGCATCGCTTTCGTCCTTGTTCGTGCCGTTGCCATTTACGCCCTGCTGCGCGTAGGGGTGGAAGTCGACGAACGAGAGCCAGGGGCATGTCGAGGAGATGACGTTCTGGCTGAAGCTCGGCCATTGTTCCCAGACGTCGACGCCGACCTTGATGTCATGATGCCGCGCGGCGGCGGCCGCCGTCATGGCTTGCGCGAAAGTCGGGGCGTGCGCGGCGTACGACGTATCGTTGGGCGCCTTGTAGCCGTCGGCGCAACCCTTGTTGTCGGGCCACAAGTTGGCCTCGCCGCCAGGGTCGCAGGCGAAGTACTGCTCGTTGCCGATCTCCCAATAGGCGACGTCATAGCCCCTGGTAATGGCGTAGGTTACCCAATCGGCCGCCTCTCGGGGGTCGCCGGGACCGCTGTTCGTCAGGTTCGTCCCGTAATTGACGGTAACCATCGCCTTGCCGCCGGCGCGTCCGACCAGGCCCATGAAATTGTCGAAGGTGTTGAGTTCCTGACCCCCGCCGTTGGGCTGCCCCCCGCTACAGGGGGGAGCGGCGCTGTAGCAGTGCTGCCGCCAGTGGTAGGTGTCGGCGGTCTTGCCGCCCGGATAGCGGAACAGCCGGAAGGGTGCGGCTGAGAGCATGGGAGCCGTGCGCGGGGACGTGAGCAACTGAGGCTCCCAGACGGCGACGTTGACGCCCAGCGCCATCGCGGGCACAGCGCCGAGTGACTCCGTCGCCGTGACGGCGACGGAGTCACTCGGCGCTGTGCCCGGACCGCCACCGCCGCCATGTCCCGCGGTTACGGTGGACTGCCCAGCGCCGCCCATCGCTCCTGCGCGGCCTCCACTGGGGGCGTGGGACCAGCGTAGCACGCCCACACATACGGCGGCGAGTAGTAGCGCAGCGGCAACCAGGAGGTAGGCGCGCCGCCATTTCTGTCGTCTACCGGCTCCCGTAACCATAGATCTTCACTATACCTGCGATCCGCGCTAGCGTCGCCCCACCTGCTCCAGCAGGGCGAACAGGGCCGCCGTGTTGCGCCGGTTGTCGAACCGTTCCTCGACAGCGCGACGGCCGGCCAGCCCCATGCGCGCGGCGCGCGCCGGATCGCCCACGAACGCCTCAATAGCCGCGAGCAGGGCTACGCCATCGTCCGGCGGCGCCAGCAACCCCGTCTCCCCGTGCCGCACGATCTCCGGTATCCCGCCGACCGGGCAGGAAACGACGGGCAGGCCACAGGCCATGGCCTCGATGGAGGCCAGCGAGAAGCAGTCGGCGCGTGTCGGCAGCACGAGCGCGTCGCATTGCTCATAGAGAGCGCGCAACCCCGGCGCGTTGGGGCCGAAGTCACGATAGACGCGCACACCCGGCTCCTCCGCCACAAGCTCCCTGGTCACCAGGTGCAATTCGCACGTCCCTCGCAGGTGGCGGTGGTAGACGTCGAGCAGCAGCGGGCCGCCTTTGCGCGCGAAGTCGGCCCCGACGAAGAGTAGCCGATAGGGGCGCGTGCTCGAGTCGCCGACGCCGGCGCTGGCGCGGTGCGCCGGGACCGACCACGCGTCGATGTCGACGCCGGGCGGCAACACACGGACGCGGTTCTCCGGCACGCCGTAGTCCTGAATAAACGAGCGCGCCGCCCAGCGGGACCACGGGGTGACGGCCGTGCAGTGATGCAGCGCGTAGCGGTGCAGCGCATCGCGCGGGACGCGCTTGGCGTGGCCGGCCGGCGGCCGGCCATAGTAGATCGGCGTCCACAAGTCCATCAGGGCGGGCGTGGTATCGATCGTGTAGACGATGGCGGGTCGGGGACCCCTTTTGAGACGCGCGTCGGAGGCGGCGAGCAGCGGCAGCAGCGGCAGCAGCGCCTGCGTCCACAGGGCGTCGTAGGGTCGGGCCGTGAGCAGCGGGAGCGCGTGCGTCGTCGAGCGCAGCGTGCCTTTCTGCGAGGAGCGCAGCACGGGCAGACGCTCGATCAGCCCACCCTCCCGATACGGGACGATGGGGAAAACGTCGATCGCGACGCCCGCGGGCGGATCGACCAGGCGCAGGTTCTCATATTGCGTGCGCACCCCCGCGACCATCCAGGGCAGCAGGGCCACGCGCAGTCGGCGCTCGCGCGCCGGATGAACGGTCGGTCCCGACATATATCGCTTCTCCTCTCCGCACAGGAGCTACCCCGCCCCCACGGGTTCGCGCGACGTCCGCGACGCCCGCGACGCCCGCGACGCTCGTGGCGCGAGCAACTCCGCGACCGGCCGGCCGCGCAGCAGCTCAGCGAAGGCGCGACGCCCACCCAGCTCGGAGGCGAGCCTATCATAGTAGCGCAGGTGAAACAGCAGGCTGCACGCCGCGTTGCCGAGCAGGGTGTAGCCGGTCCGGTCGGCCACGCGCGCCAGCAGCCCCAGGGCCAGCACGGCCGGGCGCAGCAAGGGTGGCCGACCAATGCACAGGCGCGCCGCGGTACGCACCGCATGGCTGCGCCCGCGATACCCGTCGGCCACGGCCTCCAGCACCCACGGCCGCCCCGCGCGCGCCATCGTCACGTCGGCCGCGCCGTAGGCGACGGGCAGACGCAGCCAGGAGTCGAAGCTGCGCCGGACGTAGTGCCAGCCGCGCGCCTCGGGGAGGAAAACGAAGCGCAGCCCCCGCTCCTGGAGACGGTATGCCAGCTCGACGTCCTCCGCACGCTCGAAGTGGGCGTCGAAGCCACCGGCCGCGAGGATATGCTCGCGGCGCACGGAAGCGTTACCGGTGTAGAAATGGCGCGGGCCGGGCGGCCATAGTCCGTTCGAGAGGAAATAGTACTGGCGACAGAGCGTCCCCTCTTCCCAGGCGCCCCAGGCGTTGAGGCGGAGATTGGGGGGCGGCAACAAGGGTCCGATGGCCACACACGTCTCCTGGCCGGCCTGCGCCTTCAGGTGCGCCGCAATCAAACCTTCGTCGGGCACGACGTCGTCATCGAGGAAGACGACGAGAGACGCCCGCGCGACGCACACGCCGCTGTTGCGCGCAGCGGCCGGGCCGCCGTTCTCCTGTGCGAGTACATGCAGAGGATAGGGCAACTCCGATGCTATCGCGCGACAGGCCGCGGCCGAACCATCTACATCACCGTCGCAAACGACGACCACCTCGAAAGCGCCCGGCGGCGCGTCCTGTCGCCCCAGCGCCCGCAGCACGCGCAGCAGTGAGGCGCGACGACCGTGTGTCGGCAGCACGACGCTGGCCTGCAGCCCCGGCCCCATCACCCCCGGCCCCATCACCCCCGGCCCCATCACTCGTCGCCCCGGCTCGCGTTCCTCATGATAGCGAGGATGCGGCGGGCGTTCGCCGCGCTATCGTACTCCTGCTCGGCTCGGGCGCGACCGCGCGCGCCCATGGCGCGACGGAGCGCGGCGTCGCCCACGAGCCCCTCGAGCGCCGCTGCGAGGGCCGCCGCGTCGCCAGGCGGCGTCAGAAGCCCTGTCTCGCCATCGCACACGGCCTCCCCGATCGCCCCCACGTCCGATGCAACGACCGGCAGGCCCGCCGCCATCGCCTCCTGCACCGCGAGCGGGAAACAGTCGGCCAGCGTGGGCAGCACGAAGATATCGGCCATCGCGTAGAGTTCCCGCAGGGCGTCGCTGTTGGGGGCAAGGTCGCGGTAGACGTAGACCCCGGGGGCGGGCGCGACGGCGCCCTTGGTGACGAGGCGCAGCTCGCAGTGGTCGCGCAGCCCGGCGAAGGCCTGCAGGAGGATCTCCCCCCCCTTGCGCGCAAAATCCGCGCCGACGAAGAGAATGCGCAGGGGCTCCTCATCCACGCGGGGACGCGAGCCGGGCCGCGGCCACAGCCCCAGGTCCACGCCTGGGGCGACGACGCTGATGCGGTCAGGCGCAACCCCGTAGTCGTCGACGAGCGAGCGGCGCGCCCAGTCGCACCACGCGACCAGGGCGCTGGCCTCACGTAGCGCGCGGCCGTTGAGCCGACGCTTGAGCCCCTCGACGGCTCCGCCCGCAGAGTGGTGGCCATAGGCCGCGCCGACCGCGTCGTAGTTGAGCGGCGTGGCGTCGAGCGAGATGACGGTGGGCACGCGCCGCATGAGCCCTGCCGAGAGCAACGTCGTGACCTGCGTGTGGAAGAACAGGGCGTCGTAGCGGTCGCGGGCGCCGTCGCGCGCCAGGGCGCGGCGCGCTCGCAGGCTGGAACGCACCGACCAATTGTCGCGCAGCGGCGGCAGCGTCTCCAGCGTCCCACGTGGCGGGAAGGCGAGCGGATACCAGGAGGCCTCCACGTCGCGCTCGTCGTCGATCGTCGCGCGCATGTTCTTGTAGTGCGTGACGTGGCCGAGCGTCTGCTCCATCACGAAGCCGAAGCGATAGGGGTGGCTATTCGTGGCGGTCATGCGCCAGGACCGCCCATACGCGTCGGCGGCGCAACGACCCGTGCCAGGTCCCCGCGGTTGTCGTGGGCGCCGGCGAGGGCAAGGGCGGTCCTGGGCGCGCTGGGGACGCGCCCTGACCGAAGCCAGGAGCCCTTGTTACCAAGGGCGACTTGGCCGTCCGCGACGACGGGGGCGACGACGGTGAGCCTGCTCAACAGACCGAAGAGGACGCCGACCGTGATGAGGTTGCGCACCCCTGTCCACTGGATGTCCAGGTAGCCGACGATGACCTCCTGCATCACCAATGAGGAGATCAACACAGCGAGCCCTTTCAGGTAGGGGTCGCGCAGACGCCCCGCCAGCCGGACCGCCTGCGCGATCGATGTGCCAATGAGCAGCCAGAATAGCAGGTAGCCGATCGAGCCCAGGCGCATCCACACCCATAGGACGCTGTTGTGCGGGGCGATCCTGGCGAACACGTAGCCGACATCGATCAGGCCATACGGCGTCAGGAAGGGTTTGCCGAAGCCGTAACCGATGATGGGACTCGTGCGCATGGTGTAGAGGATGTCCGCGTCCTCGTAAGCGCGGTATTGGTTCGAGCTGGCGTCGCTCGGGGTAGGTGCAGAGTTCGAGGCGATGGCGCGCGCAGGTTCCCCAATAAGACCCGGTGTGTTCTGGAAGGTCGCGTAGTAGGGCTGCCACAGCGCGGTCACGGCGAGGAGTACGATGACGATGACGCGCCGGCGCGCCGGGTACACGACCAGGGTTATCAGGCAGACAGCGAGGAGGCCGACGGCCAGGGCGAGCACGGCGGCGCGCCGCTGGTTAGCCAGGTCGGTGGCGACCAGGATGGGCAACAGGGGCAGCGCCACCAGCTTCATGCGGCGCGGGCCTGCGTACAGGAACAGGACCAAGGTCAGGGTGATGCCAGCGTTGAAGAAGTAAGATTGGGAGTGCTCGAAGAGCTGCCGGGAGCCGCCGAGGCTGCCGTGTAAGGTGACGACGTAGCGGAAGACGCCCTGCGCGCCTTTTACGCTGGCCCCTAGGAGGATGATCCACACGAGCGCGTCGACCTGCCGGCGCGTCTTGATGAGGTTGCACGTCAGGACGTAGAGCACGAGTATGGCGGCCTGGCCGCGCACTTCCCACAGCGAGAGCGTGTAGTCGCCGCCGGTGAGCAAGCCGTTCACCTCGCCCACGAGGATCAGCGCCATGTAGAGCCCCAGCGGCAGCATGAGTGACCCCCGGTCAAAGCGCAACCGGCGCGCCGCGACGTCTTTGAGCAGCCAGGCCAGCAACACGAAGACCATGAAGAGCTCGGACAGGCTGTAGGGCAACCCCTTGACGTGCGTCCACGTCGAGAGATCCTGGAAGAACGGTAAACTGCGGCCGAGGTCGTCCGGGTACGACTGCCCGAAAGCCGTCTCCTGTATGACGGCCGCCGCCAGGAGGACATAGACACCCCGCACGGGGCGACGCCAGACCCACACGAGCACGATGGGCACGGCGAGGGCGCCCACGATGGCGACGGCGTTGACCGACTGCAAGAGCAGCCACGCGCTCAGCACGGTGACGGCCACGACGATGGCGGCCATCAAGGCCGATTGCCGGCGTGCCCGTGCTTGCAATGTCCCGACGTCGAGGTTGCCCGTCCCCCGGCGCGCGCCGTGTTGGCGGCTATCCCGCGCTATAAGCATAGATCATATAGATTAGGATAACCACGCCCATGGCCGCGTACGTCAGCCAGCCGAGCCGCCTGCTGATGAGGCCCAAGCCGACGAAGGCGAAAAGCATGATAATGACTGGTACCACAAATGTACATTCCTCTCGACTCGACGATTTTCGACGCCAGCAGGCGCGACGCCTACTAATTCTATACCCTCCGACCGGGCAGGAACCGTCGAGCGAAGTGGGACGGGCGCGGCGCATCGTTGAGGATAATCCCCTGCGGCGGCTTCTCCAAGCGACCGATCGCCTCGCGCACGATGTCGGCCGAGGTTACACCCGACCGCACAACCAGCACCACGGCATCGGCGACACCAGCCGCGAGGGCGCTATAGCCCCGATCGAGGAGGGGCGGCAGATCGAGGATGACGACCCCCTCGAGGCCGTGCGGCGACCGCAACGGGTCGTGCGCCTTGACGCGATGGAGCAGGCGCGCGGAATCGGGGCCGGCGGCGCCCGTCGTGATGACCGAGAGTTTCTCGGAGATGACGCGCCCGACCTCTTTGAGCCGATACTCGCCGCGCAGCGCCTCGGAGAGACCGGGGACAAGTGCGACATCGAGGCGCCGGGCCAATGAGGGCCGCTCTAGGTCCATCTCGACGAGCGAGATGGGCACGTCCAGGTCGACCGCCAGGGTCTGCGCCAACCCGAGCGCGACCGTCGTCCGGCCCTCGCCGCCCACGGCGCTGGTCACGCCGATAATGACCGGCTGCACGTTGATCGGCAGGTCCAGCGCGCTAAAGATACGCCGGTACGTGTCGTACAGACGTGCGTCGTCGAGGCCCTCCCTCCTGATAGGGTGTATGGTCCCCGCCTCCTGTGCCACTTGGATCGAAAACATCGCTGGTACTGTTCCTTACGCGCCGCTCGTCCGAGCGCGCGGCGCGCCCGCCCCGCCGCGGCCGTTCGCGCGCTGCCGTGCGTGCGGCACGACACCAAGCACCGGCAGCTCGAGCAACTGCGGCACGTCATCGACGAAGCGCAGGCTTCGATCGAGCGCCGTGCGTAGGAGTACGAAGCCGCCGCCCAGGAGCAGGCCGAGGGCTAGCGCGACGAGGAGGGAGATGAGCTTCTTATTGGGACCATGGACGACCCCTGGGTAGGTCTGGAAGCCGAAGGAGAACGTGGTGGTCGTCCCGCCCGGCAGCGCTAGCCCGAGCGCGTCGCTCTTGTTCTGTATGTCCCTGATCGACCCCGCTATGCTGTTGATCGACCCCTGGTCGATCTGCACCTGTTGATAGAGTCCGTTGAGCGTGGGATCGAATAACGTATGTTGCGCGATGGCGTCGGGGGTCAATCCATAATGCTTCTGCCTCAGGTACTTGAGCAGAGCCTTATCGTCACGCGCCATGTGCTGCTTCACGCCGTTGAACTGCTTCCTCAACGTCGTCTGCTGGTCCCCATACAGCCCCTGCTGCTGCTGCACCGTCTGTTGGTCGGCCTGGACCAGGACGGCCCCCAGGACGGCCTGGGCCACCCGCTGGTCGCCGGTGTCCGAGCCGTACGAGACGCTGACGAGGTTGTACCCCGGCGCGGAGACCTGCACATTCGACGACAGGTCGGTGACGGCGGCGTCCGGCCCGGCGCTGCCACGTCGGGCAAGCGCCTGTGCGTACGTGGGAGTACTGCTCGCGACAAGCTGGTCAAACGACGGGTCGCGCACGAGCTGGTCGATGATGGCGGCCTCGTTCTGGGCGGGGGTCTGGCCGCTGTTGTAGATAGTGAGCGCGCCGAGTACGGACTGGTTCGCGCGGATATACTGGCTGGCATAGGCGGTCTGCGTCCGCGTCTCTTTGTCGAAGTGATACACGGCCAGCGGCAACACAACAACCGGTATGAGCGCGATATACCAATAGCGCAAGAAGGTGTAAAGGTAGCGCCTCATCTCATTTCACCATATGATCCGGGGTGTTAAACATAGACATGGACGGTAGATATGCTCGCGACGCTATGTCGCGGGCTGGGCCACGGCAGCGCGTTCCCTACAAACTAATAGTAGCAGGACGTCGCCCTAAGGATTAAAGCCGGCCACCCTCATTACCCTCACCCTCTCTCACACGTCAAGGAGCGCGCGTCCCAACGCCGGCCGCAGTTGAGGGACCGGTTAGCCGTGGATTGGGGGTGAGTGCCGCGACGTCGCGCACCGCCTCCTCCATGCGCCGGACGTAGTCGGCCAGTGTGAACCGCTCCTCGACCATCGCGCGGCCATTCGCGCCCAACCGCCGCGCCTCGTCGGGATGGGCGAGCAGGTAGCGGATACGTTCACGCAACCCCTCCACGTCGCCCGGCGTCACGTAGAACCCGTTCCATCCGTCGACAACAAAGTCGTCGCGCTGCGCGATCCTGGACACGACGACGGCTTTACCCATGGCCATCGCCTCCAGGATCACCGTGTAGCCGGCCGAGAACGGAACGTCGTACAGCGGGACGACGACGAAGAGGGACTCCGCGTACAGCCGCCGTAAGGCTTCGTACGTGCCGTAGCTGCGCGCCTCGACGCGCTGGGGCAGGGTATCGTGCGAGATGTTGAGCGCCTGCGGGAACCAGGCGCTATCCGCCGCGATTTTGACGTCCACCTCGATGTCGCGCGTCGCCTCGATCAGCGTAGCGTAATCACGACTGGCCGTCCCCGCGCTGCAGATTTGATCCTTGAGCGGGACCGCGGGGTCGGGACGGAAGAAATCGTGGTCGACATGCCAGTAGATAACCTGAATGCGGCCGTGGCCAATACCGTAGCGCCCGGCCAGGATGTCGGCCTGCGCCCGCGACAGGCACTGGAAACGGGCGACGGCGGAGCCGACCTTGAGCCTACCGAGGTAGAAAGCCGGACGCCGGGTCGCGATATTGTGGCAGGTCAGGATGATGGGTGTTCGGCCGCGTACAATCCTGGTCAGCAGAGCTAGCTTCAACCCGATATCCTCACCCGTCGCAATGATGGCCTGGCTGCCGCGCGCCCGCCACAGGGCAATGAGCGCGACGGCCCAGGGCGTACCGAACCAGCGCTCCACCAGCTTGACCAACGGGTTGGAAGACCGCGCCACCGTGCGCGTGTCGACGATGCGAGGAGGGGGGCGCAGCGCGCGGCGCAACGCCAGGTAGTCTGGCAGCGGACGATGCGCGTCGAGTTCGGTGGCCGTGGCCGATATGTCGACCCCGCTCGCGAGCAAGCATCTTATCTGTATCACAGGATAGATATCGGCCGGGATGCGGTCGAGTTTAACCTTGTTGCCCGGCATAGTCATGTCGGCGCCGCGGTTCACGCGATATGGGCGCCGGCGCGACGGTCCCTACCGGTGTCCTCTCCGGTCGAGATATCGTCTCCGTCGAGCATGCCGGTGACCGAGCGCGCGGTTGGTGTGCCGGTGCGCCGCTGGACCATCAGGCGCAGAAACACCGGCATGTCGTCGATGAAGTAGCGCTTCCACAGGCGCGTCGGCTCCTGCATCACGCGGTAGGCCCACTCCAGGCCGTGTCGCTGCATCCAGACAGGGGCGCGCCGGACGCGCCCTGCTAGCATGTCGAAGGAGCCGCCAACGCCCATGCAGACGGGCACATCCAGGTGGCGCATGTGCGCACTGATCCATTCATCCTGCTTCGGCGCCCCGAAGGCCACGAAGAGCATGTCCGGCTGCGCCTCCTGGATCAGGCGCACCGTCTTCTCATCCTCTTCCGCTGAAAATGCATCCTTCACGGGCGGGGCGTAGGCGCCCACGACGCATACACCGGGGCAACGCGCCTGCAGCACCGTCGCCACCTCTGCGGCGACGCCAGGGCCAGCCCCCAGCAAAAAGATTTTGTAGCCTCGCACGGCCGCCAATGTCGCGCATTCGAGGATGAGCTCCACGCCTGTAACGCGCTCGGAGAGCGGATCGCCCAACAGGCGCGCCCCCCAGAGCAACGGCATACCATCCGCAACCGCCAGGTCGGCGGTGTTGATGAGTCTTTTGAAGGCCGGATTCTCGACGCCGAGGCGCAGGAAGTCCACGTTGACGGTCACGATCTGATGTGGCCTACCGGTGCGCACGAAAGCGTCTATGCGAGCGACAGCATCCTTGATGTCGACTTTATCGATCCACATGTCAAGCAGGTTTACGCGGTAACGCATGGTGACGGCTCCCTAACGAGCGTTAATCAAGGGCTGTGCTCTTGCGCGAATGATATCAGGGCGATGTTAAGATGAGGTTAAAATCAGGTTAAAAACAGAGGGTCTTGGCGATGGGATTTGCCATAGCCCGGGACGTGGGGTGGGGGCAGCGTGAGGATGGAAAGGCGAGATCGGCAAAATCATCGGCTCCACCTCCGCAGGGGCGCGCCGCACGCCTGCGCGTTCGACTGTCGCAAACTTTCTTGGCCAGGCGCCTCCACTACTACAGACCGCACGGGCCTTTGTCACCCGAAGCGAACGACTGATTCGGTGTCCTGGTCGTCGACAGGGGGCTGTGGACCGACATAGACAGCATAACACACTCCTGTTAAGATCCTATTAAGATCGATAGTCGAAACAATGCGTTTATCTCGTCTTGTATACCGAAATAGCGCAATTAACGTAATGGTTCGATGAGATCTTGCGGTGTGCCGCACTAGTGCAGCCACCGGGCGGGTAGCCACTGGGGTATCGACAGAACGAGCTTGTCTCGCGGTGTGCTAGCTACTACCTCTCCCCACGATCGGCGGCCGGCCGGACTCTGTACCCGATGCCCTGGACGGTTTGAATCACCTGCGAGTCATCGGGCAATCGCTCGACCTTTTCGCGTAAGTAACGAATATGCGTCCGAATGACGCCTCTATCGGGGGCGTCGCCCCATCCCCCGAGATGACTCACGATGCGCTCCGTCGACACGGCCTGGCCTTCGTGCGCGCACAGCAACTGGAGGATATGGCTCTGTGTCGGCGTCAGGGCGACGCAGGTGGCGCCGTCGACAATCCGGTGAAGCGAGGGTTCGAACACGGCGCTGCCGATCCTGTACGTCGCTTCTTGGGGGTCCTGACGCTGCGTGTCGCGCGACACGAGATCGATCCGCCGCAGCACCGCTTTGACGCGGCCGACGATCATAGCTGCGCTGAACGGCTTTTTCACATAATCGTCGGCGCCTTCGGCAAGGACCTCCAGCACATCCTCTTCCCGCGCCGTTGTCGAGAGTACGACAACGGGCGTGCGTTCGTGCAACAACGAGAGCAGTTGGCGCCCGGCAACGGCCGGAGTGTCGAGGTCCAGAATGACCAGGTGCGGCCGCAACTCCTGGGCGGCGCGCAACACCGCCATCCTCGTCTGAGCGGTGAGCACCTCGTCCCCCGCGCGCACGAACGCGCGGCGCAACTGGTCGATCAGGTTTCTATCGTCGCTGATACATAAAATCGCGGCCATCCATCCGTCCTAACCCGTCATCGCCGTCCATGCCATCCATGTCATCCATGTATTACATATCGGCATAGCCAACATATCCTATGAGCAGGTCCAAGTCGATTCGGACGGGGACGAGTCCGCTGCATCTCCAAGGCCATCCCTGCGTCAACCGTG
>JAABUX010007421.1_pt1 | contig 12894 bp, 12 predicted proteins | sample 5561851 | NCBI WGS metagenome assembly JAABUX01 (sample SAMN10711883, study PRJNA513361) | rock metagenome | isolation source: Antarctica rocks | place: Antarctica: Victoria Land, Richard Nunatak red sandstone | collected 2016-01-03 | reverse complement strand
CCAATCATCAGCTTGGTGATCTCGTCTTCGTTGGTCGCCGTGGCGTTCAGGACGTCGACAAGGGAGCCGTTCCGGAACACCGCGATGCGGTCCGCGAGGCTGAAGACCTCTTGCATGCGGTGGGAGAAAAAAACCACGGCGGTCCCCGCGCGCTTCTCCGCGGCGACCATCTCGCGCACACTCTCGAAGTACGCCTCGGTGGTGGACGCCGTCGTCTCATCGAGGATGAGGATGCGGTGCGGCGTCACGACAGCCCGGCTGAGCGCGAGCATCTGCCGCTGTCCCGGCGCGAGCCCCCGCGCGGGGTGGTCCGGCGACACCGCGCCGAGTCCGATGTGCGCGAGCGCGGCGCGCGTCTCGTCGTCCGAGGTGGTGCGCATGCGCGACCACGGGCGCACGTCGCGTCCGGAGCGCAGTGTGTAGAGCCAGACGTTCTCGCCCACGGTGAAGTCGTCGATGATCAGGGGCTCCTGGTGCATCAGCAGGACTCCGGCGCGTTCGGCGTCGGCGGGGTCCCGGATGGGGAGGTCGTGCCCGTCCATATGGATCTCGCCCGAGGTGGGCGTCTCCTGGCCCGCGAGGAGCCGGACAAAGGTGGACTTGCCTGCCCCATTCGCGCCGCAAATGGCCAGCACCTCGCCCGGATAGCCCGCGAGGTCGATACCGCGGAGCGCCTGGACGCCCGGGTAGGTCTTGGTGACGCCACGCGCTACGAACGCGGGTGTTCGCTCAGACAGGCGCCCAGTACTCTGGACGCCGGCCCGCGGCTGATGCGTGCTGCCCATGCGTGATCCCCCCAATCCGACTCTCTTGCCTCCAGCCGCCCGCTCACCGGAGCGAGTAGCCGCCGTCGATGAGCAACTCCGTGCCGCAACAGAACGCCGCTTCGTCGCTAAGCAAGTAGCCGATGGCGGCGGCGATCTCACGCGGCTCCGCGAACCGCCCCAGGACCGTCATATCCTTCCACTGGTCGTGCTGGTGGCGCTTCAGGGCGTTCAGCGGAGTGTCGACGTAGCCGGGTGAGACGGCGTTCACCGCGACGCCGCGCGGTCCCCATTCGACGGCGAGCGACTTGGTCAGCGCCGTGACGGCCGCCTTCGACGCGTTGTACGCGCACTGGCGCTGCGGCATGTTCACGATGTGGTTGCCAGACATCGAGGAGATGGTTACAATCCGGCCATGACCCTGCGCGAGCATCCGTCGCCCGAAGGCCTGGCAGGTGAGGAATAGGCCACGCAGGTTCACCGCCATGACCTTGTCGAACGTGGCTAGATCCATCTCTTCGGCCGCGATATCGTTCTCCGCGATTCCGGCGCCGGCGACGAGTCCGTCGATCCGCCCGGCCCGGTTGGCTATCTCGTCGGCCGCCGCGGTGACGCTGTCGGGTGCTGTCACGTCGGTCTGGATGAACGCGCCGCTCTGGTTATCCGCGGGCTTGAGGTCCAGCGCATAGACCCGCGCGCCCGCGCCAGTGAGCCACGCGCAGGTCGCGAGACCAATCCCACCGGCGGCGCCGGTGACGGCAATGTGCGCGCCGCTGATACCCTGCATCCGGTTATCAGTTCCTTAAAGTGCCGTGGTCGATACGAACATTGCTGTATTGTACTCCTGTAAGTACAGGTTGTCAAACCGGTCTGCCGCCCCAGGTGAGTAACCGGGCCGGGTTGTCCACGAGCACCATCCGGATCAGGTCGGCGCCGCCGTCCCGCTCAAGTCGTGGCAGGAAGCGGGCCGGCAAGTACGCCAGTCCCGGCATGCCGCCGTACGCGACGTACCGCCCGCGCCGCGCCACGTCGCCCCCGAGCAGGATGCGCTCCGCGCCGCCGAGGTCGACGACGCGGAGCAGGCAGTCGAGCAGCACCGAGTCGGGCCACGTCCGGGTCCGCGCCATGCCGTCGTACCCGAGGTACACGCCGGCGGCGGCTAGCTCGGCGTGCAGGCCCGGATCCGGGTTGCGATCGATGTGCGCAAGCACGACCCTGTCCGCGGACACGCCCGCCGCTGTAAGGATCGTCACGACATCGACAGCCGCGCTCCCGTGCTCGAGGTGAACCATGACCGGTGCGCCCGTCTCGCGGTGGGCCGCCGAGACAGCCTCCAGCACGCCGCGCTCGAACCGGCTGATCGACCAGTAGTCGATCCCGGCCTTGAGCAGTCCGGCCCGGATCTGGTCACCGTCGGGGGTGAGGGCAGGGTCGGAACCCGTGGGCCCGTCGACGGCGGGAACCCCGTCCACCAGCTCCCGGACGAACAGGTCGGTGAGGCGATCGCTTCCCAGCCCACGTAGCCAATGATCAAGCGGATAGTGCGCCTGCCGGTGTGCGCCGGTGGTGAGTACCACGGCCAGGCCGACGCCGACGCTGATCCGCGCCGTGGCCGCCGGGTCACGGCCGAGACCAATCGGCGTGGCGTCGACGATGGCGTCGATGCCGGCCTCATGCAGGAGGCGCGCCTCCTCGCGGCTGCACTGCTCGTCGTCGAGATCGTCACCGGGCAATAGGGGCGTGGCCTGGAACAAGTGCTCGTGGTAGTCGGTGCGTCCCAGCGCGGGGGCCGGGATGTCGCCGAGAACCGTACGGACCTGACCGATCATCGCAGCCCCTCGGCGACGGCGGCCAAGCGTTCGACGGTCGGAGCGCCCATGTCGATGTGGAACACCTCGGCGATCACCTGCGTCCAGCCATGGATGAAGTACCGCCAGCCATCCACGACGGTCAGACCACGATCATCGCGCTGGGACAGCGCGTGATGGAGGAACTCGAGACGGCCCCGGTAGTTCAGGTCCCACACCAGCGCACGCTTGGGGTACTGGACCGCGGAGGACAGCGGCGACCCAGGTTGGTCCTTGCCGAGCCCGGTCGCGTTGACCACCAGACTCCCCGCCGGGGCCGCCGCGACCAGCCGGTCGCCTTCCGGCGCGGACTCAACGAGCGCGTATCGGAACAGCGTGGGGTCGAGGCCGCCTCCCAGGTGCACGTCACGCAGGTGGGCAAGCCGTGCGGGGTCGGTGTCGGTGCATGTGATCCGCGTCGGGCGGTCGGCTCGCCGGGCGAGGTACCAGGTAAGAGCGGCGCCGGCGCCTCCAGCGCCCAGGCAGACCACCTCGGCCCCGGTGGCGGCGAAGTGCCCTGGCGGCAGGAACTCCTCGAGCGCGAGCCCGGCCGTCACCGGGTCCTTGGCGTGTCCGACGAGGCGATCGTCTCGCTTGGAGATCGACGAGATCTCTCCGCACAGCCGAGCGAACTCGTCCAACTCGTCGAACAGGTCGGCCGCCGCCTGGAAGACCCGAATCTTGTGTGTGGTGACCAGGGCTCCGAGGTGGTTGGGGTCAGCGCGTATCGCAGTGATGAGGGCCCGGTAGTCCGCGTCGTGCGCGTCGAGGGGCAAGTCGTGTCCCACGAGCCGCCTGGTCGGCAAGCCGAGCATCTCGGCCCAGCGGGGGAAGATCGTCATGATGGACGAGCCAGACGTGCTCACGCCGACGAACCCCATCCGCGAGTTCGTCGTCCCGCGCTGTTCCGCGCCGCGCGATGGCCCAGGTCCTGCTGTCATGTTGCCCGCCACCGATTGACCGCCTCCGTGAACGCGCGCGCGTGGTTTTCGATCGCGCTGAACCGCCCCGCAGCCAGGTCCTCCGTGGAGCACAGCTCGCCGCCCACGCCTACAGCCACCGCGCCGGCTCGAAACCACTCGGCAAGATTGGACACGTTCACGCCGCCGGTCGGCACGAACGACACGTCCGGAAACGGCGCCCGCAGCGCCCGCAGGTAGGCCGGCCCGCCGAGCGAGGCGGGGAACACCTTGACGGCATGGGCGCCGAGCGCGGTGACATGCATGACCTCGCTTGGTGTGAGCGCGCCCATGAGGACCGGCACGCCGGTGGCGAGCATGGCGCGCGCTAGGTCATCGGTGACGCCAGGGCTCACCAGGAACCGCGCTCCCGCGTCGACGGCCTCCCGCGCCTGCCGCGGCGTGCGCACCGTGCCGGCGCCAAGGAGGACGCGGTCGCCGTACCGTCGATTGATCTCGCCAATCACCGCCGGCGCGTGTGGCGTGCTGTAGGTGATCTCGATGCCGGTGACGCCGCCAGCGACCAGCGCGTCGACCCCCCGCAGCGCGCTGTCGACGTCGGGCGCCCGCAGCACGGCCACGACGGCGGCCCGGGCCAGCGCTTGGAGATCCGGGATCTGGGTCATTGCTCCTCCTTCTTGTTGTGCTCAATGTGAACGGGGTGAGCGGGACGCGCTCCGGATAGCGCCGCACGCACGTCGGCTGTCGCCGCCGCGCCCATCCGGTCGATCGCTTCGACCGTCTGGGCGCCGATGTGCGGAGTGATCACGACACGGTCCGCCAGGTCGTCGGCGAGCAGCAGGCTCACCGCCCCCGTGGTCTCCGTGCCCAGTGTGTCGGCGGCGTAGCCGCCGAGGCGGTCGGACCGCAGCGCGGCAGCGACGGCGCCCTCATCGACCAGGTCGGCCCGGGCGGTGTTGACGAGGACCATCCCCGGCCGGGCGCGCTCAAGCCAGGTCGCGTCCACCACGCGCCGTCCGCCAGGCGCATGTAGCGATACCGCGTCGCACCGCGCGGCCAACTCCTCCAGTGTCGCCGGCCGTGCGCCCAGCGACCGGATGGCGTCGTCCGTGACGTACGGGTCGTGAGCGAACACCGCTGTACCGAAACCGGTCAGCCGCCGCGCGAGCCCTTGCCCGATGCGGCCGAAGCCGACGACACCCAGCGTCAGCGCCCCGAGTTCGCGGCCACGGCGCACCGTCCAGTCGCCGGTGCGGACGCCGCGGTCCCCCGCGACGACGCCACGGAGGACCGCGAGCAGGAGGGTGACGGCGTGATCGGCGACGGCGTCTGTGTTCGCACCCGGCGTATGCGTGACCACCACTCCGCACGCGGCAGCCGCCGCGAGGTCGACGGCGTCCACACCGACGCCGTACCTGGCCACCACGCGCAACCGGGGCGCCGCGGCCAGGTGGGCGGCGGTCACGGGGCCGGCGCCGGCGATCCATGCGGCGGCGATGGCGAGCGGTGCGCGGAGGACATCTAGCGAGGCTCTGCCTCAGACCGACGAGATATATGCGACGCAAAAACTTGACTCAATCGCAACGAGTTCGCATGTTCAAGACATCTAGGTCGTGCGTTGCCGGCCCACGAACGACGTCCAGACCGGCCGCCGCGAGTTCGGAGACGAGGTCACGCGCGCCGGTGGAGAAGGAGCGCGACGTGACGAGCACCGTGGTCCGTGCGGTGGCGGCGGTCATGGGCGTTCCCGCGCGCTGTCGAACCACGGCTCCAGGCGGGCGTAGGCGTCGAGGAACAGCGCGTGACGACGCCGGTACGCCGCGTGGCGCGTGGGATCCGGTGCGAACTCTCCGGTCACCGTGGAAAGGGTCGGCGCCACGTCGAAGCCAGTGAGTAGCCCCGCACCCACGCCCGCGGCCACCGCGGCGCCCAGGCTGTTGGCCTCCTCAACAATGCTGCGACGCCGCACGACGGAGCCCCAGACGTCAGCAAGGATCTGCAGCCAGACATCACTGGCGGCGCCCCCACCGATAGCGTCCACCCGATCGACCGTGGTTCCGGACTCTCGGAACGCGCCGACGCAGGTGGCCAAATTGAAGGCGACACCTTCGAGTACGGCACGGGTGAGGTGCGCCGGCCCGTGGTGACGGGCGAGACCCACGAACGCGCCCCTCGCCGCGGGATTCCAGTACGGCGACCGCTCACCGAGCAGATGAGGCAGGAAGTACAGGCCCTCACTCGAGGCCTCCGCGGTATCGGCGTCGGCGACCAGCCGGCGGAACCGGCCGGCCTCGTCGCCGGGCGCGAGCAGGTCGGTGACCCAGTGTAGCGAGCCGCCGCCGGCCTGCATCGTGGCCGTCGGCACATACAGGCCGGGTACGACATGGTCGAACGTCATGGTCCGCATCTCCGGGTCGTGCAGCGGCGCATGCGCGGCGAGCGAGACCCAGGACGACGAGCCGAGGTAGGTGTAGGCGCCCGCCGCTGGGCTCACGACACCGGCCCCAACCGCTGCCATCGGACCGTCGCCGCCGCCGATCACGACCAGTGTCCCCGGGCGCAGACCGGTGAGGTCCGCGGCGGCGGCGGTCACGCCGCCCACCACGGTGGTCGACACCACGATCTCAGGGAACAGGGCCGCGTCGAGGTCGGCGGCGGCGAGGAGCTCGGCCGACCAGGCCCCACGGCCTTGGTTGTACGCATTCGTCGACGATGCGTCCGACGGGTCGGTGACCAGCGTCCCGGTGAGCCGCTGGACGACGAAGTCCTTGGCCAGGCACACATGCGCGACCCGCCCGAACACCTCGGGCTCACGGTCCCGGACCCACATGACCTTACTCAGCGAGTAGGTGGGGTTCAGCCGGTGGCCGGTGATGCGGTAGGCAGTCTCCATGCTGACCTTGTCGAGGAGCGCCCGGCACTGGTCCGTGCCGCGATGGTCCGCCCAGATGATCGCCGGGCGCACCGGCTGGTACGACGCGTCGAGCAGGACGGCGCCCATCATCTGGCCCGAGAACCCCACCGCGCGGACAGCAGCGGCGTCCACGCTGGTAGCGGCCAGCAGCCGCCGGGTGGCGGCGCACACCGCCCGCCACCACTGCTCCGGGTCCTGCTCCGCGACACCGCCGCGTGCGAATCGGGTCGGGTAGGGCACGGTGACCGCCGCGATGAGTCGTCCATTGTCGTCGTGCAGCGAGGCCTTGTTCCCGGTCGTCCCCAGGTCGTGTGCCACGATCATGGTCGTTCCTCAGCGTTCTCGGATGCGGCGCCCGGTCAGCGCCTCGGCGGCCAGATCAGGCCGTCGAAACGGCGTGAGCGCGTACCCGCCGGGGGTGGACAGCGCACGCAGGCCCATGCCGCGCTCGAGCACCCACCGATAGTCGTGGCCAGCGCCGCCCGGGTACACAGCGAGGAAGCGGTAGGGCTCGTTGCCGACGTTGACGCTGCGATGCGCCCAGCCCGGCGGGATGTAGCCGATGACCCCCGGTTCCATGTCAATCCACCGGGGGCGCTCACCATCGAACAGGAGCAGGCCGCCGACCCCGGTCAGGCCAAGATAGATCTCCGCCTGCGGGTCCGGATGCTGGTGCCCCTTGGTCATGTAGAACTCGCCACCGCAGTCGCCCGGATAGATCGTGGTGATCGACTGGGGCAGCTCGCGGCTGATTTCGGGCACCGGCGAGGAGGCGATGGTGTAGACGACGGGGTTGCCGTTCTCGAGTTGACGTCTCCACGCGGCGGTGTCCGCGAACACAGCCTCAAGGTCAGAGATACGCCGGGCGAGCACCGGCCCGGCAGGGTCGACCGATCCCGCGGTTGAGTCGAACGAGAGACGGAACGGGTCGACAGGCAAAGTCGCGAATGAGGTCATGGGTGAGCCTCCAGGATATCGTATGGATCCATCATCGTGCTGCGCTTAGTATAATCCTGTACGGACAGGATTGCAATAAGAAGGCCACGACCCTGGACGGTGAACGTCGTGTGTCGTCAAAGGGGTTGCTGTCCGGGGGACGTACCCACTGGGACCGCCGGCATCCTCTCGGCGGGCGCGGGCCGCCCCCTCGGCGGTCCCAGTGGGCGGCGCATCTAAAGAAAGCCGCTTCATGCTGCATTAGGTCGTGACAATCATGGGGGGACGGGCACCGGCCGCGGTATGCCGCGTCAATTCTACCTCGAAACGGCTACGATCGCCGCGGTGGTAAGCCACGAAGCTCTCGATGGGACGCCCGTCCGGTCCGACGCTCACGCTGCGCAGCACGAGTATCGGCGCGCCACGGCTGATGCCAAGACTCGACGCGAGGCCGGCGCTGGCCACGGCCGCCTCCACCGAGCGACGCCCGCGCGCCAGCCGAACGCCGTACGTCCCCTCGAGCAGAGCGTACAGCGACTGATTGCGGAGATCCTCGTGGACGAGGCCGGGCGCCATCTCCTCGGGGAGATGGGTGGTGGTCAGCACCCATGGTTCCTCATTCACGAACCGCAGCCGCTCGAGCACGATGACAGGGTGTCCCGGCTCGACAGCGAGATCCGTCGCGACCTGTGCGTCAGCCGACACGACGTCCAGTCTGCGCACGTTACTGCGCAGATGCCCTCCCCGCGCGGTCACGTCCTCGTACAGCCCCGTGAGCGACTGCACGAGACCCTCGGCCGTCTTTGGCGGCGCGACGAAGGTCCCACGGCCCTTAATGCGGGTGATGACGCCCTCGGACTCGAGCTCGGCGAGCGCCTGGCGGACCACCGTTCGGGAGACGTCATACGTCGCGCAGAGGTCGTGGTCCCCGGGCAGCCGGTCACCCGGCTTGAGTCCCCGCCGCTTGATGTCAGCCAGCAAGATCTGCTTGAGCTGGTAGTAGAAGGGCAGAAACGATGAGCGATCGATACCTAACTGCATGTAATGAGAGCATAACACGTTTTAAGAGCAAAGTCACTATCTTTGCACTTTTCGATTATAGTCAAGTAGATCGCTTGTTTAGCCTATATCTTGCGGTCCGGCGGTCTACCGCCGCTGCCACGCCACGCTCCAGACGGAGCATGGCCCCCCGCCAGGGGCCACGCGTCACCATCGAACGGGGAGATGATCGACCGCCACTGGTCGCACACTGGGGCGGCCTCTCGCTCGCACGCAAGACCACGGCCGTTTCCCTCAACGACGATCCCTCCAGCATCTGGAATAGCCGACATGCCGAGGTGGCGCAACGACTCCTCGTCGACACCTGCGAGCTATGCGGCTCGCGGGAGAAGGTCGAGGTGCATCACATGCGGCATCTCAAGGACCTCCGGCGCAAGGGGCGGGCTGATCAACCCGCTTGGGTCACGCAGATGGCGGCGCGCCGCCGCAAGACCCTGATCGTCTGCCGTACCTGCCACGAGGACATCCACGCAGGGCGTCCGACCTGGCAGCAGCGCATGGCCTGAGACACTGGAGAGCGTACTGCATTGAAAGATGCACGCTGCGTGTGCGCCGTGAGGCGCGTTGTCGTATCCCTGGCGCAGCCAGGAGGAACTCGGAGGAATGTTCTTGGGTCACCCAGCTTACCTGGCGTCGAAAGCCAAAGGGGACCATAGCATGCTGGGAAAGCGGTGGCGGTCCGAAGACGTTGTAGGGCTGGGTGCCGCAAGACCCGCGTGCCAAGGTCAATGCTTGATTGCGTCAAGCCCAATCTCCGCTCGGAGCAAGTGCCCTCCCACCGGAAGAACGTTTGATCACCGGTGCTGCGGTATGCCTCGGTCTGCACTGTGCACCGGGGCAACCTCCACGCCGCAGGCGATGACCAACGCGGTTATTCAAGGGGATGAGTGGGCGGCCTACCGCACGCTCGGACGTACGACAGCGACGTACCGCGGGATGGCCTACAGCTCACGAGGGCCAGGGTCACGGAGCCCCGATAGTAGTCGTGGGAGTCACGCCCCACCAGGGAGGACAGGAAAGCTGTCCGCAGGGCGAAGCGGCATCCCGTGAAGACGGGAGCGAGTCACCTCCCGTAGACAAGGAGGAGGCAGGGCAGGTGCGTGCGGCATCTGAACGGGGAGGTATGCGAGATGCAGACCGCCACAACCGGACGGATGTCAACCGCAGTCAAGAGCGGCGTGCAAGCACTGGAAAGCCGGATGCCTGGAAAGCGGGCACGTCCGGTTTGGCGGAGGGGCCGACGGAAAAGGGGTCGCACGATACCTCGCCGGCGGCCTACTCTACTTTGAAGGCGGGCGGAGAAAGGCAACTTTCTTCGCCTAGCCAATCCTAATATCGCTAACCGGATTGTATCAAAAGTGCCGGAGAGCCGGCTTGTCCTTGCCAAGCACACATCTCCAGGTTTGTCGTCTTGTCGCATGCTGCCGCGATATATGGATCGTGGGTAACTACAATGATCGTTTTGCCGTCATGTTTAAGGTCTTTTAGAATACCTAGAATCGCGTCCCTATTGCCTTCGTCCAAGGAACCCGTAGGTTCATCGGCAAGAATCAGCTCGGATGGCTTCAGAAGTATCCTCGCGATAGCTATCCGCTGCTGCTCCCCTCCGGAAAGCCCGTATATCTTCCGCGTGAGCGGGATGTCCAACCCCACCTTTTCGAGCACTGCCTGTTTCAGTTGTTGTTTCTCTCCCCTCGTTTTCCTGGAATAAGTTAGTGGGATATCGAGGTTATAGTTCACCGTCTCCTCGGCGACGAGAGCGTAATTCTGAAAGAGATACGCGATGCGGGTGCGTCGCAAGCTACTCGCCCCGCGCGAACCGATTCGTGGACTCTTTTCGCCGAAGAGCTTGACCAGACCCTTATCCTGTTTCTCAAGCAGTCCTACGATATTCAGCACGGTGGTCTTCCCCGATCCGCTTTTCCCCGTGATCGCTATCATTTCTCCCTGGCTGATGGTGAGGTCGAGATCGTCCAACACCATGTGACCGCCGTAGCTCTTGCCGATGTTTATCAACTCGCAAACAGGCTTCATAACCTCACGTCCCTTCTTTTACAGCTTCGGCTATGTTCCGTCCCTCGATGCGGATCAGGGCTACCACCGATACGGTCAGTTCGATGACGAGCAGCACCCCACCGATAGTTAGTACCCTGGCAACAGACATTCCGGCCCCACCATCCGCCCCTGGCGGACCACTGGTCGCTATCAACCAAGCCACAATCGTACAGATAAGCAATTGCCCGACCCAGGTCCCCGCGAAGAATAGCAGGTACTCTTTGTAAATTCGGGCAAAGCCCAAGCCAAACAATCGGCGCACGAGGAACTTCTGCCGATATTTGGTGAACAGGATGGTCAGATTCTGGACCGCCAGGAACAACAGGCTTACCAGCAATCCGAGGCCGACGACGACAACCACGTTCATTTGTCGTTGAAGGAGCTGTATTCCCTGCAAGATAGCTTGGTTGATTGCCGTCACACTTCTTAACTGATCGTCCAGATGCAGCCTCTTGAGCTCGGGCTCCAGCGCCTGCATGGTCAGCGTCGGATCGTCCCGGATCAGACGAACCTTCAACGCCGAGGCTTCGTCCCCGCCTATAAAGCCTAACTGATCCATGTTGGTGGTGTTGCTCGTAGTCATCACCTGGATGATGGGAGCGACTATATTATTGCCTTCCTTCGGAAAGACTCCAGGATCGAAGCTAAATATCACCTGGCCGTTCGTCAGCCAGATAATTTTGATCGCCTGATGTTTAACCCGGTCCGGAACGGGGTATTGTCCTTCATCGGCGTGGTAGGCTGCTAATCTTTGCTCATGAAAATACTGAATGATCTCTTTTTGCCTGCTGCGATACTCTTTGGGCACCAGCAATATCCAGTCGCTCGTGCTCTCGGATATCTGCACCTGTCGATGATGAACATCGTACACGGGGAACTGGCGAAGGTAGTTCGGGTTGGCATAAATAGATCGTATATATCCCGGTGGCTGGGGTAATTGAAGCACGGACTCCCGATATGCTTGCGCATCGATCCATAAGGCTCCCCTCTTATTAAGGATTGGATAGAGCCACTTAGTTTCAACAGACTGCGTACTAAAATTGCCTTGTGCGATACCCATGTAATTATGCCCCACAGCGAGAGGGTAAAAGACCCCATAGCCGTTGGTTTTCGGGGTTTCTTGCCACCCTTTGAGCAGGGCTTGCTGGGCGCGAAGGGTAGCATACTGGCTCCAGATACCCAGGATCACGAAGATCAGGAAGACGGACCAACCCGCCTTCATCAGGGTGTTCACCGCGAAGATACTCCCGGTGTGTTTGCGGTTCTTAATCGCGTCGCCGACCCGGACCCTGACGATGTACAGATAGGCGATCAGGGAACTTGCAGCGATGAGGGCGTAAACCTCACATTGCGCGCGTAAGAAATTCATCGCGAATGAGCCGATAGTGCCCCCGATCACCAGGGCCGCGGCCATTCCTATCGCGGACGATAGCAGGAAACTTAGGACGATTAAACGCCCCACGATGAGATACCACACACGGATGTTGGAGACCCCGTGCATCTTCATGATCCCGATGCGCTTGGCGGCATGGAAGCTGTAATACACCAGCAGGATCAGGGTGATGGTGACGATCAGGAGCAGGACTTCCTGAACGTAATCGAAGAGCCCATTTCCCAGAGTTCCGAATCCTGGTGGCCTGGTGATATTCCTGTTCGCTTGCATGAAATCCTGCGACTTGTAGGGATGCGGGATGTCTCCCTTGAATTGAGCGTTGACTTCTGTCACAAAACGGGCGACGAACATTTCGTAGCCCTGAGGGTTGGGGGCCTCCACCAGGTATTGGCCCGCAAACGGCAGATACGCAACCGCCCCCTGAAGCGGCCTAATCTCAACGATAGGACTGCTACCAAACTCTTTCAGGGTCCCTACCTGTTGCTGATTCCCCGTGTCCATAGTGGAGAGGAAGACGGCCCGTATCTTCTCAAAAAGCCGGGGCCGGTATACTGAGGTCATTGAGTAGGCGTGTCGTGGAGTAGGGCAGGAATGCTGGACGATCTGGATCTGAGCGGAGTCACGGACCCGGAGGCCCGGCGCATCTTGGGGCTCTTGCTCAACGTGATCGAGACGCAAGCGGCTGAGATCGCGACGTTGCGGGCGGAGAACCAACGCCTGCGCGACGAGGTCAATCGGCTTAAAGGGGAGCAGGGCGCGCCGACGATCCTGCCCACCAAGCGGGCGAGCGCTGATCATGCCAGTGAGCGCGAACGCCGCGTGGAGCGCCCGGCACGTCCCCGCGTGGACAAGCGGTCCCTGCTCCACATCGACCGGACCCAGGAGCAGGAGATCGACCCGGCGCTGCTGCCGCCCGATGCGGAGCGCAAGGGGTATGCGGAGTTCGTGGTGCAGGACGTGGCGCTGCGCACGGACACCGTGCTCTTTCGCTGCGCGCGCTGGTACG
>JAABUX010007417.1_pt1 | contig 12899 bp, 14 predicted proteins | sample 5561851 | NCBI WGS metagenome assembly JAABUX01 (sample SAMN10711883, study PRJNA513361) | rock metagenome | isolation source: Antarctica rocks | place: Antarctica: Victoria Land, Richard Nunatak red sandstone | collected 2016-01-03 | reverse complement strand
TGAGGCGCGCGGTGGTGGGGGGTGCGGCGATTGCGTTGGTGCTTGCCGGGTTGCCATGGGTGTTGCCGGATGTTTTCTATGTCAGCATCGCGACGCATGTGCTGGTGTTCGCGATGCTGGCGCTCAGCCTGAACATCCTGATCGGCTATGGCGGGATGAGCTCGCTCGGGCATGCGGTGTATCTGGGAGTGCCGGCCTATGCCTATGCCTGGCTCATGGCCAATGCGGGGATGGGAAGCGCGGCGGCGACGGTGAGCGCCATCGCGCTCGGCACATTGCTGGCCATGTTATTCGGCGTGCTGTCGCTGCGCGCGTCCGGGCTCGGCTTCCTGATGATCACGCTCGCTCTGGGGCAGGTGGTGTGGGGGCTTTCGTATCGCTGGGTCGGGTTGACGGGGGGAGATAACGGGCTGCGCGCAGTGCGGCCGGCGGTGTTCGGGCTGCCGACGCAGGACCCGGTGGTTTTTTATTATGTGGTCGCGGTGGCGTTTGCGGTCGTGCTCGGCTGTTTGTGGCAGTTCGCCGGGTCGCCGTTCGTGGCTTGCTTGCGGGGCACGCGGGACCAGCCGCGGCGGATGCGGATGCTCGGGCATAACGTGTGGCTGATCCGGCTGGCGGCGTTCGTGGCGGCCGGGTTCTGGGGGTCGGTTTCGGGGGTGCTCTATGCGTGGGACTACCAGTTCATCAGCCCGCAGACGATGTCGCTCCAGCAATCGGCGGAGGCGCTGCTGATGGTGGTGCTGGGGGGCGCGGGGACGCTTGCGGGGCCGGTCGCGGGGGCGGCGATCATCACGCTGGTGAAGACGGTCGCGAGTTCCTACGTCGAGCGGTGGTCGTCGCTGCTGGGCCTCGTTTTCATCCTTGTGGTGATGTTCATGCCGGAGGGCCTCGTCCCTGGCGTGCGGCGGCTGACCCGGCGGCGCGCGTGACCGCTCCGGTGCTGCAGATCGAGGGGCTGCGCAAGCGCTTTGGCGGCGTCACGGCGACGCGCGACGTGTCGATCACGGTGATGCCGGGCGAGCGGCGGCTGCTGATCGGGCCGAACGGGGCGGGCAAGACGACGCTGTTCAACCTGGTCACCGGGGATTTGCGGGCGGATGCCGGGTCGATCCGGCTGTTTGGCCGGGAGTTGCGGCATCTCCCGACGCGGCAGCGGGTCCGCTCCGGGCTGGCGCGCACCTATCAGATCCTTACGCTGTTTCAGCAGGAGACGCTGCTGCACAACGTCGCGCTGGCGCTGATCGGGGGCGGGAGCGCCGGGTGGACGCCGTGGGGGGTGTTCGACCGCCGCCGCGACCTGCAGGACGCGAGTCATGCGGCGCTCGAGCGGGTGGGGCTGGGGGCGTTCGCGCACCGGGTGGTGGGCGAGGCCTCGTATGGGGAGCGGCGGCGGCTCGAGCTGGCGATGGCGCTGGCGCAGGCGCCGAAGGTGCTGCTGCTGGACGAGCCGCTGGCCGGGCTGTCGGCGCCGGAGCGGGACGCCGTGGCGGCGGTGCTGGACGGGCTGCCGCGGGAGGTCTCGATCGTGCTGATCGAGCACGACATGGATGTGGCGCTGGCCTTCGCCGAACGCATCACCTTGCTCAATTTCGGGGAGGTGGTGCTGGAGGGGACCCGTGCGGAGGTGGTGGCCGATCCGCGCACGCGGGAGGTTTACCTTGGCGAGTGAGGCGCTGGCGCTGCGGCAGGTCGATGCGTATTACGGGGACAGCCACGTGCTGCACCAGGCTGGGTTCACCTTGCGGGAGCGGAGCCTGCTCGCGCTGCTGGGACGCAACGGGGCCGGGAAGACGACGTGCATGGGCGCGATCATGGGGATGGTGCGGGTGAGGGGGGGCACGATCACGCTGTTCGGGGAGGCGGTGACGGCGCAGTCGCCCGAGGCGATCTCGCGGCGCGGCATCGCGCTGGTGCCGCAGGGGCGCCGGGTGTTCCCGTCGCTGTCCGTGCGGGAGAACCTGGTGGTCGCCGGGCAGCGGGTGCGGGGTGTGGCGTGGACGCTGGAGCGGGTGTTCGAGACGTTCCCCCGGCTGCAGGAGCGGCGTGGCCAGTTGGCGGGATTGCTGTCTGGGGGCGAGCAGCAGATGCTGGTGATCGGGCGGGCGCTGATGGGCAACCCGCGGGTGCTCCTGCTTGACGAGCCGTCGGAGGGGTTGGCGCCGCAGATGGTGGCCGAGATCGGGCGGGTGATCGGGCGGTTGAAGGCGGAGGGGCTGTCGATCGTGCTGGTGGAGCAGAACGTGCGGCTGGCGCTGTCGCTGGCGGACGAGGTGGCGGTGGTGAACACGGGGCGGGTGGTGCTGCAGGAGGCGGCGGAGGTTTTTGCCAATACCGAGGGGGCGATCGACCGTCACCTCGGGGTGTTTTGAAGGAGGCTGCCATGACTGAAGAGACCAACCATTACGGCCCGACCGCGGCGCGGGTGCATGGGCGCCCGGGGCGGGAAATGCGGCCGAAGAGCATCACCATCGACATGCACTCGCACGTGCTGGTGCCGGAGGCGGCGGCGCTGGTGGCCCCGCATGTCGATCTGTCGCTGGTGCCGCTTGCGCATTTCGCGACGCCGGCGACGCAGGCGCTGAACCGCAAGCAGGATGCGGACCGCCGGGCGAACATGCTGGACATGGCGGTGCGGCTGGCGGACATGGACGCGGCGGGGGTGGACATGCAGGTGATCATGCCGCCGCCGCCGCAATGCACGTACACGGTGCCGCTGGAGGTCGGGGTGCAGGCGGCGCGGATCATCAATGAGGGGCTGGCGGCGTTCGCAGCGCGGCGGCCGGACCGGTTCGTGGCGCTCGGCACGGTGCCGATGCAGGACGGCGAGGCGGCGGCGGCGGAGCTGGAGCGCGGGATGCGCGATCTCGGGCTGAAGGGCGTGCAGGTGCTGACCAACGTCGGCGGACGCGAGCTGTCGGACCCGGCTTTTGCGCCGTTTTGGGCGCGTGCGGAGACGCTGGGCGCGGTGGTGCTGCTGCACCCGAACGGCTTCACCCAGGCGGAGCGGATGACGCGGCGCTACTTCAACAACGTCATCGGCAACCCGATCGAGACGACGCTGGCGCTGCACTACTTGATCTTCGACGGCGTGCTGGAGCGCCATCCGGCGCTGAAGCTGATCGCGGTGCATGGGGGCGGGTACCTTGCCGGGTATTCCGGGCGGATCGACCATGCGTGGGGCGCGCGCAGCGACGTGCGCGGGGATTTGCCGCAGCCGCCGACCACGTATCTGAAGCGGGTGTTCTTCGACACGGTGGTGTTCACGCCGCACCAACTGCGGCATTTGGTCGAGGTGTTCGGGGTGGAGAAGGTCCTGATGGGGACCGATTATCCGTACGACATGGCGGAGAGCGACCCTGTCGGGCATTTGGCGTCGGCCGGGCTGGACGAGGCGAGCTTCGAGGCGATTGCGGGGGGGAATGCGAAGGCGCTGTTCGGCGTCTAACCGACAGCTTAACCGGCAGCCTGGGCTGCGGCGAAGCTCTCGCGCAGGCCGTGGGCGGAGAGGCCGCGGGTGATCAGGACGATCTCGGTGCGGCCGGGCAGCTCCGGGCGAGGGGGTAGCCAGACTGGCGGGTGCAGCACGTGGTGGACGCCTTGCAGCAGGAGGGGCCGGGGTTCGCCTTGCAGGCGCACGAGCCCCTTGAGGCGCAGGATGTCGGCGCCGCGGATGGACAGGATGGAGTCGAGCCAGCGACGCAGCGCCTCGCGCGATACCGGCTGTCCGGCGGTGACGAGGGCGGCGCCGATGCCGTAATGGAGGTTTGCGTGGCCGTGGCCGCGATGGGCGTCCGGCGTGGACAGCCAGCGGGCGATGCGCGGGTCGCTGGTCGCTTCGGCGGGGCCCAGCCCGAAGACGTCGTCGGCTGCGACGTTGCCGTGCAGCACCCTTTGCAGGGGAGCGAATGGATTGAGCTGGCGCAAATGCCGCTCGGCGGCGGCGGCGTGGCCGGGGGTCGCGAGGTCGGTCTTGGTCAGCAGGATGCGGTCGGCGAGGGCGACCTGGTTGCGGGCTTCTGCCTGGCGGGCGAGCTGGGCGTCGCCGTGCATCGCGTCCACGGTCGTCACGATGGCGTCGAGGCGGCAGGCCCAGCGGGCGGAGTCCGTGACGAGCGTGTGGGCGACCGGGGCTGGGTCGGCGAGGCCGGTGGTCTCGATGGCGATGCGGCGGAAGGGGGGGATTTCGCCGTCGCGGACGCGCTGCCAGAGCAGGTCGAGGGTGTCGGCGATGTCGCCGCGCACCGTGCAGCAGATGCAGCCATTCTTCAGCAGCACGGCGTTCTCGAAGGCCTGCTCGATCAGTAGGTGGTCGAGCCCGACCTCGCCGAACTCGTTGACGATCACCGCGGTGTCCGCGAGGTCCGGCAGCTTGAGCAGGCGGTTCAGCACGGTGGTCTTGCCGCTGCCGAGGAAGCCGGTGAGGATGGTGACGGGGATGGGTGACATTGCGCTAGACCGGGAGGGTGCGGCGGAACGGGCTCGCGGGCAGGGTCTCGCCGGCCCAGAACGTGTGTAGTGGATCGGGGAACAGCGCCTCCATGCGGGGTTGGGCGGCCATGTCCACCGTCAGGAGGCGGGCGCCGTCCCAGAAGGCCAGGTCCACCGGCGTGGCGCCTGATGGGCCGGGCTGCCAGGCGCGGGGCAGGGGGCGGAGGGCGGACCAGGTCCAGTCCTCGACGGCATAAAGCCCGTCGAAGCGGCGGAGGCGGGATTCGAGCACGTCGCGGTGCTGTTCGATGCAGGCGGCGACGAAGGCGAGATAGGCGTCGAGGAAGCGCCGGGTCCGGGGCGCGTAGTCGCCTGACGCGGCGGCGAGCCAGGCGCGCACGGCGTCGAGGCGGGCGGGGTGGGTCGAGGCATCGGCTGGCATTGCGGCGGGGGGCAGTGGCTCGGTGTTCAGCCGCAACGGGGCGGCGCCGAGCCGGACGGAGGGGAGCCGCGGGTCGCCGGGCGGGGCGGAGGCGGGGATGCGCCCGAGGCCGTAGAGCAGGCGGTGGCCCTGCATGTCAGCGCGGGTTGAACTCGGGGTGCCAGCGCAGCAGGCGGCGCCGGGCCTGGGCCATGGCGGCGACGGCGACCGTGCCGACCAGCGCCGTCTCGACGATGCCGGCATAGACGCCGACGGAGTCCGCGTAGCTGCCGGCCTGCATCATCATCCCGCCCAGCCCGGCGCCGCCCATCAGCATTTCGGCGACGACGGTGGTGATCAGCGCGACCGGCAGCGCCACTTGCAGGCCGGTGAGGATTTGGGGCATCGCGGCCGGCAGGACCACCTCGTGGAAGACCGCGACCCGTCCGGCGCCCATGCTGCGGGCCGACCAGACCAGGACCTTGTCCACGCCGCGCGTTCCCGCCTCGGCGGCGGCGACTACGGTGAAGACCGCGGCGAAGGCGACCATGACGATCTTGGAGAGGTCGTAGAGGCCGAACCACAGCATGAAGATCGGCAGGAAGGCGATCTTGGGCATCGGGAAGCCGACGGAGATGAGCGGCTCCCAGAACCAGCGCATGACGCGGCCGCTGGCGATCAGGATGCCGAGCGGGATGCCGATGGCGCAGGCCAGCGCGAAGCCGAGCACGGCGCGGTAGAGCGTGAGGCCGGCGTTCAGGAAGAAGGCGCCGCCGAGCATGTCGGTCCCGAGGCGTCCCACCACATCGGGCAGCGGCGGCAACAGGAAGGGGCGGATGAGGTGGAGTTGCCCAGCGACTAGCCAGGCGAGGAGGAGGATGGCGACGGAGGCGCCTTGGAGCAGCAGGCGCCGCAACGCCGCCAGGATGGCGGGGGCGGGGGATTGCGCCGGCCGGGGGAGCGCGACCTGCCCGCTCATTCGCGCCACCGCAGCACGAAGCGGCTCACCGCGAGGAAGCCCCGGTCGGCGAGGAAGCCGAGGGCGGTGACGGTCAGGATCACGGCGAACATGGCGGGGTAGGCGCCGTTGTCGCCGAGCATGCCGATCATGAAGCCGAGGCCGTTGGTGGCGATCACCAGCTCGGAGGAGACCATCAGCAGGAACATGAAGGCGATGGTGGTGCGGATGCCGGTCAGGATTTGCGGCATCGCGGCGGGCAGCAGGATTTCGCGCACCACCTGGGAGCGTGAGGCGCCGAGGCTGCGGGCCGACCAGGCCAGCACCGGGTCGATGCCGTTCAGGCCGTTGAAGGTGCTGAGGATCATCGGCAGCAGGCAGCCCAGGAACACCAGGAAGGTCTTGGACAGGTTGCCGAGGCCGAACCACACCAGCACGAGCGGGATGAGGGCGGATTTCGGCAGCGGGTAGAAGATTTGCACGAGCGGGTTGACGGCGAGGCGCACCCGCGGGCTGAGCGCCATGCCGGCGCCGAGCGCGGACCCCACGAGGATTGCGGCGAGGAAGCCGAGCAGCGCACGCCAGATCGATTGGACGCCGTTCTGCAGGAGGCTGCCGTCACGGAGCAGGCCGATGAACGCCGCCACGACGTCGGAGAAGGAGGGGAGCAGGGCGTGGGAGACGAGGCCGGCGCGCGAGACCGCCTCCCAGGCCAGGGCAACGATGAGCAGGGGGGCGTAGCGGAGGAGGGGGCGCATTCAGAAGCCTTGACGCCGGGCTTCCTCGACCTCGCCGCGGACGAGGTCCCAGACGTGCTCGACGGTTTCGGTGAATTCGGGGCTTTTGAAGATGGCGGGGTCGGCGCGGTTGTTGAAGTCGGCGGGGACGAATTGCTTGATGCGGCCGGGGCGGGCGCTCATCACGGAGATGCCGTCGGCGAGATAGACCGCTTCGGCGACATCGTGGGTGACGAAGACGACGGTTTTGCGGCTTTGGCGCCAGATGGCGAGGAGTTCCTCCTGCATGAGGCGGCGGGTCTGCGCGTCGAGGGCGCCGAAGGGCTCGTCCATGAGCAGGATGTCGGGGTCGATGGCGAGGGTGCGGGCGATGGCGGCGCGCTGCTGCATGCCGCCCGAGAGCTGTGCGGGGTAGCTCTGCTCGAAGCCGGTCAGGTGGACCATGTCGATGTAGTGCTGTGCCTTCTGGTCGGCGGCCGAGCCGCGGATGCCTTGTTTCTCGAGGCCGTAGCGGACGTTCTGCTTGACGGTCTTCCAGGGGAAGAGGGCGAAGTTCTGGAAGACGATGCCGCGGTCGGGGCCGGGGCGGGTCACGTCGGCGGCGCCGGCGCGGATGCGGCCCGACTGGATCTTGAGGAAACCGCCGATCAGGAAGAGGAGCGTGCTCTTGCCGCAGCCGGAGGGGCCGAGGAGGGCGTGGAACTGCCGGGCGGGGATGCGGAGGGAGATGTCGTCGAGGGCGGTGACTTGGCGGCCGTTGCGCGGGGCGTAGCCGTGGGTGACGTGCTCGATCGCGAGGCCGTCCATGTTAATGTCCCGAACCAGAATTTCGCATGAGTAGCGAACATCCGCCTCGGGCTCCTAGAGTCTTTGTTGCAGCGTGTCGACCGATGAGCAGTACGTTGGCGAGCGCTGACGGACTGCTGATCCGGCACACTAGGCGGCGCTCTTGATCCGCGTCTCGGCCTCGTCCGTGAAGCGGTACTCGACGTATTTCGGCGCGACGGGGAGGGCGGCCGGGATCAGGCCGAGGGTTTGGGCGGCGTCGATGGCGCGCTGGATGCCGGGCGCGTTCACGCGGCTCCAGGGATCGCGGTAATAGTCCTGCTGGGTGAAGAGGTAGTCCAGGCTTTTGGCGGGCACTTTCATGAAATCGGCGATGATGCCGATCGCCTCGGCGCGGTTCGGCGGCGCCTGGAACCATTGCATGGCGCGGACCCAGTCCTCCATGAAATCCGTCATGGCGGCTTGATTCTTGTCCAGGAACTCGCCGCGGCCGGCCAGGAAGACCAGTTCCGTCGGTCCCCAGGCGTCGCGCGCGGTGAAGAGCGGACGGTACTGGCCGCTAGCCAGCATCGGCAGCAGCTCGGGCAGCAGGATCACCGAGAGATCGACCTTCTTCTGCTCCAGCAGGGCGGGCATGCTGGGGAAGGCCGCCTGGACGGTGACGTAGTCCTGCCGGTCGACCAGCCCGGCGCGCTTGAGCATGGCGCGCATCGCCGTGTCGGAGGCGGAGCCGATCGCGTTGGTGGCGGCGCGCTTGCCCTTCATCTGCGGGACGGCGTCGATGCCGCTATCGGCGCGGACCAGGTAGGTCTCGGTATGGTAGCCGGGGACGCCGTCCTGGATGATGTCGGCGACTGCGCGCACGTCGAGATGCGCGTTCAGGGCGCTGAGGGCCAGGGTCAGGGGGGAGTAGGCGGCGAGATCGACCTCGCCGGCGGCCATTGCGGTCATCTGCGGCGAGCTGCCGCGGAAGTTGATCGGGGTGACGGTGTAGGTTTTGCCGTAGTGGCGGAGGATGTCCGGCTTGGTGAACAGCACGGGGATCATGTGGCCCGGCATCGTCGCCCAGCCGACGCGGATGCCGGGCACGGCCGCCCGCGCGCGGGTGGCGAGGAAGGGCGCGAACAGGGCGCCGCCGGCAACCGCGCGACGCGACAGCTTCGGTGTCATCGCAGTCCCTCCCAGCCCGGTTGGTCGCCACTATGAGCCGGCCCCAAAAGCTGTCAACTCGCCGGGGGTGCGGCGGTCTACTCGAGATACCAGTCGAGGATTTCGGCGCCGGTCCACATGACGACGCCCTCGTGGCCGAGGATGTAGTCGTAGAGCGCTTCGAGGTACTTGATCCGGTGCGGCACGCCGGTGAGGTAGGGGTGGATGGAGATCGCCATCACGCGGGGGATCGTCGCGCCTTCCTGCCAGAGGCGGTCGAACTGGTCGCGGCCGCGGCGGAGGAGTTCGTCGGAGGGTTGCTGCTGCACGGCGCTGATGACGACGTCGTTGAGTTCGACGGTGTAGGGTATGGAGACCAGGCGACCGGTGCGGGTGCGGATCGGCACCGGCTGGTCGTCCAGCACCCAGTCGGCGACGTACTCGATGCCGGCCTGGGCCAAGAAGTCGGCGGTGTCGTCCGTCTCGGTCAGGCCCGGGCTCTCCCAGCCACGCGGCGGCTTGCCGGTGACGCCCTCGATGGCGCGCATCGTGTCGGCGATGGCGGCGAGTTGGTCGTCCACCCGGTGCATCGGCTTTTGGATGAAGCCGTGGCCCATGAAGTCCCAGCCCGCCTTGTGCGCGGCGTGGCACATTGCGGGATAGAGGCGGCAGACGGAGCCGTTGAGGGCGAAGGTGGCACGCAGGCCGCGTTGGGCGAGCACGTCGAAGAAGCGCCAGATGCCGACGCGCATGCCGTATTCGTGCCAGGCCCAGTTCGGCAGGTCGGGCAGGAGCGGGGCGCCCATGGGGGGCGGCAGCACGGTCCGTGGCATCGGCGCGTCGGGCGCCCAGTTCTCGACGTTGACGATGGTCCACACGGCGACCCGTGCGTTGCCGGGCAAATGGAGGGCGGGGCGGTCGTGGATGGGGGCGTAGGGGATGCGGGCGCGGAAGCCTTGTCCGGCGGTGTCGATCGTCATCAATGCGCTCCCGCTTCGGCGTGCCAGGCGAGGAGACGCCGGCGAAGTAGTTCCAGGGCGCGGATCAGGCCGAAGCCGAGCACGCCGATCGCCAGGATGCCGCTGAACACGCCTGGGCTGTCGGCGAAGCGCATCGAGGCGAGCATGGCGCCGCCTAGCCCGTCGCTGCCCATCAGCATTTCCGCGACCACCGTCGTGATGAGGGCGAAGGGAAGGCCGATCTGCAGGCCGGTGATGATTTGGGGGATGGCGGCGGGGAGGTTCACTTGCCAGAGCAGCGAGGTTTTGGTGGCACCGAGGCTCTGCGCGGACCAAAGTATGGTCTTGTCCACGGCTTCGGTTCCCGCCGCGGCCGCCGTGATGACCGGGAATACGACCGAGACGGCGACGATGAGCATCTTCGAGGCGAAGCTCGGCCCGAGCCAGAGCATGAACACGGGCAGGAAGGCGATCTTCGGCATCGGGAAGCCGAGCGAGACGAGCGGCTCGAAGAACCAGCGCACGGCGCGGACGCGCACGAGGCCGATCCCGAGCGCGGTCCCGACCACCGCGGCTGCCGCAAACCCGGCGAGGGCCACGGCGAGGGTTTGCCCGAGGCTCGCGACGAGGTCGCCGGACGCGAGGTCCGCGCCCAGGCGCGCCAGCACGGCGGAGAGCGGCGGCAGCAGGAAGGGCGATACGACCCCGAGCCGCCCGGCGACTTCCCACAGGGCGAAGACCGCGAGCACGGAGCCGGACCCGGCCAGCGCGCGTCCGGCTATCCCCGCCATGCCAAGGCCCGGCGCATCACGAGGAGGAAGACCCGGTCCGCCGCGAAGCCCAGCAGCGAGACGACCAGCACCGCGGCGAACATGCCGCTATAGACGCCGCCGTCGCCCAGGAAGGAGATGAGGTAGCCGAGGCCGTTGGAGGCCATCAGGAACTCCGAGCTGACCAGCAGGATGAAGGAGAGGGCGAGGGCGGTGCGGAGGCCGGCGAGGATGTCCGGCAAGGCGCCGGGCAGGGCGACTTCGAGCAGGATTTGGGCGGGGCGGCGGCCCATGCTCCGGGCGGACCAGAACAGCATCGGGTCGAGGCCTCGCACGCCGTTGAACGTGCTCACCAGGACCGGCAGCAGGCAGCCGATGAAGATGAGCATTATCTTCGACATGTCGCCGAGGCCGAACCAGAGGAGGAGGACGGGGATCAGCGCCGATTTCGGCAGCGGGTAGAGGCAGCGCACGAGCGGACCGACCACCACGCACACGGGGATGTACCAGGCCATGAGGAGGCCGAGCGCCACCCCCACGACGACGGCGAGCCCGAGGCCGCAGACGAGGCGCCACAGCGATTCCGCCCCGTTGCGCAGCAGATCGCCGCTCAAGGTGAGCTGCCAGAACGCTGCCAGGACGGCGGAGAGCGGGGGGAGTGCGGCCGGGTTCACGAGGCCGAGCCGGGGGGCGAGTTCCCAGGCGGCGGCGACGATGGCGAGCGGCGCCCAGCGGACCAGGAAGCGCGTCACGGCTGGACCCGTTCGGCGGCGATCGTCTCGGCGCGCATGATCCCGCCGAGGTGCTCGACCTGCTCGATGTAGGCGGCGCTCTTCAGTACTCCCGGGTCGCGGTCCGGCAACGCCACCCGCACGATTTCGCGGACGCGGCCGGGGCGGGCGGACATCACCACGACGCGGTCGGCGAGGTACACCGCCTCGCGCACGTCGTGGGTGACGAACACCGTCGTCATCGGCAAGCGGGCCATGATCGCGAGGAGCTCGTCCTGCATGATCTCGCGGGTCTGTGCGTCGAGCGCGCCGAAGGGTTCGTCCATGAGGAGGATCGAGGGTTCGACGGCGAGGGTGCGGGCGATGGCGACGCGCTGGCGCATGCCGCCGGAGAGCTGGGAGGGGAAGCTGTCCTCGAAGCCGCCGAGGTGGACGAGGTCGATGAAGCGCTGGGCGCGGGATTCCTGCTCGGCGCGGGGGAGGCCTAGTTTTTCGAGGCCGAAGCGGACGTTTTGGCGGACGGTGCGCCAGGGGAAGAGGGCGAAGCTTTGGAAGACGACGCCGCGGTCGCGGCCTGGCGCGGTGACTGGGCGGCCGTCCACGCGGATGACGCCCTGGGCGATGGGGATGAAGCCGCCGAGGAGATAGAGGAGGGTGCTCTTGCCGCAGCCGGAGGGGCCGAGGAGGGCGACGAACTCCTGGCGGCCGATGGCGAGGCTCACGTCGTCGAGTGCCAGGACCGGGCGGCCGCGGGCGGGCTGGTAGGTGTGGCTCACGTGGTCGAAGGCGATTTGCGGGGCCTCCATCAGGCGCGCTTGGCGGCGTCGTCCACGAGGGAGAGGTCGGAGTACTTGCCGACGTCGATGTCGATCTTGAGGAAGCCGAGTTTCTTTTGCAATTCGAGGTTGCTTCCGAGGGCCTTGAGGTTCGGGCGGACCTCCGGGTCGTGGTAGTAGTCCTGCTTGGTGAAGAGCCAGTCCGCGAAGTCGGCGGCGGGCTGCTTCGTCACGCTGGCGACGAGCTTGAGGGCGGCGTCGCGGTTGGCCGGGTCGAGCAGCCATTTGGTGCCGATCTGCAGGTCCTCGAAGAGGTCCACCAAGGCCGCGTGGTTCGCCGCGATATAGGGCGCGCGGGCGGCCAGGAGCGTCGTCTGCGCCACGCCCATCGCATCGCCGATCGTGAACAGGCTGCGCGCCTTGCCGGATTTCACCTGCTCCAGCGAGTAGGGCGCCACCATGCCGGCGAGGGCGACCTTGTTCTCGTCGAGCATCGCCGGCATGTTCGGGAACTGCACCTCGATGATGCTGTAGTCGCGCTTGTCCTCTAGGCCGGCGTCGCGCAGTTCCTTGCGCATCGCCATGTCGATGGCGCCGCCCAGCCCGTTCGACGCGAGGGTCTTGCCTTTGAGGTCCTTCACCGTCTTGATCGGGCTATCGGCGCGGACGAGGTATTGGCTCGAGTAATAGCCGGGCACGGCGTCCTGATAGAGGTCGCCGATCGCCCGCAAATCCTGCATGTGGGCGTTCTGGATCGCCAGGCCGAACGAGGAGAAGGCCAGCGCCGCGATCTGCAGTTCGCCGGCCGCCAAGGCGGTGATCTGCGGGGCGCTGCCCCGGAAGTACACGAGGTCGACCGTGTAGCTCCGGCCGTAATGCTTCAGGATGGACGGGTTGGCGAAGATGATCGGCGGCAGTTGCGCGGGGGTGATCGCCCAGCCCATGTGCACGGCGATGGGCGCCGCCCGGGCGCGTTTGGCGGCTACGACGCTGGCGGCAGCGGCGGCCAGGAACCCTCGGCGTTGCATGCGCGTCCTCCGGATCAATCGGGGCGTTTCGCCCGCTGTATCGCCGACCATACCCGCTCCGGGGAGGCCGGCATATCCAATGACAGGACCCCGAGCGGCCGCAGCGCGTCGAGGACGGCGTTCATCACCGCGGGGAGCGCGCCGACCGTGCCGGCC
>JAABUX010007416.1_pt1 | contig 12899 bp, 10 predicted proteins | sample 5561851 | NCBI WGS metagenome assembly JAABUX01 (sample SAMN10711883, study PRJNA513361) | rock metagenome | isolation source: Antarctica rocks | place: Antarctica: Victoria Land, Richard Nunatak red sandstone | collected 2016-01-03 | reverse complement strand
GCTGGAACTCCCGCAGCAACAGCAGACCGAGCACCTGGTCTAAATCGGCGCTGGTCAGGATGATGGCTTGAATCGGGGTGTTGCGTTTGCCGCGTGCCGGGACCGGCTGCAGCTCAGGATTGGCTTCAATCTGAACCCGAAGGTCCGGCGACGCATTGAGGAGGAACCAGTTCTCTCCATCGGCCGACATCACTGCCTGCAACTGGAGCCGTGGCTCAAGAACCTGTGGATGGCTTCGGCTTAGCTCACAAAGAATGCACGCGCAATTCCACTGGGGACTGCCACCACCGGCGGCAGTCCCCAGCAATTTGAACCGAAACATTGTTTAGAGTTCCGCAGGGGCGTAGCAGTTGATCTCGCAGCCGAGGTTTACAGCTACAAAATCAGGGCGAGTCCAGGTCTTCGTGGTCATAGTAGATCTCCTGTGTACAAAATAGGCGCAGCTGCAGGCGAGCAATCTCTGCTCAGCGCCTGAGCAAAATTGTACAGTGATGGAATGACCTTCGTCCTTCCGGCACGCCATGCTGACGCATTCAGGATTCACGACGGTTGTGGATACCGCCTTAGACCCCAATAATACAATTGAAATTCGACGCAGGATCGAAGCTGGAGAGGCACTTGATCCAGAATCTACACCGCGGGATCTGCGCTCTATCAGCCTCACGGGATTCCCTTCCAAGAGATCAAGTGATGACATGAATGTAGACTGTTACTACGGGGGTATACCTAATGCCTACCATCGAGAAGCTAAGCATCGCCCTTCCCACCGAGATGGCGACCGTTGTCCGGCAGGCCGTGGATGCCGGCGAATACTCCTCCCAGAGCGAAGTCGTCCGTGACGCCTTGCGCGATTGGACCCATAAACGTAACTTACGGGCGCAGGGTCTCTCAGAGCTGCGCAGAGCATGGCTGGAGGCTGTTGCGGATGATTCCGAGGGAGAAGACCCAGGACCGATCCTTGATGCCTTGGAGAAAAAATACGAGGCGTTGGCTGAGGCGTCCGGGCGATAATGCGCTTGAGATTTTCCCCTTTAGTGAAGCACGATCTTGCGGAGATCGCGGAGTACATCTCTCAGGACAGCCCCCGCCACGCCGCCAATTGGATTAGGGTGCTGCGGTCGCGCTTCGGCGACATTGCCAAACAACCGCTGCTCTATCGGCTCCGACCGGAGCTTGGTGTCGATGCCCGATTGGTTCCAGTCGGCCAGTACGTCATTCTTTTCAGGGTTCGCAAGGATACTGTCAGGATCGAGCGCGTCGTCCACGGAAGCCGCGATTTGCTCCCCATCCTTGAAGAGATCGAACAGTAGCCAACTCATGCTCACGATGTCCTCCAAACCGCTCTCGGCAGGCCAGGCGCGGACCTACCATGCGCGGGAGTTCGCGTCGGAGCGGCAGAACTACTGGAGCCGCGACCAGCAGGGTTTCAGCGAGTGGCAGGGCAGGCTTGCCGGGCAGTGGGGCTTGGAGGGCGCGGTTGGCAATGACCACTTCGCGCGGCTGAGCGAAGGCCAGCACCCGTTCACCGAAGAGCAGCTCGTGCGGCATCAGGTTTCCCGGACCTACGAGGGCAAGAACGGCAAGGAAGTCACGAGTGTGGAGCACCGAGCCGGGTGGGACGCGACGTTCTCCGCGCCGAAATCGGTTTCGCTGACCGCGCTTGTCGGCGGCGATGAGCGGGTGCGGGAGGCGCATCGGGAGAGTGTTCGCGTGGCCTTGGGCGAGATCGAGCACTACACCCAGGCGCGGATCGGCAACGTCCATGCCCCGGAGACGACAGGCAAGTTCGCCGCCGCGACCTTCGAGCACGACACGGCGCGGCCCGTCGAGGGCTACGCCGCGCCGCAGCTCCATACCCATGCGGTGATCTTCAACGTGACCGAGCGCGAGAACGGGCAGACCCGCTCCGTGCAGTCGCATGAGCTGTACGCCTCGCAGCACTACGGCACGGCGATCTACCGCGCGGAGCTGGCAACACGTCTTCAGAAGTTCGGTTACGAGCTGGAGCGCGGCAAGGACGGCCAGCCGGAGATTAAGGGCTACACGCGGGAGTATCTGGAGGCGTCGAGTCCCCGCCGTCAACAGGTGCAGGATTACAAGCGAGAGCAGGGAATCGACGGCGCGGCGGCCGGACAGATTGCCGCCCATCGCACCCGCGACCGCAAGGAGCTGCTGTCGCCGGAAGAGGTGCAGCGGCAGCATCGAGAATTGGCAGGGCAGTACGGCCACCAGGCCGACCGGGTTGTGGCCGAGGCGCAGGAGCGTACGCAGAGATTCACCCAGGAGCAATCCCCAGCCCAGCCCCGAACGCCTGAGCAAAAGGCGCGGCAGGCCGTGACCTACGCCCGCGATCATCTGTTCGAGAAAGACGCCGTGCAGGACCGGAGGGCGCTGTACGAAACGGCGCTCCATCGGGGCATGGGCGAGATTACCTATGCCCAGGTATGGCAGGAGTTCGAGCGCCGGATGCAGGCAGGCGAGTTCCGCGAGGCGCAGGCGTCGGTGCGAGGACCGCAGATCACGACCGCCCAAATGGTGCGGATGGAGCGGGAGATCGTCGGCCAGATGCAGCAGGGCAACCGGCGCGGCTATCAGGACCCGATGCTGTTACAAGGCCGGGAGCGCTTCGCCACGCTGGAGCGGCACCCGGAGCTGAACCGTTCGCAACAGGAGGCCGCCCGTGAGGTCTTCGCTTCTCGCGAGAAGATTGTCGGCATCGACGGCGTAGCCGGAGCCGGAAAGACGACGACGCTGGCCGTCATCCGTGAGGGAGCCGAGGCCGAAGGATACAGAGTGGAGGGTTTCGCGCCGACGAGTCGCGCGGCCCAGAAGCTCGGCGAGGCCGGCATCGAGACTTCGACGTTGCAGATGCACTTGGCACGGCGGCAAGGCCCGGATACCGGAGAGAAACGGCTCTATGTGCTCGATGAATCCTCGCTTGCTTCGACCAGGCAGATGCACGAGTTTGTGACGCGCCTGCACCCGAACGACCGTGTGTTGCTGGTAGGCGACCGGCGGCAGCATGAGGCGGTCGAGGCCGGAAAGCCCTTCGCGCAGTTGCAGGAAGCGGGGATGAAGACCATCTCGCTCGATCAGATCGTGCGCCAGAAAGAGCCGGAGCTGCGGCAGGTGGTCGAGCAGCTTGCGCGTGGCGAGATTGGAGCTGCCGTGAGAAACCTCGACAGCCAAGGCCGGGTGCATGAGTTTCGAGGGCGCGAGGAGCGGTTCGACGCCATCGCAAAGGAATATGCGAAGTCGCCGGAGAACACGCTGGTTGTCTCGCCCGACAACCGCTCCCGCGCGGAGATCAATCAGCGCATCCATGCCGAGCTGCAACGGCATGGCGTGGTGGGCAGGGAGGAGCATCGGGTCGAAACATTGGTGCCCCGTCAGGACCTCACCGGAGCCGCCCGCACATGGGCCGAGCGGTATGAGGTGAATGATGTGCTGCGCTATAGCCGGGCGTCCAAAGAGACGGGCATCGGCAAAGGCGAATACGCCCGCGTAGTGGGAATCGACGCTCCGCACAATCGGATCACGGTGGCGCTGAAGGACGGCACGGAGCGGACCTACGACCCGCACCGCCAGCAGGGAGTTTCGGTCTACCGCGAGGAGCCGCGTAGCTTCTCCATGGGTGATCGCATCCAGTTCACCGCGCCGGCAAATGACCTGAAGGTTGCCAACCGCGAGCTGGGCACCGTCGAGAGCATCACCGAAGGCCGCATGGCGCTGCGCATGGACGATGGCCGCTCCGTGCAGCTCGATCCAGCCAGGCATCCGCATCTCGATCATGGCTATGCCGTGACCAGCCATTCCAGCCAGGGGCAGACCGCCGAGCGGGTGTTGGTGCATGTGGATACGGAGCTGGGCGCGAAGGACCTGCTCAACAACCGCATGGCCTACGTCGCCGTCTCGCGCGGAGCGCACGATGCGCAGCTCTTTACCAACGACCGCGAGAAGCTGCCCGCCGCGCTGGGCCATGAGGTCTCCCGCGAGAGCGCCCATACGCCCGAACACAAGCAGGAGCAGTCCATTCAGCCGCCGCAGCAGGAGATTGCGCCGAAGATCGAACACAGCTACGGGTTGGGACTCGGCCTCTAATTTCGAGAGATGTGCTTCAATCTAGGTATTGCGTAGATTATTTTCCATTCTGTTGCTCGCCGTATTCGGCCTCCCTCTCATCTTGCCCCTCTTCGCTATGGGGCAGGATGCGGATGCTGGGCTGCCCGCGTGCTGTCGCAGGAATGGTAAACACCACTGCATGATGAGCATGAGCGAGCGCAGTCAGCTTGCCAGTCACGATCCGCAGTTCCGCGCTCCGGTTGAGAAATGCCCTTATTGTCCGGCAGCGGTTGTGGCCTCTCACTCGAATCCACTAGCCGCGCCCACATCACAGGCCATCTTCGCTGAGATCGTCAGCCACCCGGCATTAGCCGCGCAGACGGAATCGAAGTGGCGCATCGCGCGCGACCGATCCCGCCAGAAGCGCGGACCGCCTCTCTCCCTCTAAGCACATCTATCCCTGACCGTCTCATACCACGCGCGTTAGCCTTTGAGGCAGCGCAGTATGGGGTTGTCTCCAGATTAGTTGTCACTGTCTCCATTGGAGACAAGGAGGCTCGGTTCCATGCGAAAAGTCGCGCTGTCCCTATTCATTTTGCTTGTGCTCCACACTGCTTTCGCCCGAGCCTCCGTCATCGGCCAGGTGAAAGGAGTGGTCCACGATCCCCAGCATCGGCCCATAAAAGGAGCGCAGGTCACGTTGTCCGCAGCGAACTCGACACTGAAGTTCACGGTAACGACCAACGAGGAAGGTTCCTTCACCGTGCCTGCCGTACCGCTCGGTGATTACATCGTCTCTGTTAACGATGCAGGCTTCCAGGAATTGCGCCAAACCCTCACTCTAGCATCGGATACCTCGCCAGAACTTCACTTTGAACTACAGCTTGGCACTGTGCACGAAACAACAACGATCACCTCACACGCGAATGGGGCGAACGTCGATACGGTCACACCGACAACTCTCATCAGCCGAGTTGACATAGCCGACACTCCCGGAGCTGATCGGACCAACGGTCTCGAAATGATCACCGACTTTGTGCCTGGGGCCTACGAAACGCACGACATGCTTCATATGCGTGGAGGTCATCAAGTCACTTGGCAGATTGATGGTGTCGAGATTCCCAACACCAACATCGCCAGCAATTTAGGCGCGCAAATCGATCCCAAGGATATCGACTACCTGGAGGTGCAACGCGGCAGCTACACCGCCGATATTGGCGATCGCACCTACGGCGTCTTCAATGTCGTCCCTCGCACCGGCTTCGAGCGGAACAGGGAGGGAGAGCTGGTTCTGAGCGCAGGGAACTTCTTCCAGACGAATGACCAGCTCAGCTTTGGCAGCCACACCGAGAAATTTGCATACTACACCAGTCTCTCCGGCAATCGCTCGGACTACGGTCTCTCTCCGCCTGTGGGCCAAGTGCTGCACGATGCGGCCAATGGGCTTGGAGGATTTGCGTCCTTCATCTACAACCGCACGCCAAAGAATCAGTTCCGGCTCGTGACGCAGTTGCGGGACGACTTCTTCCAAATTCCCTACGATCCAGACCCAAGCAGCAGCGGCAATCAACAGTACGATTCGAGCGGTCTGCGAGACACACAGCGCGAGACGGACGGGCTGGCGACACTCTCCTGGATTCACACCTTCAATACTGCGACGGTCCTGCAGGTCTCGCCGTTCTATCACTTCAACCGGGCCGACTACACACCGAACGCGAACGACTTGCCCGTGGCCACCACCTCCGACCGCACCTCCAATTACGGAGGACTTCAGGCATCAATCACCGGTGAGATCAAACAGAACACCCTTCAAGCAGGCCTCTACTCCTTCGGCCAGCATGACAGCTACCTCTTCGGCTCAGTCTTCAACGACCAGAGCGCAACGAATTTCCGTATCCCGGACAATGCCAGCGGGGGCGTCGTTGAGGAGTTCGTCTCCGACAACGTGAAGGTTCGGCCTTGGCTGACGTTGATCGGCGGCCTTCGCGCTTCGCAGTTCAAAGGCGAATTTACCGAGAGCTACGTTAATCCCAGGGCTGGCATCGCGGTTCAGATCCCCCGGCTTAATTGGGTGTTTCGCGCCTTCTATGGCCGTTTTTACCAGCCGCCGCCGCTCTTGACCGCCAGCGGGCCAGTGTTGCAGTATGCCCAGTTCAACAACACGGATTTCCAGCCCTTACATGGCGAGCGAGACGAAGAACATCAGTTCGGCGTGCAGATCCCCTTCCGTGGATGGCTGCTTGACGCTGACACCTTCCAAACGCGCGTGAACAACTTCCTCGACCACTCCAACGTCGGTGAGTCGAGCCTCTACTATCCCGTAACCGTGAACGGCGCTCTCATTCAGGCATGGGAGTTAACCCTTCGCTCGCCTCGTTTGGCGCATATCGGCCAGGCGCATCTTGCGTATTCGAATCAGATTGCTCAACAGCGCGGCGCGATCACTGGCGGGCTTGTCTGCTATCCAGCCGGCGATCCATCGTGTGCGGGCGACTTCACCTATAGCCCCGTCGATCACGACCAGCGAAACACGCTCAATGTCGGCTTCGATGCCGCTCTTCCCTCGCGCATCAAGGCATCGACCAACGTCTCCTACGGCTCGGGCTTCCACAACGGTTCGCCGAACGACCAGTATCCGGGCGATTATCTGCCGCAGCACACAACCTTCGATCTCCGTCTCAGCCGATCGTTCGGGGAAAATACGACTGTCTCCGTCAACGCACTGAATGTAGCGAACCGGCGTGTCCTGCTCGACAACAGCCTCACCTTTGGCGGATTTCACTATAACGATCCCCGTCAGCTCTATGGCGAAGTCCGTTATCGCTTCCACTACTAGCTTCGCGAAGGAGAAGACAGGCGACTATGCGTAGATTTCTCTCCATTCTGTTGCTGGCAGTGTTCGGCCTGCCTCTCGCGCTGCCCCTCTTCGCTTTGGGGCAGAATGCGAGTGCTGGGCTGCCCGCGTGCTGCCGCAGGAATGGCAAGCACCACTGCATGATGAGCATGAATGATCGCGACAAGCTCGCAAGTCATGATCCTCAGTTCAGGGCTCTCGCAGAGAAATGCCCTTATTGCCCGAGTTCGGTAGCTCCTGCACAACCCAATTCACTAGCCGGTCCCGCGACGACGGATGCGATCCTTGTAAGCCTGCTGAGTCATCCTTCCGGGATAGCACAGACAGAATCCAAACGTCGCATATCGCTTGATCGATCCCGCCAGAAGCGCGGTCCTCCAGCACAGATTCCTCTCTGATTCTCTTCGTAGAGCGCATCTCGCTTTGCGCGGCTTCAGTGAGGCATGAAGTCCGTTTTGTCTGCGCTCTGTGACGGAAAGCGGCTTCTTGTCCCCTATGTGATTGTGAGGAAACCTTGCGTCAACTCAGACCTGTGCTCGTCGCCCTTTGCGCGGCAGCTTGCGTTTTGGCAGTGCCCCTCGTCGCCGCTGCACAAAATCAGACATCCATTCAGGGTCGTGTGCTCGACTCTACTGGTGCGCTTGTTGTACGCGCTAAAGTTTCCGTCGACAACGGATCATCCACGACCACCGACGCTCGCGGCGAGTTTCGAATTCCACGCGCCACCACACAACGGGCGGTCCTCCTCGTCAGTGCGCCCGGCTTTCGGACGAGCCGCGTACCGATCGATGCAGACATTTCAGATATCACGGTGAAGCTGCAGGTTGGAATTGAAAGTCAGGTAGTGACCGTCTCAGCCAGCAATACCGGCTATGTCGCCTCGGAGAGCACCGTGGCGACAAAGTCTTCGGTCGATCTGAAGGAGACGCCACAGGCGGTTGCGGTGGTACAGCGCGAGGTCATCGTCGATCAGAGCTCCATTTCGATCAATGAGATTCTGCGGAACGTGGCGGGCGCCAGCGGTCCGGCGCGGCAGACGGTCGGGCTCGACTACAACGGTGCGTCGAACGCGGCTTACAAGGTTCGCGGCTTCCTCGCGAACACGTATCAGGACGGCTTGCCCTACCGGTTCGGGGTGGGCTATCGCGACAGCACCATCAACATTGCGAAGCTGGAGGTACTGAAAGGACCGACGGCGGCGCTATACGGCGGTTCGACGGGATCGCCGATTGGCGGCATCATCGATACCGTTTCGGACAGGCCGGAGGCGGAGAGCCACTACTCGGTAAACATACGTGGCGGCTCCTTTCAGTTTCTGAATCCGAGTGTGGATTTGAATCAGCGGCTTACGAAGGACGGAAGGCTGACGGGACGGATCACTGCGGAGTACGAGAGCTCCGACACATTTGTGGATTATTCTCATCGCCAGGGCTGGGCGGTCAACCCGTCGATCCGCTGGTCCGATGCGAAGACGGATGTGCTGCTGTTGGGTTCGTACTCCGATCTGAAGCAGCCCGACTACACCGGATTGCCCACCACTGGGACGCTTACCGGCAACTTCAGAATTCCGTACACCTTTTCCTTCAACGGGTCCTATGCTCCGCAAACGGATTCCAAGCTCGGCTACCTAACCTCGATCACGCAGCATACGTTCAGCAAAGTCTGGTCGGCCGACGTGGCCTTGCGGTTTTCCGATGGGGATAAGAATGAGCCGGCCTTCTCGCTGTTTTCCAACACGCCTGATGTTGGTACGACAGGCTTTAGCGAGGCCCCGCTGCTTCTGACGCAGAACCAGACCGAGATCAACCTGAACCCAAATCTTCACGGCCGCTGGACGAGTGCGAAGATCAGCAATGACGCTCTGGTGGGCTTTGAGTTCGACCACGTGTCGGATTCGTCGCAGATTGATGATGGAGACTTCTTCTCGCTCGATCCGCTCAAACCCCAGTACCAGCCGTTCCCGACTGCTCCGTTGCCGGTGGTTGTTACTCAAACGAACTTCTACACCACGCGCGCGGGCTACTTACAGGATCAGCTGACGGTTGCGAAGCGCTTCCACCTGTTAGGCGCGCTGCGCTTTACCGGCCTGGAGGTTGATGCGAACTCGCCTGCCGCCGGTACGGTGTACGACGTGGTGGCAAAGAAAGTGACGCCCCGCGTGGGTGCGGTTGTGGACGTGACGCGATGGATAAGCCTGTTTGCGGACTACGGGAAGGGCTTCCTGCTGCCGGAGGGCGTACTGACCGTAAACACCGTCAAACCTGAGACTTCAGAGCAGATTGAAGGCGGCATTAAGATCCAGACCGGCGAATTGCAGACGACGATCTCCGGTTTTCGTTCGCGGCGCAGCAACGCGCCGACGCCTGACCTGAATAACCCGTTCTACTCGATCCAGGAAGGTGAGCAGCGGGTGCAGGGGCTCGACACGGATACGACCTGGCAACCGGTACGCCTGCGCGGACTCAGCGTGATTGGCTCGTTTGCTTTTCTCGACAGCGCACTGGTTAAGGATACGACGTATCCGATCGGCGGCCTCCTCACAGGAGTTCCGGAGTTCTCCGGGAGGATCTGGGCGAACTACCGGCTGGACGCCGGGACTTTTCAGGGCTTGAGTTTCGGAGCGGGCGTGTACGCGAACTCGCAGCAGGCGGTCGATCCTACCAACACGCTATTCACGGGTTCGACGTCGTTGTTCGACGCTCGTGCGGCGTATGAGCTTCGCGGTCGCGGCAGACTGAGAGGCGCCACTCTGTACGTGGATGCGAAGAACCTTGGCAACGTGCATGACCTCACTCCCTACGTTTATCTGGTCTATAACGTTGCGCCGGTCGAGCCGCGCGCTGTTTATGGAGGCATTCTTAAGCGCTTTTAGCCATGCTCTGATCAGGGATCTTCTGGCAAGTCTCGCGGAGTGACCTCAGCGGCCAAAGCCGCACTCGGATTCTTAGCCCTCAACCTTAACGGAACGGCAGTAGTGAAAACAGCTCAAGGAGAATCGACATGAATCGTAGACAGTTTGCAAAGAGCAGCACAGTGACGATGATCGCCGGCATGGTTGCGAGACATGCCTCTGCGCAACAGAACGGGCAAGCCCAGCATAAAATGCCCGAGATGGGCCCCGGGATGAGTAAGGTGCACTGGGAAGGGGACGAGCAGATTGCGATGCTAATCTACCCGGGAATGACCGCGCTCGACCTGATCGGGCCGCACTTTATGTTCGCCTCGCTCATGGGTGCGAAGGTGCTTCTCGTCGCAAAGTCACCCGATCCAGTGACGAGCGATACGGGGGTAACGATAACGCCGACCGCAACCTTCGGCACCTGTCCGCGCGACCTCACCGTGCTGTTCACGCCGGGCGGCACGGACGGCACACTGGCGGCGGCTGAGGACCCTGCGACACGCGCTTTTATGGCCGATCGAGGAGCACGGGCGAAGTTTGTCACCAGCGTCTGCTCGGGCTCGCTGATCCTTGGGGCGGCGGGGTTGTTGAAGGGCTACAAGGCGACCTCGCACTGGTCGGTGCGCGATGCGCTGGCTGGGTTCGGCGCGATCCCAACCGACGCTCGCGTCGTGCGTGACCGCAACCGCATCACGGGCGCGGGGGTGACCGCCGGGCTCGACTTCGGCCTTACCATGGTCGCGGAGCTGCGCGACCGGACCTATGCCGAATGCGTTCAGCTCATGGGCGAGTACGACCCCGACCCGCCGTTCAACGCCGGTTCGATGAAGACTGCTCCCGCAGAGGTGAAAGCCCCCATGGTCCAGCTGCTCGCCGAGTTCACGAAGAAGGCCGAGAAGTTGGCCACCGCAACGAAGAGCTAGAACACTTTTGTGAAACACATGCTGAGTGCGGGAATCGTTGTATTCCTTAAATCCAATGCTGCTATTGAGCCACCCATAACTTCTTTTATGGGTGGTATTCTGTCGTCCAGTTTGCTACCCTCAGACCATGCAGATCACCGTCCAACTTCCCGACGATCTCGCCCAGCACCCCAACCCAGCCCGCGAGGCGCTCGAAGCTCTCGCCATCGAAGGGTATCGCTCCGGTGCGCTCTCCGCTCATCAGACCCGCTTACTTTTAGGATTCGAGACCCGCTACGAGCTGGACGGCTTTCTCAAGGAGCATGAGGTCTGGGATCACGCTTACAGCGTTGGGGATCTGGAGAAGGACGCGGCAGGGTTTGAACGGCACGCATGATCGTCGTCGCCGATACCACTCCGTTGAACTACCTGATCCTGATCGATGAGATTGATCTTTTGCCTGTTCTGTTCGGGCAGGTCCTGCTTCCGCAGGCTGCCTTTCAAGAGCTACAGCACCCCAAAACGCCCTCTACAGTGCGGCAGTGGATGGCTCATCGACCGGCGTGGCTGGAGGTGCGCACAGTGGCTTCCGTCGCAAGCCCCGCGCTGATGAATCTGGATATTGGAGAACGCGAGGCGATCCAGTTGGCGCTTGAGCTGGGTGTAAGTACAGTGCTGATCGACGAGGCCGAGGGACGGCAGGTAGCAGAAGCGCTTCACCTGGAGGTGCGAGGGACGCTGGGCATCCTGGAGCGCGGAGCGAAGCTGGGCAAGATCGATTTTCGCCAAGCATTGAGCAAACTGGAGCAAACCCGATTCCGCCTGTCGCCCTCAGTCCGGGCCGCGTTTCTAAAGCGCAATCCCTAAAGGAGCTTTATGGCCATCGTCCATCTTGATCTTTCTCCCGAACAGGGGGCCGCGCTTAAAGCACGAGCGCAGGAGCGCGGGCTTTCGGTGGAAGAACACATCGTCCAATTGCTTCGTGAGGGTCTGGCGGAGATGGATCGTGTCCTTGGGCCGCAGAACACCCAAGACAAGGTGCAGCCATGAGCACCGAGCTGGTTTATTTATCGCCCGCTTCCCTTCCCTGCCCTGTGCTCTCCGTTTCGCTGGTTGTGCCGGAGCCGATCGCGCGTGCCGGCGAGAGTGCGGCGCGGCGCTACCTGGAGTTCTTTACCGCCAATATCCGCAACCCGAACACTCGCGCGGCCTACGGCGTGGCCGTGGAACGATTCTTCGCCTGGTGCGATCAATACGGCTGGACACTGGAGCAACTGGAGCCGATGCACCTTGCGGCGTATGTCGAGCTGCTAGGCCGCGAGCTGGCCGCGCCTTCGGTCAAGCAGCATCTGGCCGCGATCCGCGTCCTGTTCGATTGGCTGGTGACCGGCCAGGTGGTGCGCTTCAATCCCGCCGCTGCGGTGCGCGGGCCGAAGTACGTTGCCCGGCGCGGCAAGACGCCGGTTTTGTCCACCGAGGACGCCCGCAAGCTGCTGGACTCCATCTCCACCGATACCATCGTGGGGTTGCGCGACCGGGCGCTGATCGCGGTCATGGTTTACAGCTTTGCGCGGGTCTCGGCAGTGCTGGGAATGCGCGTGGGCGACTACTACCTGCAAGGCCGACGCGCATGGTTCCGCCTGCATGAGAAGGGCGGCAAGCTGCACGCCGTTCCAGCGCACCACAAGGCCGAGCAGTATGTGGACGAATATCTGAAAGCCGCAGGGGTCGATCCCGAAAAACGGGAGTACGCTTCCCTGCCCCTGTTCCGCGCGGCCAGCCGCAAACGTGAGCTGACGGATCGCGCCCTCATACGGCGCGATGTGCTGGAGATGGTGAAACGGCGGGCGCAACAGGCTGGACTTCCCTACTCCACCTGTAATCACACCTTCCGGGCGACCGGCATCACGTCGTATCTTGAAAACGGCGGGACCCTCGAGAACGCCCAGGCTATCGCGGCGCACGAGTCCCCGCGCACTACCAAGCTCTACGACCGGACCTCGGATGAGATCAACCTGAGCGAGATCGAGCGGATTAGCATTTGAGGGAAGAAGGCTCTTCCCTGTCTCCAGCCGCCGATGAAACCGGCGTCTTCCGCCACCCATCACAGCGGGGACACCCCGCAACGCCCCGGCCATCGTCCTGCGGACCCTTACTGGTCGGCTGCGCCGCCCCAAAGCCC
>JAABUX010007414.1_pt1 | contig 12901 bp, 5 predicted proteins | sample 5561851 | NCBI WGS metagenome assembly JAABUX01 (sample SAMN10711883, study PRJNA513361) | rock metagenome | isolation source: Antarctica rocks | place: Antarctica: Victoria Land, Richard Nunatak red sandstone | collected 2016-01-03 | reverse complement strand
GGGCACACAGCCGGCGCGCAGTCCCTACTAAACCGCGCCGGAGTTATGGCCGACTCGGGCGTTATCGCCCTTACCAACGGCAGCTCCGCCGAAACTTACCTCAGCGAAGCCGCGAAAGGACGCATCTGGGACCGCGAACCCAAGGTGCGCACCGTCTTTTAAACCGGCTTTAGTCGGGAAAGCAGCCACGATCGCAAGGAGCTTTGTTCCTGCACGGACAGGCTTTTTGCGGACGTGGCTTTTACAACCGTAAAAGGCTCAACGTTTCTGTAACAAAAAGTGATCTTTTGCCTGCCATACCGGCTTTGCCGCCGCCGGATCCTGCAGCCGGAACATCGTCGCTTTCATATCTTTCTTTTCGAGTTCGAGACGGATGTAGTGAAAGTTTGGAAAGTCCGTGTCCTGGTAAATATCCTGCGGGGTACGTTCCACCTCGTACGGTTTCGCACCGCCGCCACCCGACACCAGGTAAGTGACGCCGCCGACGAGCGCGCGCTCGTAGTTATGGATATGTCCTGAGGTCGCCATCATCTGCGCATGGATTTGAGGCTGCTCGGCGGTCAGGTAATCTCGCAATGCAATTTCGTTCGGTCGTGGATTATGGTCCACCTCGATATGTGTCTGCACATCGGCCACGGGCGGATGATGCAATCCGATTAACACGAAATCCACGCTCTTCGGCAGCCCCCTCAACTGCGCATCAAGCCAGGCCCTCTGCGCGCTTCCATTCATCAGGTCGGACGTGGTGTCCAACTGGATCAGATAAATGCGCGAGCCCAGCGACACCGAGTACCAGCGCTTCCCGCGCAGTTCGGGAAACGCCGCCCACCAGTTCTCTATCCCCTGCTCTGCTCCACCGGACATCTCATGGTTTCCAATCGCGGGGTACACTCGCAAACTCGCCGTGCGCCACGGCTCGGTCTCTGTCTTGTAGTTGGCATAATCCGCCGCGTCAGCGCCCTTGTAGGGAACATCGCCGGTCAATTGCAGCGCCGACGGCTTCTCCTCGGCGATGCGGTCCACCAGTTCCTTGCGTGCCAACGGATTCGTCACCGTCGTGTTTGAGGGATCGTGAAAGCGCATATCCCCGTACACAATCACACTCACATGCTTGCCCAATGCGGCATCTGTTACGGAGAACGTTGGACCGGCACCCGCCTGCTCCTGTGCCGCTCCGCTTGCAGGCAGCAGAGACAAAACCGCTATCAACATCAAATCAGCCCGAGAAATCATGGCATAAGTATAAGGTCGTTTTGCAAACAGCAGGTCAGATGCGGTCAGCAGTCGTTTCGGTTTGCGCCAACGAGAAGCTTGGTCGCGTCAGGATCTGTTTTTAACAAAGATGTTCATCAAAAACGGAGGACACTTGATTTACAAATGGCAGAGCGTGCCACTTTCTGGCGCCTTCATCATTCAAGCATGGAGCTTCCACACTGATGCCTTTTTCCCGAATCACCTTGTCGTTTCCTGTTCGTACGCAGCGCGCGGCCATGGCAGCAACGCTGCTTGCCGCCGCTTACGGCGGCGTTGCCACTGCCCAGTTTGAAACCGCTTCGGTGCTGGGCTTCGTGCGCGACAGTTCGGGCGCGCCCATCCCGCAGAGCACGGTCGCGCTGGTCAATACACAGACTGGGCAGCGCGTTACAGTGCAGTCCGATGCGCAGGGGCAGTTCACGTTTACAAGCGTGCTGGTTGGTCAGTACAAGCTCGATGCCACGTCGACAGGCTTCAGCGAAACGCTCACCGATCCGTTTTCGGTTGCGGTGAATGCACGGCAGCGTGTGGATGTGCAGCTCAAAGTGGGCAGCGCGGCGGAAACTGTCACCGTGTCCGGTACAGCAAGCCTGCTCGAGAGCGAAACCAGTGAGCGCGGTGTGGTCATATCGCCAGCCGAAGTACACAACCTGCCGCTAAACGGCCGCGCCTACGCCGACCTGACGCAGCTGGCGCCCGGCGTACGGCGCAACAATCTCGAGAACCAATCCGTCACCAGCCGCGATGCTTCATACAACGTGAATGGACAACGTAGCGAGTTCAACAATTTCCTGCTTGATGGCCTCGATAACAATGCGTACGGTACATCGAACCAGGGCTTCTCGAACCAGAACATACCGCCATCGCCGGACGCTATCAACGAGTTCCGCGTTGAAACCAATAACTACAGCGCCGAGTACGGCCGCGCTTCCGGTGCGGTTATCAATGTCAGCATCAACAGCGGTACGAACAAGTTCCACGGCGACGCATACGAGTACAACCGCAACACCAGCTTCAACGCGATCGGGCCATTTGCACCTCCGGTAAACGCGCTCACCGGCAAGCCGCAAAAGCCGGTGCTCATCCGTAACCAGTTCGGTGGCACATTGGGCGGTCCTATCCTGCGTGACAAGACCTTCTTCTTCGTGGATTACGAGGGCAACCGCCAAGTGCAGGGGCAGTACTCCGCGGCGACGATTCCCAACGCGAACCAGCGCCAGGGCATCTTCCAAACGACAACCGGGGCCGCTGTTCCCCTGCGCAATCCGATCACCGGCACAACGTATACCAATGGCGTCGTCCCCATGGCAGACTGGACGCCCTTAGCCAAGCTGGTTATCGCAGGCCTGCCGGCGCCGAATGTGCCGAACGCAAACGCATTCGCGAACAACTATGTCTCCGTGCCCAAGGCCAACCTGATCGACAACAAGGGAGACGTGCGCGTCGATGAGTACTTCTCTCCACGCACTACCGCGTTCGCCCGCTTCAGCGAGCACGATGGCAACATCACCGATGCCGCCAGCATCCCGGGGCCGGCTGGCGGCGGCAGCAGCAACGGGAATATCTACATCAATAACAAGCAGCTTGCCGCAGGGGTGACGCACACCTTCAATCAGAGCTCGATCCTGGATGCGCGCATGGCTTTCGACTGGACCAGGGGCGGCAAAACGCCCTACGGTGCGGGCCAGCCCAGTCTGCTGGTAGCCGCGGGCATCACCGGCCTGCCGACCGATCCGTTCGTCGAGCGAAGCCTCAACCCGCAGGCTGTGAACGGCTTTACGCAGTTCGGTTCGCAAGGCTCGAGCCCACAGTTCCAGAACCCTTTCGTGATCAATCCAAAGCTCAACTACACCCTGATCCGCGGACGCAACAGCATCAAGGTGGGCTGGGAGTTCCTCTCGATCAACACGGAGGTGGACGACTTCAACCCGACCTATGGGCAGGATGGCTACAGCGGCGGGTTCAGCGCGACGGCAGCGTCGAGGGATGCAGGTGCGAGCCAGGCCTCATTCCTCGCCGACTTCCTGGTCGGCGCGCGCAATGGCTACCAGCTGAATAACTTCGCGATCGTGAACTATCACCAGTACATGAACTTCTTCTATGTGCAGGATGACATAAAGCTATCGCCGAAATTTACCGCGAACGTTGGATTGCGCTACGAACTGGTAACGCCGCAGTTTGTAAGCGGCAATCACCTGGCGAACTTCGATCCGTCGACCAACAGGCTGGTGCAGGCCGGCAGCGGGTCGCTGGGCAATCGCGCACTTGTAAACACCCCGAAGCTCGACTTCGCCCCGCGGCTCGGCTTTGCTTACCAGTTGAATGACAAGACAGTCATTCGGAGCGCTTACGGGCTCAGCTTCGACCAGTTCAACCGCGAGGGCGGCGAAAACCTGCTGGCGTACAACGGACCGTACATCGTGAATTCGAGCGTTCAGCAGTACGCGCCGTTTTCAACCGGCAGCATTCACCAACAGGTCTGCCGGAATGACAGCTCTCCCACGACGTGCTTCCGCCCGGAGGCCCAGGGTTATCCGCAAAACTTTGTAGGTGCGGCTAACTTCAGCACGGCGCTCGCGCAGACGCGCTACATCCCGAAGAACATTCCAACCGGCTATGTGCAAGCATGGCACCTCGAGGTACAGCGTGAGATTGCGCCGCGTACCACGCTCAGTGTTGCGTATGTCGGCGAGCATGGCGTGCACATCTGGGTACTGGCTGACCTGAATCAGGCTGCACCCTGCCCGGCGGCCGGCAGTTGCGCAAGCCTGCTGGCGCGCCGTCCTATCCAGGGCTTCACGGGTATTGAGGAGTCGGTGCCGTACGGCTTTCTAAGCTACAACGCGCTTCAGGCAAAACTGGAGCATCGCTACTCGAACGGGCTGTATCTACTGAACTCGTTCACCTACTCGCGTGCGATCGACAATGCCTCGGGCCATCTGGACACGCCGAACAACGACAACTCGCGCGTCAACCTTGCGAACCTGAACGGCGAGCGCGGCGAATCGGCCTACGATCAGCCTCTCAACGACACGCTGACATTGATCTACGACCTGCCCTACGGTAAGGGCCGGCAGTTTGGATCAAGCGCACCGCGCCTGGTACAGGGCTTGCTTGGAGGCTGGCAGCTTTCGGCCATCAACACCGCGACCAGCGGGCAACCGGTGAACCTCATCTACAATGTTTCGTCGACGGCAACGGTGAGCGCTCTGCTCAACTATCGCCCGAACGTGTCTGGCAATCCGGTGACCAGGGAGGGACAGCGCGTAAAAACCGCGACCTCCGTGACCAACTATCTCGATCCGACCACAGTAAGCGTGCCGACGAATCCCAGTCAGACCTACGGCAATGCCGGCCGCAATTCGTTGCGCACCTACCCCTTCTACCAGCTGGATACCGGCCTGCATAAGGGCTTTCCACTCTGGAGCGAATCGTCGCTGCTGGACTTTCGGTTCGAGGCTTTCAATGTGCTCAACCAGGTCAATTACGGGGCGCCTGATTCGAATCGCTCGAACGCGAGCTTTGGGACCATTACGACCGCGTTTGCGCCGCGGCAACTGCAGCTGGCTGCCAAGCTCATTTTCTAAACAGCCGCGAGTGAACAAGTCGACTCACCCGCTGGGCGGCTCCGCTTGCCGCCCGGCCGCTTTCAGGAGTAATCAATGAGACATTTTCCTCACGCGCGTTTCCTCCTTTCTGCCACGGTACTTGTTGCAGCTGCCATCCAGGCCGGCGCACAAGCTGCGGACAATTCCGTGCGCATGAACCAGATTCAGATTGTTGGCACGCACAACAGCTACCATGCGGGGCTTACACCGGGCGTGGCCAAGCTGCTGCAGCAGAAAAACCCGAAAGCCTTCGCCGCACTCAACTACACGCATCCTTCGCTCACAACACAACTTAACGCAGGCGTGCGCCAGCTCGAGATCGATGTGTTCGCCGACGCGCACGGCGGCTTGTACGCGCACCCTTACATGGAAAAGATGGTCGCCGCAGCAGGGCTGCCCGCCGACCCTCCGTACGACCCGGGCCACGTGATGAACAAGCCCGGCTTCAAAGTGATGCATGTGCAGGACATCGACCAGCGCAGCGTGTGCGAGCCGTTTACGGCGTGCCTGCAGGAGGTGCGCGCGTGGTCGAAAGCGCACCCTGGGCACCTGCCCGTTTTTTTGCTGATTGAGACCAAGGAGCACAAGCTCAAGGTCGACTTTCCCACAGTGACGCCTGAGCCGTTTACCCCGGCAGTGTTCGACGCGCTCGATGCCGAGATACGGTCCGTCTTCGCTGCGGACGAGTTGGTCACGCCAGACACCGTGCGTAGCGGCGAGCCGACACTCAATGCAGCCATACGCGCCGGGCACTGGCCCACACTGGCCGCGGCTCGCGGCAAGATCGTTTTCCTCATGGACCAGCGCCCGATGGGGCCGGTCTACACGCAAGGGCATCCGAACTTGGAAGGACGCGTGCTATTCACGAATGCTGTACCGGGGGCTCCCGGTGCAGCGTTTACGGAAGAGAACGACGGGACGCCGGAAGCGATCGACGCTTTAGTGCGCCAGGGCTATCTGGTGCGAACGCGCACCGACGCCGACACCGTGCAGGCACGCACGGACGACACACGCCGCCGTGATGCCGTGATGGCCAGCGGCGCGCAGATTCTTTCGACCGACTACCCGAAAGGAGAAGTTGCGCCGAGTGGATTCGTCGTGGCATTCCCCGGGGGCACTCTGGCGCGCTGCAATCCCGTGCTCAAACCGGCAGCCTGCTTCGAGAAAGCCATGCAGCCTGCACCTTAATCCCGCATTGCCTTCGCTATGAAGGTAGAACGCGCTGCTAACCAAGCTGCTCTGCCTGTTATGAGCAGTCATCTGACCGCTTTCAGAAATCAAGCCTTGCCGATACCTGGCCGGTGCGGCTGCCCCCGAAGTCAGAACCCCGCGCCGCAGTGATACGGCCGAAGTTGCCGTTGGTAATGTTGAGCGAAGGGTCGGCAAGGTTGGTGTGGTTAAGTATGTTGGTGAAGGTGCCCTCGAGCCGGAAGTGGACCTGCTCAGTAAGGGGAAATATCTTGGACAGACCGGTGGACAGGTTGACCGTGCCGGGGCCGGTGATAGAGCCGATCTGCGCATTGCCAAAGCGCCCGATCGGCGGCAGGTAGCCTGCGGCGAGCGCCTGCGCGGCTGTATCGGTCGTAGTCGGGTCAACCGCGCCGGTATGGCAGGCCGTGCCTGCCTGCCACTGCGGATTGCCGGGACACACGAAGGCGGCGGTATTGATCCAGTTATTCCGGTTCTGGCCGGCAGGCTTGTAGTTAGCCACGCGGTCAGGCTTTTGATCGCGGTGGCCGAGGTCGCCGAAACGGCCGGCGTTCAGGCCGGAGCCGGTTCCAGACGGATCCGCCTGACCGGCGGGAATGTAAGCCGAGAGATACGGACCGGACTGCCATAGAAAGATGTCGCTGGTCTGCCAGCCGCCGATCGCGAGATCGGCAAGGCGGTTCATGTGCGAGCCGAACATGCGGCCACGGCCGACAGGCAGGTCGAAAAGCGCAGTCGTGGACCAGCGGTTGCGTCGCGTGCCGTACACGTTGCCGAAATCAACAGTACGGTCGCCCGCATACGAGGCCCGGGCCCCGCCGGACTCCCCGGCAAAGGAGCCCGCAGAAGAACCCGAGGCAGGGCCCTGATTATCGGCGACATTCCTGGCAAAAGTGTAAGTGGAATCGAATTCGAGGCCTTGGCGAAAGTGATGCGAGACCTCCACCTGGCCGGAGTGATAGCTTGCATTGCTGCCGGTCGAACGGGTGTTGATGCGGCCCCAGTTAGGAAATGGTCGCACACTAAGCGGCTGGTCGTAAGCCGAGGTCGTGTTGGAGTAGGGCAGGTCATTCAGATTGGGTGCCCACACCAGATGGTGCGTTTCCATCCCGATGTAGGAAAGGCGAAGCCCGTAACCGCGGCCGAGGTCGCGATCGAGCGACAAGCTGTACTGCTCGGAGTAAGGGTCCTTCCAATTGATATCGTTGGCCGTACCGAAATAGGCCTGCCCCAGTGACGCGGTATTGGAGTTAGCGCCCGAACCGTTGCTGATGACCGGCCACGCAAACGACGGGCCGCGACCGGTTTGCGCGTTCTGGAACGAAACGGTGTAGGACTGCAGAGTGCCGGTAAGCGAGTAGAAGTTGGCACCCAGCAGGGTGATGTCATACATACCGAAACCACCGCGGACAACGGTGCGGTCGTTGTGGAAAGGCCGGTACGCAACGCCGAAGCGCGGCATGAAGCGCTTGGTGGGAACACTGCGCAAGCCGGAGGGCAGGCCCGCTTGTGAGTTAGAAAGCACCGGCGTACAGGCTGCACCATTGGCTGCAGGGACGCCCGTGGCGGCGCCAATGCCGCAGCTGTTGAAGCTGTTCAGGAAAGCCTGCGAGAGTACGTTTTGTCCACCGTCAGGGTAGACCACGCGGCCAGACTTCGCGACCGAAGGATCGAAGTTCCCGATGTTACCCGACGGGTCATGGTAAGCCGGGTGATACTCGTAGCGAATGCCGTACGAGAGCACAAGCCGCGGCGTAACGTGCCACTCATCCTGCACAAAGGCGTTGCTATAGAGGGAGCGGCCGTCGTTGTCGGACTGAACCGTATCGTAGTCCGTCGTGTTGGGCACCCCAAGCAGAAAGTCGGCGAACTCCGCGCCGGTAAACCTGGCGGTCGAGAAATCAAAGGTGCCATAGTTATCCGCGCCAAAAAAGCCCAGCGGCGTAATTGCCTCGACCTGGCGGAAATCGACGCCGAACTTAAGGCTATGCTGGCGTACCTGCCAGCTCACCGTATCCAAATACTGCCGCGTGCGCGACTGCGTGAGCGAGGTAAGCCGGTCGGCGTTGAGCGAAGTGAGGCCGGAAAAGTCAAGTTCGGGGATGCCGTTGAAGAACAGGTTCTGCAAGCCCTGCAAGCCGGTGGAACTGACGAAGCCGGGGCCGTCGAAGCCATTGGTGTTGCCGCTCTTTTCGTAAGTAAAGCCGAAGCGGAACTCATTGATCAGCGATGGCGAGAAGTTATAGTTGCCGGCAACGACAAAGATGCGGTCCTGGATGCTGTTGGCGCTGGTGGGCACAAGCAGCGTCTGCGGATTCTCAATCGCGTAGTTCTTCCAACTATAGCGGCCGAAAACGAGCGCCTTTTGCCCGAAGTACTGGTCGCCGCGAACATCAAATTGATTGGAACTCTGGTTCGAGCTCTTGTTCACGTAGTAATTGGGTACGCCGTTGGGGAACGCGGCGGGGTCGCCCTGGTTCGGGTCAGGGAAAAGCTGCAGGAACTTTTGCGCGGCGGGATTGATACTCGGCAGCGTGTTGTTGGCGTAGGTGGTGCCGGGCGCGAAAGGATTTTGAAGCGTGTCCGCGGGCAGGTAATTGAAATTGCCCTGCTTCATCAGCGTGCTGGGAACGATGTACTGCTCGGGCGTGCTCTGCGGCAGGCGAAAGCCCTCGTAGGTACCGAAGAAGAAGGAGCGGTCGCGGCCGTTGTAGAGATGCGGGATGACGACCGGGCCGCCGGCCGATCCGCCGAAGTCGTTGCCGACGAGGCGCGGCTTCGTGGTGGCGCCGAAGGGAGTCGCGTCAAAGGCGGCATTCTGGTGATACCAGAATGCGCCGCCGTGCAGGCGGTTCGTCCCGGATTTGGAAATGGTGGTGACCTCGCCCGGCTGGCCGAACTGCGCATTATTCAGGACGCCATCGACGCGGAGCTCCTGGATGGACTCGCCGGAGATGAACGCATTGGCAAGCGGCGAGTTGGAGGTGGCGCTTTGCGAGGTGATGCCATCGACGGAGACCTCGGTCTGGAACGGCAGTCCACCCTGGATGGAAAACTGGGCGACAGTGCCGCCGCTCCCGGTGTTGCCGTTGTTTCGCGCGTTGTCGGGCTGCACGCCTGGCAGCGTCTGGATCAGGGTGATGGGGCTGGTGCCGCTGGCTGAGGCGCGGTAGTTTGCCGGAAGCTGCTGCACATCGGCGGCGTTGAGCGAGGCGGCGATTGATGCGGTTTCGGTCTCGATTGCCCCGGCGCCGGAGGCATCCACGGTGATCTGCTGGGTCACGTCGCCGGCAAACAGCGAAGCGTCAGCGCGGAGCTGCTGGCGCGCTGTGAGCATAAGCTGCTGCAGGTCGACACTTTTGAAGCCTTCGGCATCAAGGTGGATCGAGTAGTGGCCGGGAACAAGGTTTGACGCCTGATAAAGCCCTGCGCTGTCGGCTTTGGTCTGGATGACGATGCCGGTATCGATGTTTGTGACGCGCACAGTTGCATTTGCGACCGCAGCGCCGGTCGCGTCGGTCACTGTGCCGACGATAAGGCCTTGCGTCGACTGCGCAAGCAGTCCGGGCGCAAGCAAGAGGCTGATGCCGAAGCCGATCGCAATGGTTTGCGACTGCTTGTTTGGTTGACGCATGCGCTGTATCCATCCCGCACCTGAATTATTTTTGCTCGACACTCGTCCCGTCACTCTCCGTGCAAACTGAACGAAATGTATGGGGCAGGTGCGAATGGGAAAACAACACGATGTGAACCGGGGATGAATACGCAGCGGCGGGTTTCTTTCACGCATGATTCATCACAGGCGTCGTACGCTCAAGGCACAGATGAAGAACACCCTTGTTTCAAGATTGCTGCGCACTGTTGGCGCTGTGCTGAGCACGGTGCTGCTCGTTTGTCCCGCCTGGGCACACCATGCGACACCGGCGCGCAACGTTGTGCTGGTGATGACAGACGGACTCCGCTGGCAGGAGATGTTTCATGGGGCGGATGCGTCCTTGCTGACGCCGGACCGCTACTACGACGGGCGGAGTGTGGAGGAGTTGCGGAAGAGCTTTCTAGCGCCGACGCCAGAGGAGCGAAGGAAGCTGCTGATGCCGTTTGTATGGGGAACACTGGTGCCGCGCGGACAGATGTTCGGCGATCGCGATGCAGGCTCGGACGCCTATGTAACGAACGGATTTAACTTCTCGTATCCGGGGTACTCAGAGACACTCACCGGACACGGGGACCCACGGATCCACTCGAACGACAATGTGCCGAATCCGAACGTGACGGTGCTGGAATGGCTGAACAAGCAACCGGGACTGGAGCACCAGTCCGCGGCGTTCGGCGCATGGGCCGTCATTGCCGGCGTCGTCAATCAGGCGCGGTGCGGCTTCCCGGTAAACGCCGGGTGGGACAGTTTCGCAATGCAGCCGATGACGCCGGAACTCGCAATGCTGAACGACTGGAAAGCGAACTCGCCGCGCATCTGGGACGATGAACCCTTCGACGCGCCGGAGTTCGATACGGCGATGGAGTATGTAAAAGCAAAACATCCGCGGGTACTTTTTATCTCCCTGGGGGAAACCGATGACTGGGCGCACGGCGGCAACTACGGCGAGTACCTGCTGTCGGCGCATCGGGTAGACGAGTACCTGCGCCGCCTGTGGACCACACTGCAGGCGATGCCGCAGTACCGTGACAAAACAACGCTGCTCTTCACGACGGATCATGGGCGCGGCGCGGATGCGGAGGGATGGAAATCGCACGGCCAAAAGCTGCCGGAGTCAAAATACATCTTTATCGGACTGATGGGCACAGGCATCGCAGCAACGGGCTTGCAAACCCATGCGGATGCCGTGACGCAAAGCCAGATCGCCGCTACCCTTGCAGGATTGCTGGGTAAGAACTGGAACGCAGCAGATGTGCAAGCGGGTAAACCGTTGCCTGCGCTGCCCAGACCGGATCGCTAACCGGAGTTACTCCCATGGAACGTGACTTTTTGCTGTCTACGCTGTGCGGCGCATAACGTCATCCCTACGGAATCTTAAACGATTCAAGAGTTTCACTAAGCGTGATAAAGGAGTTCGCCTCTTCAAACTGTCACTGCATCATCAAACTGCTTCAGAAGCGCTGGACAAAGCAAGAGCAGAGAAACAAGACATACGCGCAAAATAGTACAGTTGAATGACCGCGGCGCAAGAACCGGCTGGGTGCAGACAAGATAAGGACCAAAAGCAACGAGCCAATCATTTCCAGCAGCGGAATGTGCAGCTGGCTTGCATTGAGCAAGACCAATGGACGTACCAGAGCGGCGGCCCCCAGCGTCATGGTGATGTTGTACGCAAACGAGCCGACCACTCCCGCGACTACTGCTTCCGAAACGCCGCGGCGGGCAGCAGACCACGCCATGACGACCAGCTCAAACCCTGTTGCAAAGCCGACCACGGTTAAACCCAGCTTTGTCTGCGTAGCTTGGACATGGCTGATCCGGCGAACAGCTTCAACGAGAACGGTAGCTCCTATGGCCATTGCGAGCACCCGCTCAGAACGAGCACTAGATCCCAGCTTGCTCCCCGGAGACGATCGTGTAAGTGCGCGTTTGCCCCCGCCAGTTCTCCTACCTCTCCCGAAGCGGGCGGCCGCCGTTCAACAATCCAGATCAGAGCCACATAGGCAAGGTAGAGCGCAATCAGGGCAACTCCTTCCGGCCTGCTGACAATTCCATCCCACGCGCAGCAAACGGCGACAATGCCAAGCGGCACACCGAGCACTCCGTAACGCAAGGCGCTTCCCGAAAAGGGGAGCGGGGCGATCCATGCTCCGACTCCAAGGGCAACCAGGCAGATGGCCACATTGGCTCCAATCACATCGCCCAGGGCAATACCAGGAGAGCCGCGGAACGAAGCCGTTACTGCGGTGGCGAGTTCCTTCCGGCTCCGCGCCGGCAAGCAATAGAGCCAAGGCGAACGTACTGATGCCTAGAGCAGCAGAAGCTTTGCCAAGATGCTCGGCGAAAACTTCCGCCCCCCAAACAATGGCGCCAACGCCGGCGAATAAAACAAGCACCCACAAAAGTGAATTCATGATGCAGCGGAACTCCTGAAATTACTCTGGTGACGGCAAACCGGATTCTCGAAGGCGTTAATCGAGCCGTCCGAAGCGCAGGGCCAGCGTCGGCAGCACGGGCAGATTGAGTGCGGAAGGAGGCTACTAGGTAAGACGATGGCCAACGGACCTTCGATCTTTTTTCCAGCGGCACCGCTACCGATAGCCGGGCGAAGCAGCCCAAGAGCGGTGACGGGGGCGATCATTAGAATGGGAACCAGGCGCTCCGATGCCCCTTGCACAGCGATTGTTAATCTCACGGCATACCCTCTACTGCAACAAGATGCTCATAGTTGGAGATCAGCATTATGGAATTGCGCAGAGTAATTCCAAGCAGGGTACGAAACCGACCATTGCCCGCAGAATGGGCACACCTCTGCCCGAAAGCCACCAACACGCTGCCTACGAGCGCGAACGCAATATTCACAAGCATCAGCAATAGATTGCGGCCGCTTATCAGCACCGCAGCAGGTCGTTTCTCCGGCGGGATTGACGCAACTAGCGACAGACCAAATCCGTTTGACTCATCTCGGAACACTTTGTTCCCAGTTTGGGAAAGAGTTGATGATGTAAATGCTTCAGCACTGTTCGATTCCGAGACGATGTGGTGCAGTAAGCTTTACTTCAACGATATTCTGCTAGAGCTTGTTTCATAAATAGGTTCGGCCTCAAGCTGTGTACTTTTGCATGAGGCGGGTTCTCTGATGATCTTGTTGCATGAGCAAGAAGCGGTTCGAGTT